>Ga0210051_1002352_pt1 | contig 19038 bp, 19 predicted proteins | sample CryGey092014_all_FD_185464 | JGI IMG/M metagenome (GOLD analysis project Ga0210051, IMG submission 185464) | Groundwater microbial communities from aquifer - Crystal Geyser CG23_combo_of_CG06-09_8/20/14_all (SPAdes) (version 2) | ecosystem: Environmental > Aquatic > Deep subsurface > Groundwater... | reverse complement strand
GAGATTATCTCTTCAATTGAGGTTTCTTGAGGTTCTAATTTCAATTTTCCTGATTCAATCCTGGAAACACTTAAAAGGTCATTAACTAATTTTATCAACCTTTCATTTGATTTATAAACATTTTCCATTGGTCTTTTGCTTTCTCCTGACAATTTCCCGTAAGTTCCTTCAAGAAGCATAGAAATATACCCTTTTATTGCCGTCAAAGGCGTTCTCAACTGATGAGAGGCAATGGAAATAAATTCCGATTTTGCATTAGATAATCTTTCTACTTCCCTTCTCATTTCAATTTCTCTGATGGTGGCTTTGATTAAAAGATAACCAAAGACGCAGAACAAAATGAAAACACTGCCGTTAAGAATCTTTAACCAGAGGATGTCCGCTGTCATCATCTGAATAAACAGAATTATAGCAATGACTCCCACTAAAATCTCACTTAAAATTACCCGTATGTCAAAGAGCTGACGAGCAACAATAGCATAAGCTGTAAAGCCAAGGAAAAAGATAGCCGAATAATTGCCAAAACGGTAATATTTTTCAATACCAGTAAATGTTAAAAGGACAACATTAAAAAAAATCAATGCGATTAGAAATATTCCAAAACCAAGAAAAAAATATTTTAATTGTTCTCGTTGAAATCCCTTAATCCTTATATAACTTTCTATAAAATTAATTAATGCCGCTATTATCAAAAAAGTGGCGAAAGTTGCAAAAATAGGAAAGATTTTGCCATAAACTACATCAAATCCCCACGGTTGAATTTCCATACCTTCCACCAGCAAAGAAGTAAAAAGGATTAATCCACTCAAAATAAATCCAAGAAAAATAAATAATCCCCCAAAAAACTTGGACGAAATAACTTTCTTTTTTTGAGGAAATATTAGCGCGAAGAATAACAAAAAAATAACCCACCAAATCACTGCTCCATAGGTAATTTTGCTTAGAAATATAGCTAAAGAAGGATTGGTAAGCGGAAAAAATTCAGACAAAAAAGCGCTGCCTATCCAAACTGCAGACAAAAGGGAAATCGTAAGAAAATATCTATTAATTAAATTCCTTTTATCCTTAAAATAGACCAAAAAACCCAAAAATACACTTATTAGAACAATAATACTGACTAAAGTTGTTTCCCAAAGTGCAACCATAATAAAATTAGATTACCAATTTTGGTTTTTGTCTATTTTTATCTTCTTTAAATGGTCCCCCACTAAAAGGGAATATCTTTACGATCGGCAACACTATTTTGGGATTTAATCTATAAGCATCTTTATAATCAATATTAGTTTTAAGTAATTGTTCGTGGATAAGTTTTTGATATTTTTGTTCTGATTTGATTGACTCTTCTTGCGAGAATTTTAAATCAGATTTCAATTCTAAATAAACCACAAATCTTTTATTTTGATTCTCATCGACTTGAGTGCTTATTTTAAAACTTTTGATTTCTTTTGCCTCTGGTTTTTCTAATAAGGAAAACAAATTTTGGGAATAAATTTTTGCTCCAGAATAAATAGCAATCATGTCATCTCCCCTGCCCAGAAAAGCAAAAAAAGGCCATTTAAAATATCCCTTTTGCCAGCTGGCTTTTTTTAATAAGTCATCTATGTTATATCCTTCTTTTGCTAATATCTCTTTCATTGTTTCAAAAGAAATCATCTTTCCTAAATCACCTATTTGATAACGAATCAGAGGAATAACCCCAGGTTTAGTAACACAAACTTTTTCTCCTTTTTCCTCTAAAAAAACCGATAAAGAATTATATTGGAACAGATTTTCTATTTTTTCTTTATCAAAAATTTTCAGGCATAGTTCTTTTCTTTTATTTAACAATTCTTTAATTAGGATAGTCAAAGGAGTTTCGTATCCCAAAATTGAAGCATCAGAAGTAGCAAAAACCTCAACAATTCTCCACGGATTCTTTTTGAGGGAGGGGTCTATTTTGCTAAAAAAAGTTTCTCGGAAAGTACTAGGAAAAACTTCTCCTCCGGTAAGGATTTTTATATTAAATTCTTTCCAATTTATTTTCCTTTTTTCCCCTTCTTCAAAAAATGCTCTAAGAACAGACGAGTAGCATATAATTATTATTTCTTCATAATTTCTCCCAATTTTTTCTAAAATTTCCACCATCATCGTGGGATCACTTCCGGGCGTAACAAGAGTGAAGTTATGTTTCTCAACTTCTTTTGCTACACTGAGATTCACAAAAAAACCAGCCAACCAGGGGCCTAACGCTAGACCATTCATAAAAAGAATACTTTTTGATGGAGAATAAATATCCCATAAATAATGAAGATAATTAATAAATCCTCGAAGAGCAAGCGGAAAACTTTTCTTGTAAATTAACATTCCTAAGGGGACACTAGTGGTTCCTGACGTAAAGCACATTCCAAAAGTCTCTTTTTTAATCTCTTCCTGAGAAAGTTCGGCAAGTGAATATTGAGAAAGATAATTCTTTTTTGTCATTAGAGGCACTTTTTCTTGAAAATCTTCAAGAGTTTTGATTGCAGAAGGATCAACTCCTTGTTTTTTGAGAAAATCTTGATAGGCAGGTACTTTCTCTGTTGCTTGATGAAAAACTTCCAGAGCCATTTTTTGACCCTTTTTTTCCCAAAAGCCTGCTTTCATTGTCTTCATAAACCAAATGGCTCTTTTGGGGCTTGACATTATAAAGTTTTGCATTATCTCAGATATTTTTGCCATAGTTTTAATCAAGTTTAAAATTCTTAATTTTATTATAGTAAATTCTTATAAAAAGGAAAAGGAAGCAGCAAACGCTACTTCCTTAGGGGTCTGGGTGCGACCGGAAGAGTATCGTCCCCCGCCAGCCATCTTACCAGAGCTTCTACCACGAGAGCGCTGGTAAGGTTAGTGGTAATTCCCAGCTGGGGAAAAGGCACCTTGCCGGAAAGAATTTCTTCGCCATGTTCCTTAAGGAGCCGAAGGAAACTCTCTGGGATGTTACCGAGGGTGACTTCTACGAGATGGGAGTAAAACCCTAATCCGCAGATTTTTCCGCCAACAATCTCCTCAAGAGACGGAGTCGTTGGCGTCAAGACTAAGCAATACCCCATCCATCCCATGTTAAGAGGATGAAGTTCTACCTTGGCCTCGGCACGAGTGATTTCGCTTATGGTCCACATCGCCTTGTCAGGATCGGCCATATTCACCACGAAGTCAGCCTTTTTTACAGCCGCGACAATCTCCTCGCGGTCAAGAAGAAATGTTGGCCGCGCCTCAACAATCACTTTAAGATTCACAGCCTTCAGTAGTTTGGCCGTTGCCTCGGCTTTGTTCAAGCCAATATCGCTTTGAACAAAGGCCTGACGGTTAAGATTATGCTCCTCAACCTTATCGCCATCCCAAAGCTCAAAATTGGCAAATCCGGTTCTGGCAGCCAGGACTCCGATCTGGGAACCTAAGCCGCAACCGACTAAGAGCAAACGTGCCCTACCAATCTTTTCCTGTGTTTCCGAGAAGATCAATCCCCAATTCCGAGCAACAAGTTCTTTCACATTGCCACCTCCTTTCGTTCAGAATATATATTAACGCATCATATGATGCAATTGTTAAATCAGCTACTATTAGAATAGCAGCAGTGCAATATTTTGTCAAGATTTGCTGACAAAATTTATCCACAAGGCCAATTTCCCTCAATTTTTAAGTTGAAATCCCAACTTTTCTTTGTAAAACAATCTCCGACAAAAATATGGATAGCGCGATGAGTAATAAATAAGGTCAGCACTGAATCAGTGTCTGACCTTATTCTGATATAGTGAGGATTGACTCCTCGTTTACCTACCTACAGGATGTACAGCTACCGCCGCCGCATTGAGCGCACTGGCCGCATTTCGTGAACTGTTTCGACGACTCGTCTGCCAGTTTGCGTTCCGTCACCTTGATCTGCAACTTCTTTTTCATCGGTTTCACCCCCTTTCTATTTGTAATTTCCTACTTTTAAGGATATCAAAGTGGAAATATATGTCAATAGATTAAGCGAAGGGATGGGTAAATGGGACATTATCGGGCCAGGGATTTTGTTTTAAACGGGTAATTGCTTCGGGCGGCCTCTTTAATCTGGGCATTCCTAAAGGTTCCATACCGTAACCAAACGAGATTGGAACTAACCCGAGAGGAATAGCTCGTATTACTTGTATTCCCAGCTCTTTCAAAGAGATTGGAGTAAGATCAGCTACTATGAGCTGTTTCTTATGCGAGCTAAGAATTTTTAGTATCCTCTCAAACTCGTCGTCTAACTTCTCCTGTGTGACCTGTAAAGGTCGGGCGCCACCCGACCAAAGGAAGGAAGCTTTCGGAAGGTATTGTGAGGTATGGTAAAGGGCTGCATGATCAGAAACCCTTTTTACCTTCTTATAGTCCGACAGAATGTAGCTCGGAGTAGAGCTTTTTAAGTTCCAATAAAGTTGTTGCTCTACCTCAGCTAACGCCTTCGAACACGCCTCTAAGAGATTCAAGTTAGATGCAGTTCCAAGAATGAGGGCTGGTTTACAATGATAACCAACTGTCGCTACAAGGATAACTGGCGCTAAATCCAAAGTAATATTAACAAGAAAAACTTGATATCCCAACTCTTCAATTTCTTCTATCCGACCTTGTATATTTTTTGGTAGCGAGATCTTTTGGATGACAGGCATTGTTATTCGTTTCAGCCAGACTATCATGAAAGCATCTCGCTCAATGGTTTCGTAAAGAGCACGGACCAAGATTTCTTTAAAGTTAAATCCTGCGGCTACTCCAGAAGAATTTGCGAAAGTGTAAGGACGAGGGAAAATCTTTTCGTCAAGTGGGAAATAAAGGCAGTCTGCTGGCAAATACCGTTTTTCTCTCCCCGGAAATATCATTACTTCCTTCCAGTAATATTCTCTGCTACTTGAAAAAGGAAGTAGAGAGGGATTATTTCTATATTGTTCTCTCGTATAGGAGACAACTTCGCGGGGATCTATCGCACTTCCCCCTAACTTCTTTGCTGAAGTTCGAATAAGCTCCGCAAAAGGAACTAAACTGCAGGCATGCCGTTCTAAGGCCTCCATAATTGCTTTGAGTTCAGCTAGGTTACGATCTTTTTGATCGTTAGCAAAAGCCCAAGCAATATCTTCGACACCCTCTCGATACTTTGCTGTAAACAAGTGGACTCCTCTAGGAGAAAACCGTGATTGGGTTAGGTCAAGCCAATACACTTCATAAACAGGGCCTTGAGAACCTACTATACTTTTCCAAAGTTTCCAAGTCTGCTTTTCTGTTTCAGTTCTCTCAATTCCTAGAGGCTTATGGTTAGAATATTGCAATATGCCTTGTTTTATGAGACCTGAGATTGTTTCTTGGATCCCTTCGTTGTTAGCAACGGGCACTTCTCCCAACAAAATTGAAGCAATCTCGTCTCGTCTCTCAGGTTCAGAAAGTTCTAGGGCGATATTACGTTCCGGCGTTAACAATTCCAATCCATCTTGAACCGGTCTTAGCAACCATTCTTTATCGAGTATTACCCATCTATTCATGGCAACCTCCTTCCTATAAACATAGTGGTAAGTGGTGCTTGCTCAGGGCAAGGAATCAAAAGCGCTTTAGCTAATGCTTCATCATTAAACCCGCACACCTCTACAGTTCCTAATCCTTGTTCAGCACACCACAGGTATGCATTTTGGGCAGCATGACCTGCTTCAATTAAAGCATACCGATAGCCACGGTTAGAGTATTTTTGGGTTACTTGCTGGAACTCACAGACGAGGACAAATATCACTGCCGTGCCATCATTAAGGGGAGTTGAATATCCACCAAAGATGCTCTCCAGAGTTTCTGGGTCTACCGGAGCTATTTTAAAGATTCCTTCTGAACTAACCGAATAAATCCCTTTCTCAACGGATGAATGCTCTTTGACTACGATGGCGAAAAGGCGCAACGGATAGAGCGCACCTGCAGAGGGTACAGTTCCAAGACCAATGGTACTTTCAGGGAAAGAAGTGCTACGTTTTTGCTTTCCATAAATTACCCATCCCAATTTGAGGATTTCCTCTTTCGAAAATGCCTCTCCCGAGAACTTACGAATAGATTCACGAGCTTCAAGTAGGATTTCTAATGAACCTTGAGGGGTATCAGACCTATGAACTAGAGGACTTTTTCTTTTAACCATATCTGTCACCACTTCTTCTGATAAGTTGTGCCAGAAGGGTATTGGGTTTGCAGATACACTGTGAAAAAGCCGATAATATTGATGAACGTCAATAAGTATTTGACGCTCGAGTAATGTTTGGACTAATTGTTGAATATTCTCTTTTCCGCACCCACTTTTGGAAGTCCCAATGGAAACAATTTCTTCGATAGCTCTATATCCGTTACATAATGGAAGGATTATGGGTAGAATTTCGCTGGCGCCTTCAATAGTGATTTCTCGGCCTGGAAGTAAAAAAGTAATTCCGGAAGCATTACTAAATCCATAAGCGACTACAAGCGGATATATCTGTTTGTTAGCCATTTTTCACCTCCTAATGTATTTTTTAGTTGTCAAGGTGCTAACAAGACTAATTTATTTTACAGACTTTTTCTTCAAATGTCAAATTATACTATTCCACTCTTTTTACAAATTCATTAATTATATTTTGGTAGTATTCTTTTTGGACGATTTGCCAAGATTTTTTGTAATCTGGTAGAAAACTGATAAATTTAATATCTCTTTTTATTCTCTTTTCATTAAAGAATTTGTAATAAATATGAGAATGAATAGCATGAAGGGGGATATGGATTTTTGTATTATCAGTTTCTCTTTTATATTTTCTCCAAATATAATGCCAGGATTTTTCTAATTCTTTTTCATTCTGGATAAACAATTGATGAATTAATTCGTGAGTTAAAACATCGATGAAATAATCGGGATATTTTTCATAGATTGGCATTGTTAAAGGATCAGAAAATGGCCTACACCTTCCGACAACATAACAGTAAATAACCTTGGATTTCCACCCTAAATGAGTAATTTTTGAAAGTTCTAGAAGAACTCTTTTCTTCTCTTTTCGCCACAATTTTTCTACTTTTTTAATGTAATTTAAAATCCGCCTAGAAGAAGGGTATTTTTTGGATTTTTTTCCTATTAATCCTTCTTTCCAAGTTTGGTCATAAATCCAGGAATATTTAAAAATAACTACGGGGATATTTGCCATGTTTTTATTTTACCTTAGATTTATTTTTCGTTCAATTCGATTTTTTGACAAAATTTATCCACAAGGCAAAATTATTTAATTTTTGAGCTAAAATCTCAATTAATCTTTGTAAAATAATTTCTGACAAAATAAAAAAGCCCCAATGGGGCTACCGTTCACTTTTAGTTAATCTAAACTTAATCTAAACTTACGCCCAGTTTTTCTTTTAGCACTGCTTTTACTTTCCTTAATTCTGCTTTTAATAAGATAAATTCATCCTCCAAATCGGTTAATCTTTTTAAAAATTTATCTAGAGTTGTGGTAAGACGCTCAATTTTTTGATTTATTCTCATCTCCATCTTTTTTAATTTTTCATCCACAGCATCAAGAATTACAACTGTCTGTTGGTTGAGCAGTTTTTCAATTTCTTTGGCGGTTAATTTTTTGACTGTTTTGCGTGGCATATGCTGTGTAGTTACAATTCTATTTTAACAAACTAAGAAACTATGTCAACAAATGACAAAATTTATCCATAGGGCGAAATTTCCCCAATTTTTAAGCAAAAACCTCAATTTTAGTTTGTAAGCTAATTCCCGACAAAAATAAAAAACAGCTCCCCAAATGATAGCTGTCTTTTTAAGATAAGGTTTATATTCCTCGAGAAAGAATTTTCCAAAGGTCTTTATTTGAAATAACCATTCTAGCTACGTCACTAATTGTTTCTTTTTCAACATCGAAGCCAATGAAGACCCCTGCCTCTTTCACCATTGGTATATCAGTAATCGAACCTCCAAAAACTATCGTATCTTCTCCTGTTATTTTATAATTTTTCTTTTTCTCTTTTAAAATTTCTGCTTTTTTATATCGATCGACTTTCTTTGAGATTTTTCCTGTTGCGATTCCATTTTTGAATTCTAAATGAGTACCCTCAGAAAAATCTAAAGGTAAAATTTCTTTCAAAGTATCCATAAGAAATTGAGGGTTTGAACTTAAAGCTCCTAATATAAAACCTCTTTTCTTCAAATTAACTACAACTTCTCTCATCCCTTCCATCAAATTTTTATCACAATAATTAAAAGCTAATTCTTTTAATTTTTCTTCAGAAACTCCTCGATACAATTTAGCGACTTTCTCTAATCCCCACGGGCCAATAAACTTTATTTTTTGATATTCCCTATCTATTTTTATAACTTCTTTCTTTTTTCCTAAAAGAACTAAAATGTCTTTAAAGGCACCCATCCTACTTTTAAAAAATTTGCAGAAAACTATTAGCTTTCTATTTTTCTTCATATATTTTCTTTTTAAGATTATACTAAAAATTTTACTTTTTGACAACTTTTAAAAGCCGAGGGCAGGGGTTTCTTCGATATATCATTATATCATTTCTTTTAGCAAGTTATTCACATAATTCATATCGCCATCATTAAGGATTAAAACATCGAAATTTTGCCTATACGCTTCTAAATTTTTCTTAATTTCTTCATTTAGGAAGCCTACTTTTATTACATTTTTATAATTTAAACCCTTAATCATTTGGCAATCTTCTATATTATCTCCCAATAATAAGACATTTCTTCTATTTTTTATCGCTTTAAAGGCAGATGATTTTTTAATTATGCTTCCATTTTTATTTGTTGAATGAATAATCGGCTCTTTTACTCCAACCAGGTTTCCATTCCCATTCCATTGAAGAAAATTGGATATAACATAAATATTCGGATACAACCTACCTTTCTTTTTAAAAGTCATTGAAATTGCTTTTCTTCCCAAACCAGACGAAGAGATAATTAGAAGAGGAATTCGATATTGATATAAAGAGTCTAAAAATTCTAAACTTTCTTCTCTAAATTTTATCTTTCCCGAGTTTATCACCTTTTCTATATGTTTTTTATTAAAACCAAATTTAATTAGAATTTCATAATGTCTTTTCCACCATTCTACCATTCTTTTTTGTTTTTCTCTTAGTGGAATTTTGGGATTTATCTCAATTGGATGGTATTGATCAAATAGGTCTTTCGCCAATCTGCGATATCTCGGATTTAAATAATTTCCATTACGCAAAATAGAAATTAAAGAAGGTATCCTTTCACCTTTAACAAATAGGTTCGTCAAAGTTCTTTCAAAATCACTGACTACATAAAATTTTAAAACTCCGTCTTCAGAAATTTTATTTTTGAGATTTTCGAATTTTTTAGGAGCGATAATTATTACATTTTTCATCTTTTGCCAGATTCTCTAAAAACATTTTTTATTTTAGTTTTTTCTCCATATTTTAATTTTAACATAATTTATCCACAGGGCAAAATTTCCTCAATTTTTAAGCTAAAACCTCAATTTAGTTTGTAAAATAATTACTGACATAAATTAAAAAGCCCGCCTTCGCTGAGCTTCGGCGGGCAAATAGAGAATTTTTATCTTATTTTATTTTTTACTCTTGCGAAAATCTTTATTAAACTCCTCCCTGGTAGTTTTTGCTTTTTCTTTTCCATAATAAAGACTAACAATCTCCTCGGCTAATTTTGATTTAGCCCAATATGGATTTGGATTATCTTTTTTTATCTCGTTTATTTCCTTAATTAATAGGGGGGTACATAAATGAAAATATTTGATAACTAATTGGTCATCCATCGTCATTATTTTTTTAAATATATCTACTGGTTTATCGGTAATCGCTATGATATTCCCAAAGCTTTTTGACATTTTTCTACCATCCGTACCCTCAATTAATGTTAAAGTGATAATATCTTGAGGCTTCTGTCCATATTTTTTTTGAATAACTCTACCTGCTAATAGATTAAAGGTTTGGTCGGTTCCGCCAATCTCCACATCAGCTTGAACAGCAACCGAATCATAGCCTTGCATTAAAGGATATAAAAATTCGTGGAGACCTATTAATTTATTTTCTTTATATCTTTTATTAAAATTTTCTCTTTCAAGCATTTGACCGACAGTAAAACAATCGGCTAGGCTTAAAATTTCCCAAAAGCTGAGTTTACTTAACCAAGTGTTGTTATAAACAAATTTTGTTTTTTTTACATTCAAAATTTTTCCAATTTGTTTCTTATAATCTTTCATATTTTCTTCTACTTGCGCTCTGGTTAACGGCTGACGCATTGCTGTTTTATCAGACGGATCTCCAATTCGAGCCGTAAAATCACCTATAATTACAACAATCTGATGCCCCGCATCTTGGAATCGTCGCAGTTTCCAAAGAGGGATAGTATTTCCCAAATGAAGAATAGGTAAAGTTGGATCAATTCCAAGTTTTATTCTCAGTTTTTTACCAGATATTAATTTCTTAATTAGACTTTTTTTGTCAATAATTTGTTCTACTCCTTTTTCTAAAATCTCTTTTATTTGGGGCTGAGTGATATTTTTTTTCATTTTTATTAAATTAAAAGTTAAACAGGGAATTAGCTTAAAATTCATTTAAAAGATTTTAAACCTTCAAAGAAAGCAGTATTTATAGTTTTTTTCATTTCGCAATAACTCTTTATTTTTTCTTGAACGCTTATCTTCCCAAAACCTTCCTTCCAAACCCATTTAACCCACCTACAATCAGTGTACCACTCACAATCTTTATCTTTGCAATTAAGTTCCGGATAATTTCTATTTAACTGATTTAATACCGATGGTAACTTTTTATCAATATTATTTTCATTCAACTCGTGCTTATTTTCTAAGTCCAGCTCAATGACATAGTGCGGGAAACCACCGTAACAAAGTTCTGGCGATATATAAGGAAAAAGCTTAATGGCGGTTTTAAGATGGAAAAATTTAACGATTTTAAAAACATTTTCATATAATTCTTTGAGTTGATTTTTTGTCGGTGGAGTAAAGAATGAGTAGCTTAATTCGTTGATGGTGGGCAAACAACGAAGTTTTTTATAGAAAATCCTACATATTTTATATAAATTTTTGAAATGTTCATTATTAATTACTACTACCGCTGGAATAATCGGGAGTTTATTTGAATGATATCTCGCTATTTTATTCATGATTCTTTCGGGATTGAAAGCTCCCCCATCTGGTTCGAGTGGGTTTTCGAGGGAGACATACAAGAAATTTATAGAATCCTGTTTCGCAGAACTAATAAATTTTTTATTAATCATACCTCCGTTAGTTAAAATAAAAGGTTTAATTGAAAGAGTTTGATAAATTTTTTTAGCAAGCTCAAAGAGTTTATCGCCAAGAATTAATGGTTCTCCTCCAGATAGTCTACAATGAAGCTCTACATTAGCAGGTAAAATTTTTTTTACTCTGGAAAGAAATAATACGTATATGTCGAAGAGTTTATCAGATATATCATATCCAATGTTTTGTCTATCTCTTGTTGCAAAAAAATGGCAATACGAACACCTTGCATTACATCTACCAGTGACTATAATACTAAAACAAAGAATTATTTTTTGTTTATCTTGAGTTAAAATATTAGGAAGTCGCATCTTAACTACGCTATAAAAATTAAAAATACTAAAATAACTAACACCTAATTGGTTATTAGTTAATTCTATTTATTATTTTTCTAAAAATATTTTATTTTAAATCGCTAGAATAAGCTAGCGCATTTGCGGTTCTTTCGTCCCTTGAATGAAGCCGATATAATTTCTCTATTTTTTGCTTTAACTCTTTGGCTTTCTGTTTTCGGTTTTTCATATCATATTTTGATATTAAATTTAAATTAAAATCGACCTTTTACAGCCTTTTCGGCTTCTATTTTTTTTATACCAATCCGTCAAATTCTGTCAATGCATTTAACAAAATTTATCCATAAGCCAAAATTTCCCAAATTTTTAAGCAAAAATCTCAATTTTAGTTTGTAAAATAATTGCTGACATTTTTACAAAGCATGAGGGGACGGTTTTTAAGCCGTCCCCCGATGGTCTACTTTACCGCAGCTATTTTATTTTTTCTTCAATTTTTGGTATGATAGATACATGGTGGAAATTGCGCCAATAGAATTAGAATTGAGAAAATTGGGGTTAACTGAAAAAGAGGTTAAGGTTTATTTGGCGGGTTTGGAATTGGGGCCATGTTCAGTTCAAAAGATTGCTGAAATGGCACAAATTACTAGGCCGACTACTTATGAAATTATTAAGCAGTTGGAGAAAAAAGGGTTATTTGAGGAAGTGAAAAAAACCGGAAAACGATATTTTCTTGCTCAATCACCAGAGAGAATTTTAGGAATTTTAAGAGTTCAAAAAAGAGAAATAGACGAAAAAGAAAGAGAGTTTATTCGGGTTATTGCTGCTTTGGAATCGAAATATTCGAAAGAAAAAGAAGGAGCTGAAGTGTTTAAAGGAAGAGAAGGCTTAAAAGCTTTGGAAGAAATTCTTTCTTTCTCTTCCACGCCAGAAATTTTGGTGATTAACCCCAAAAACCTGCCACTTAGTCAACAAAAAAGAGAAATTATTTACCAAAAAATTAAAAAAAGATTAGGTAAAATAGAAGTTAAAGAAATTAATGCAAAATTTGAAGGAAGTTTAATTATTTTTGATAAAGTTATATTTTTTCCGCTTAAAAAACCGCAAGGAATTTTAATGGAAGGCTATTAAATTGGGTCTTCCGGTGGTTTTGGGGGCGTCGCCGGTCCTTTTTTTTCTTCCTTCTTTTTCTGTCAAGTGGCCAGTTAGATTATAGATATCTCCTGCGCCCATTATTATTACCACTTCCCCACCCCGGAGATTTTTTTTTAAATAATCTAAAATCTCATTCATTTTGAGATAAATTACACTCTTTTTTTTAATTTTTTTAACTAATTTCTCCGAAGAAACCTTCTTTTTAATTTTTGGCGTTTCCCTTCCAGCTACATCGTAAATGTCGGTGATAATTAATTTATCAACTGGCGCGGCTTTAAAAACTTTGACAAAATCCTTAAAAAAATAATAAGTTCTCTGATATTGATGGGGTTGATAGACGCACCAGATTTTTCTTTTTGGATATTTTTCTTGAGCAGCTTTTAATGTTACTTTTATCTCAGTAGGATGGTGTCCATAATCTGAAACAATTGTTATTTTTTTACCCTGCCAAATTATTTCTTTTTCTTCAAATCTGCGCCAAGAACCCCGATATTCTGATAGGGCTTTAAAAGATATTTTATCAGGAATTTTTAAGGTCCTTGCTACTGTCAAAGCCGCTAAAGCATTAGAAACATTATGTTCTCCCGGAATTTTCAAAATTTTCTTTAATTTTTCCACTTCTCTTTGTTGATTTCCCTCTCTAAAAGAATAATATACCCTATTTTTTATGATCGTAGAAAACTGGGTATAATTTTTATCATCTTTGTTCGATACTAATATGCCATCTTTTGGCAAATGCGAGACATACTTTTTAAAAGTTTTTAAGATATTTTTTAAATTTTTGTAATAATCAAGATGGTCAGCTTCAATAGTTGTTAAAACAATGATTTTTGGCCAATAATTTAAAAAAGAAGCCATATGCTCATCTGCCTCAATTACTAAATATTTACTCTTCCCCATCCTGCAATTAGAATCGCAAAATTCTTTCAGTTTTGTTCCAACAATTACTGTCGGATCTAATTCAGCTTTTACTAATAATAACCCGATCATTGCCGTAGTCGTGCTCTTTCCATGAGTTCCAGAAACTGCAATTGTAAAATATTTCTTTGTTAATTCTCCTAAAGCTTCTGGATAACTTTGACATTTTATTCCCAATTTCTTTGCTCTCTTTAACTCTGGATTATCTGTTGGTACCGCCGGACTATAAATCACTAAATCTGCATCTTTTGGCAGATTCTTAATTTTGTGTTTCCCAACAAAGAGCTTAGCTCCTTTTTCTATTAGAGCGTTAGTAATTTCAGAAGAGACTAAATCAGAACCAGTGACTTTGACTCCTTTTTCTAAATAATATCTGGCTAAAGCCGAGACACCGATGCCGCCAATACCAATAAAATGAATTTTTAACTTTTTAGTGGGCATGATTCTAAAATAGCGTATTCCGCTCCCCCTCTTTTTAGTTCGCTTTCCATTACTTCAATTGAATTTACTTCAAAACTCAAATTTATTTCCTCATTAACTTCCGGCCTTTCTTCTGGTTCAATCTGCCGAAATTCCCAAGCTCTAATTCTTCCTAAATTAATATGAGGAGCATAAGGCCTGTTTTCAAATTCCATTCCTTTAACCGAAGAAGCTAAAAGAGAATTTTCTAAATCTTTTTGCAATTTGCCCAATTCCTCTGATTTCTCTCCTTCTGCCCAGACCATTCTCGGTGGCATCTTTTTTGGCGGTCCATAAATTATTTTTTTCAAATTAATAAAAAATGGCTCGTGACGCGAGGCAACCTCTTTGGTAATTTTTAAAATTTCCAAAAGTTCTTCATCTGAAAGATAACCAAGAAACATTAAGGTAATGTGGAGATTTTCTTCTTTCGTCCACCTAATCGGTAACTCCAGCCACTTAGCCTGGTAATCAGCTAGTTTCTTTTTTATATCCTCTGGCAAATTTATCGCAATAAAAATTCGATGTCTCATATACCGAGTTCCCATTTATGGGAGCGAAGGTGAAGAGGAGAGCAAAGCTCTCTTCGCCTATTATTATTTGGTTAATTATAAATTTTATCATATTTTAAGGAAGGGCAACAAGGATGGCTTTGACATTTGATATTTTTATTTTATAATTATTTAACGAGCCCCGAGCGGAGCGAGGGGGCAAAGGTGAAGATGAGAACGAAGTTCTCATCGACTAAAGTCGATCAAAACTAAAAAGAACAATAAATATGCCCCGTAGAGGAATTTCGAACAGCCCAGTAGAAGAGCAGAGCTCTCTACTGAACTAGTCCCGTAGACAGCTTCGCTGTTCTACGGGGCCCCTGCGGGGCTACTAACTAAGGAAAATTTCGGAGAAATTCTCATTCGAAATTCTCCTACGGGGTATGGAAGATTTTCTTAAAAAAATAAGTCAGACATTTAATTTTACTAAGAATCCCAGGATAAAATTTTTGGGTGTTTTTTTGACAGTTATCAGTTTTGTTGGGGAAACGCCTCTTCGGGAAATAAGCCATTTTTTAGCTAATGCAATTTTATTTCTTTTTGGGAGTGATATTTCTGCGGTGGGACATATTATTGAAAAATGGTTTTCTATTGGTGCGCCTATAATGATTGTTTATATTCCCGTAACAATAATATTATGGATAATAATAAGAGATGGTTTTCAAAAATTGGATTGGATTTTCGCCCCGATTTTAATTGGAATTCTTATAAAAGGAGGAGCATATGGGATTATGAGTCTTAATCACAAAATTAATGAATTCTGGGAACTCACTCAATACGATTTTCCTGGCTTTTTACTTTGGGCTTTTATTTCGATATTTTTGCTGAGCAGTTTGGTAGGATTTGCTATCTGGTTTAAAGAAATAAGGTAATTTAAAAATAAAAATGAAAGAGGCTTATTTGTACAAAAAATTAAAAGATAAAAAGGTTCAGTGCCAAAATTGTGCTCATTATTGTGTTATCCCGCCCTCTAAGCATAGGAAAATAAATACACACAGCATAGAGGGCGGGAGAGGTATTTGTGGCGTCAGGGAAAACATTGATGGGAAACTATATGCCTTAAATTATGGAAAAGCCATTGCCTGTCACATTGACCCAATAGAAAAAAAACCATTTTTTCATTTTTTACCAGGGAGCTATTCCCTATCAATTGCGACGGTTGGATGTAATTTCGTCTGTAAAAATTGTCAAAATTGGGATATTTCTCAGGCGCCAAAACCAGATAAGCCAGTTTTAGGAGATGAATTGCCGCCGGAAGAAATTGTCAAAATTGCTTTGAAAAATAAACTGCCAAGCATATCCTACACTTACACAGAGCCCTCGATCTTCTCAGAATATGCCTTAGAGACAATGAAATTGGCTAAAAAGGAAGGGCTTAAAAATAATTGGGTGACTAATGGGTTTCTTTCAAAAGAACTTCTGGAAATAATTTCTCCATATTTAGACGCAGCCAATGTTGATTTAAAAGGATTTACAGAAGAGTTTTATCAAGGGAATTGCGGCGGCCGGCTTCAGCCAGTTTTAGATACAGCGAAATTAATGAAAAAATCAGGAGTTTGGGTTGAAATTACAACCTTAGTTATTCCAACTTTGAGCGATTCAGAAAAAATGTTTAGAGAGATTGCCAAGTTTATTTATAATGAATTGGGTCCTGAAACTCCTTGGCATATTTCTCAATTTTCTGGAGCCATTTCTTGGAAATTGCAACATCTTCCCGACACTTCAGTTGAAACCTTAGAAATGGCTTGGAAAATTGGCAAGGAAACCGGCTTAAAATATGTCTATACTGGCAATGTTCCCGGCCTTCCTTCCGAAGATACTTTTTGCCCAAAATGCAAAACTGTTTGTATCGACAGAACAAATTACATTATTCATCGTCGCGATAAAGCGGGCAAGTGCCCAAAGTGCGGCCAAGATTTAGATTTAATTTTGAAATAATATGTCAATAGTTTTTGCTTGCATTTCGCCCCATCCGCCAATAATCTTGCCTACGGTCGGCTCACCAGAAGATAGAGCGCAGGTTAAAAAGACAATTAAATCCTTAGAAGATTTGGGTCAGAAATTAAAAGAATCAAATCCTGATTCAATAATCATTTCCGCTCCCCATCCCGATTGGGGATTTAATGTACCTCTACACTTCTTAGCAAAAGACTTTAAGGGAGAGATAAAAACCTATTTGATCGATTTAGAGACGCCTCAATTTCACTTCGAAGAAGGCAAAAACACATATCAGAAAATTGGCAGAGGACAGACCTCTGCCAAAAAGGTGGCGCTTATAGCGAGTGGGGATTTGTCGCATTGTTTAAAGAAGGAAGGCCCCTATGGCTTTCATCCCGATGGTCCTAAATTTGATAAAGAGTTAATTGAATCTCTAAAAAAGAAAGATATCGAAAAAATTTTAAAATTAGATGAAATTTATCCTGAAGCCGGCGAATGTGGATTGAGGTCCTTTTGCTTTCTTTTAGGGATTTTAGAGGCTTCGGGAATTAATTGGGTTCCCGAAATTCTCTCTTATGAAGGCCCCTTTGGTGTAGGTTATTTAGTGGCAAATTTTAAATTGTGAAAAATCTTGAAAAAATTAAAAAAATTTTATCGGAAGAACCCAAACTAATAGAAATTAAAAGAGCCAAAAAGTTAATTTTTGTTGGAGATACTCACGGAGATTTCGAAGCTTCTCAAAAAGTTATTAAAGATTATTTACTTGCCCGCCGAAGCCTTGGCGAAGGCGGGAAACCTGGCAATAAAATTGTTTTTCTTGGAGATTATGTAGATCGTGGTCCTCATTCAAAAAAAAATTTAGATTTTTTATTAAAAACAAAAATAAAATATCCAAATCAAATTTATCTTTTACAAGGAAATCACGAAGGCCATCACATTTTGAAATTTTATCCAGCTGAATTTTGGGAAAGTTTAGGTGAAAAATATTATAAAAAATATACTTCGATTGTTGAAAAATTTCCCTTGGCAGTAGTAACTGATAATATTATTGCTTTACATGGCGTCCCCCCAGATATAAAAATTACGCGACCCGGCCGCGTAGTGGAGGAAATAAATAAAATTAAATTAGGAAATGAAGAGTGGCGGCAAATAACCTGGGGAGATTTTGAAGATGAAAAAGGCGAATATTTGGGCATAGACCCTTTTACTGGCCGACCTCAATTTGGCCGGGATTATTTTTTCAAAATGATGGAAAGATTCAAGAAAAAAATTTTAATCCGTTCTCATCAGCCAACCTCTCCCCTATTTATGTTCGATAATCGCTGTCTCACTATTTTCACCTCCTCGGCTTATACTCGCGAACGAACCATCGCCATTTACGATTTTAAAAAACCAATAAAAACCGCCAAAGATTTAGAAATTGTAAAAATCTAATTAAATGTTTAAAAGATACCCAGTAATAGATCTTCATACCCATTTAAGAAACGATATTCCCGGGCATACTAAAATTGCTAAAGAAAGTAGAATAGACGTTGTGGTTTATATGGCAAATTGCAATCCCCCACTTGATAATTTAGAAAGAATAAAAAAATCATTAAAAGAAAAAAGATATTGTAAGGCGATTCCGGTAAGTGCAATAACAAAAAATTTAGAAGGAAAGGAGTTGTTTGATATTGATAAAATTAAACCCTATGTTGTAGGGTTTAGTGATGATGGCAGATGTGTCTCTAATTTAAAGTTAATTTCTGAGATATTAAAGAAGGGCGTTTTAGTTTTAGTTCATTGCGAACCAGAAGTTAAAATGATTGATAATTATTTAAATCTTTTAAGTAAAATTGGCGGCAAACTTCATATTCAGCACGTGAGCAAAAAGAAAAGCGTTGAACTAATTAGAGAAGCTAAAAAATCTGGAATAAAGATGACTTGCGAAACTTGCCCTCATTATTTTACTTTTACAAAAAATGATTTAGATACAAAAGTTAACCCGCCATTGGGAAAAAAAGATGATATTTTAGCAATTAAAAAAGGATTATCTGATGGAACAATCGACGTCATCGCTTCTGATTACGCTCCCCTACCTCGAAAAACCGGCATCGCCGGGTTTAGAAGTTTTTTACCACTATCCTATGGATTAGTTTTAGAAGGCGTTTTATCTGAGAAACAACTGAAAGAAAAATTATATATCAATCCAAAAAAGATAATTGAAAGCAGTGGATATAAATTAGAAATCTAAATTTACTATGAAATTTACCTTAAAAGGGCCTTTTGGGGAAAATGTTTATAATTTAATGAGAAAAATTGGATACCATTTTTTGAAAAAGGATGAAAAAAGTGGAGAATTGAATTTTGTCCACCCTATCGGAGGCGATGCTTATCCGAGATTTCATATTTATTTGAAAAAAGAAGGCGAGGATTTAATTTTTAATTTACATTTAGACCAAAAGAGGC
>Ga0210051_1002350_pt1 | contig 19058 bp, 19 predicted proteins | sample CryGey092014_all_FD_185464 | JGI IMG/M metagenome (GOLD analysis project Ga0210051, IMG submission 185464) | Groundwater microbial communities from aquifer - Crystal Geyser CG23_combo_of_CG06-09_8/20/14_all (SPAdes) (version 2) | ecosystem: Environmental > Aquatic > Deep subsurface > Groundwater... | reverse complement strand
AGGTTTATTTTGAAAGGTCATAATTTGCGTTTTTTATTTTTTCCATACTCACCTCTAATCCTCTCTACTCATAGAGAGGGCGTTTATGGTAAAACGCAAATTATAGCATACTAAAGTATATAATGAAATAGGAAAATTCAAGGTATAATTTTTGTTTCAAAAAAAAATATTACTTTTGATAAACTAAAAAATATTTACATTATGAAAAAAATTACATTATTATTTGGTTTTGTACTTTGCACGTTGTTCTCTGCAAATACATTTTCTCAAAAGGTTTATAGCTGCGATTCTAAGTACGATGCAGATGTAAAAGTTTATGTAGCCGACAGTAAATACGATGCTGATTTGGTTGTTTATAAAGCATCATCGCAATACGATGCCGGCGATAACAATGGAGTTTGGTTTTTTTGCGATTCGAAATACGATGCAAAAAAGAAAATTTATTTTGTCGATTCAAAGTACGATGCCGACCTTATTATATATTTTGCGAATAGCAAATATGACGCAGGTTGGAGAAATGCAAATAAAAAACAATTAATGTATTAAATTTAAGTTGACTTTATAAAATCAAAAGCAAATTTATAATTTTGAAAATACTTTATTTTTTTATTACATTATTTCTATTAAATTCTGCAATAGTTTATAGCCAGAACGTTTCCAAAATTTATATGATTAATGGTGACAGTTTAGAGGCAGATGTGCAAAGCGTTAGTGATGTTTTTGTAACCTATCATTATCGAAATGCCTAACCATCACAATCAATATCAATAAATAGAAATCTTGTAAAACAAATTACATATTATAATGGTAAAACTGAAATTATAACTATTCCTGTTGTGTTTTCGGGAGAGAGCGATTGGGAAAAAGTTGTTTTAACAACTAATCCTAATAACGTGCAAGGGTTAACGAATTTAGGAAATTTTAAATGCGTTGGAAAAAAATATTTGGAATAAAAAAGCAAGTACAACTTAAAGCAGAAAAGAATATTAAGATTCAATCTGCTAAAATAAAGGTGTATTTATTTTTTTTGTTGAATATCAGGATTTTAAAAAATATATCAGACCTCCTGATCTTTCCTTGAAAATCATATAGTTACAGACCCCATATCGCAAAATAAAATCGCATGATTTTTTTTGAAACCATAATGTTCAGAACTCGTGATCTAATCAATTTTTTCGGTAATGCAATCGCAAACTACTTTTTGATAAATTGTTCAAAATTGTTATATGGTTAAATTGTTATATTGTTATCGTACAAATATTTATTCAATTGCTTTTATATGATTGGACAGTAACTGATTGATTATTAATAGTAGGTTAGGAGGTCTGAATTTTTAGAAACCTTCTATATGATTATTAAGGGAATTTCTAAAAATTAACGACACGTCATTCCGAACTTGTTTCGGAATCTGATTATTAGGAAGTTAGAGATGCTGAAATAAATTCAGCATGACGAATTAGGTATTTTTAGAAGTCCCCTTAAGGACATATCAGGAATTATGAATCTGTGGTTAAAAAGAACAAGGGCTGAATAATAGCCCGATTAGTTCAAAAAAAAAAATAAAAAAAAGGTTGACACCTTGTGTCAACCCCTTTTTTTTTGGGCCCAAAGAAAATAAAATTATTTTACTTTTTTCTTTCCTTTGTTTGCTTCAGCAGCAGCTATTGAATCGTTACGCGCTTGTTCAACTTTAGCAATTGAATCGTTACGCGCTTGTTCAACTTTAGCAATTGAATCGTTACGCGCTTGTTCAACTTTAGCAATTGAATCATCTTTAATTGAATCAAGACGTGCCTGTTCAGCAGCTTTTTCTTCAGCACTTGGTTCACATGCAACGAATGACATCATTCCTGCAATCATTAAAAATCCGAAAAGTTTTTTCATAGGGTTTTAAATTTTTATTTAACGGTGCAAATGTAAATTATTATTTTTATCATTATTCAAAAAATGTAAAATATTTTTATATATTTTTATATTGATATATATCAGTTATTTATAACGTAATTTTTCCATTTTTCTATTAAATTTTGCATATCATCGGGTAAATTTGAGTCAAAAAAAAGGCGTTTTTTAGTAGTTGGATGATAAAAACCTATCGACTTAGCATGAAGTGCCTGACGGGGACAAATTTTAAAACAGTTTTCAACAAACTGGCGGTATTTTGTAAAGGTATTTCCTTTAATAATTTTATTGCCGCCATATCTTGCATCGTTAAACAAAGGGTGTTTAATATATTCAAAATGAGCTCTTATTTGATGTGTTCTTCCGGTATCAAGTTTACATTCAAGTAATGAAGTATATCTATAATCTTCAATTACTTTATAATGTGTAACTGCATGTTTGCCATAGTCTCCATCGGGAAAAATCGCCATTTTTTTTCTGTCGCGGGGTGAGCGTCCAATGTTTCCTGTAATAGTTCCCGATTTATTGTTAAAAATACCCCATACAAAGGCATTATAAGTACGTTCGGTGGTTTTATCATAAAATTGTTTGGCAAGTATAGTTTGTGCAGTTTCATTTTTTGCAATTACAAGTAAACCAGATGTGTCTTTATCAATGCGATGAACCAAGCCAGGTCTTATTTGTCCTGTTTTAAAAAGGGGTAAATCTTTAAAATGCCATAGCAAAGCGTTCACAAGAGTTTCGGTGTAATTTCCTTTTGCAGGATGAACAACCATTCCGGCGGGCTTATTAACAATTAGTATGTCATCATCTTCATAAACAATATAAATTGGAATATTTTGGGGAAGAATTTCGGTTTCACATGGCGGATAGGGAAGTACAACTGAAATTACATCAGATGGTTTTACTTTATAATTTGATTTTACAGGTTTTTTGTTAACTAAAATACAATTTGCAGCAGCAGCACTCTGAATCCTGTTTCTTGAAACATTTTCTAATCGTAATCCTAAAAATTTATCAATTCTGAGTAACGATTGCCCTTTATCAACAATAATTTTGAAATGCTCAAAAAGTTCGCTTAAATCTTCATTTTGCCGAATATCTTCCTCGTCTTGCATCGGTAATTATCTGTTGATTATGAGTTTTCGGGTGAATTGAGTTTGTTGGTTTATACCTCTTAAAATATAAATTCCGGAAGGAATTTGTGAAACATTTATTTGTTTATTTTCTGCAATTGTCTCTAAAACAATTCTTCCGGTAATATCAAGAATCTGAAAACGGAAATCGGCAGGTGAATGTATATTTATATAATCTGATGCAGGGTTTGGATAAATGGTAATTTCAGATGTTACTGTAATTTCATTAATTTCTTCAATGGGTAGCATACTGAAAACCGGGCGAAGCATAGGAGTACCAGCGAAAGGATAATTTTGCCAGAACCCCTGAAAGTCATAAAATACTTTAGATGATGCGTCATAACTAAGGTCAAAACCTAAATTCAAATAATCATCATACCCCACATGAGTATAACCAATAAAAAAAGTATTAGTAATAAAGACAGGGGAATCTAATGGATAATAATAAAATTCATTTAATCCATGATATTCAGGTTCTTCGCCAATCTTACTCCTGTAAATAATCTGATTTGGTTTTCCGGCTATTTCGTTCCAAACAGTAATGTAGAATTTTTTTTGATGAGCGGTGTAATTTATTTTTCGGTTAAAAAACATGTAAACTCCCCGTAAAGTATCAGGTTTTAAAGTGTAAAACTTAAAAGCCACTTTACAGACAGTATTAGGATTACCTCCTACAATATCAAAGCCGTATTCGGGTATACCATCGTCGTAAGCATAATAATTTTCAAATTTCTGATGATATTTTAATGTGTCGTTCCAGCGATATGGTGCATGAATGTTAAGTGTACTTGAGGTTTGACTGATTTTTACTTCAAAATCGGCATTGTCGGCAGTGGTAAAAGGAAAATAGTTTGAAGTATCGGTTTGTATAAAATTAAAATCCGAAAATGGAGCAATGTTTTCATTTCCTAAAGTACGATTAAGTATAATTGAGTTTGAAGTTTTGTTGGTTACCTTATAATGCCGTTTAATATTTTTAGTTGAGTCGCTTAAGTTTCTATAGAAGAAATTTAATGTGTCGTCTTTAAATTCTGTAATACTTTTATAATGGTTCCATGGAACTGACTCATAATCTTTTAAAAACGAAGTTACATTATATACAAAAGCGACATCATCATAAATAGTATCGGTAATACTTCTGTTTTTTGCAATTTTTACATAATCAATATTCCATATATCAACATTACAAGCAAAACCATCATAACCTGGTTGGTATATGGCAATGCTTGCATAATTTTTAAATCTGAACTGAAATCCTTTTACAAAATACATAGAATCTGAAATAGGAATAAGTACTTGCTTAAATGGCTTATCAGCAGAACCGGGTACCGACCAGATATGCTTCCACGAATTACCTGGAATTTTAAATTCAAGAACGAGTGAATCGTTTGGCTGGGGGTCGTTTCCCCCAAGTCCCTGAGGCTGATAATAAAAACTCATATAAAGCGAATCGGAAGGTGAAAAAGTAAAATTGAAATATTTATCAATATGAGAATAAATGCCTGAAATTGAATCGTAAGTATAAAGTGAATCGCTTACATCAATGTATCCGTATCCGTAATAAATAAGTTCGTCAATATTATAGGTAAAAGGGTCTGTCATACAATTAAAAATATTTCCGCCATAAACATAAAAAAGCGAGTCGGCGGAAAAATATGTACCTGTAGAAGTTTGAAAATAGTAAAGTAATGCTGATGAAATTAACAGTGGATTTTTTTCAGTATAATTAACCAGATTTATTGGTTTTGATGTTAATGTGTCGCTTATAAATCCATCGGAACTAGCATCAGAATGAAGTTCACCGGCTAAATTCAGAGCATCAAAAGTTGCAACCCCAATTGAAGGTGGATTATTGCCAAAAGTTTGATTTATAAACACTTCACTATCTAACCAATTGGAGTTGTCGGGGTAAACGGCTTCTTTTGCAAAATCGTCGAAAAAAGGCAATGAAATGGTATCATTAGCAAGAGTTGATTTAAGATTTTCACCATTTTCTTTAATATATTTTTCAATTACGGGATTGGTTTGCAAAGGCATAAGCACAACCTGCGCTTTGGCAAAAAATGCAGAAGATAAAAATACAAATAACTGTAAAATTATTTTTTTAGATGTCATCGGGTTTAGTATTTTCGGTTGGCGATTCTGGAATTAAGTCGTTATCTAAAGTAAGCCAAATATCAATGTAACTGCCTAATTTAATTTCACTTTCGTTACCGGCTTTAGGATGTTGTTTCCAAATTCTTGCCTTAGCGGAATCGCTATTTGTTTTAACGGTTTTGTCGTAAACTGTTACGCCAATATTTAATGATAGTAAAGAAATTTTTTGTTCGGCTTCATTGGTTGTTAATCCTAACACATCGGGAATAAATGTACTTTCGTTGCTTTCGCCTTTGCCAACAACTAAATCGATTATTGAATTTTTTAAAACCATTGTATTAGGTGTAATCGCCTTGCCTTTAAAATATTGTTCAAGAACAGTTGTTGATATATCGGGAACATAACGCAGTTTACCAATTTTTAATCCGAAAATCTCGGCATCGGAAGTGGCTTGTCTTACAGAAATTCCCGTAAGGTCGGGCATTGATACTTTTTCAGATTCCATGCCATTTATTATAAGGTAAATGGTTCGTCCGGTTTTTACTTTGCTATTGGCTACAGGTTCCTGCGAAACAACAGTGCCTTTTTCTTTATCCTGAAAATGAACCGAATCGGAAATTTCTACACGCAAATCTTTGTTTTCTGCCATTCGTTGAGCCTGCTCAAAAGTAAGACAACTAAAATCGGGTACCGAAATAGCTTCGCCATGATGAGTATAAAGGTTAATTGAAAAAAAACTTAATAATAGCAAAAGCCCCGAAATGCCAATTGCCAACCCAAGATGGATAAAAAATTTACGACTTATTAGAAATGTAAATACACTCATTTTAATTGCATAAACGCTAATACAAAAATAAAATTATATTTCGGCAGAATAAAATTTATCTGATAACCTTATTTTGTAATCATCCAATAGTCATTCAATAGCCATTCAATAGTAATTCAATGGTCATTCAGTAGTCATTTATTGTACTAACAACATAATAATAGCAGAGCGAATGACAACCGAATGACAGCAAAGCGATTTTACTTCGCAAAATTATTTACAGGTGTGAAATGATGAAACAATATTGTATATTTGCATAAATATGTGATGAATGGAAAATGATAATATTTATAGTAAAATTAATGAGTTATTAGGACAAAGCCCTGATAAATTTGCAATTATAGAGGAGCAAATTCCTATAGAAATTCAAATGGAATATTTTGAGTTCTTAAAAAGGAAAAATAAAGTTAATGATATTAAAGATGTTCTATTAAGTAAAGAATTACTTTTTATTGCCGAAACGCCTTTAATAACAAAAAAAGAAATATTATCAAATTTGGCTTTAATAGATAAACCTGAAGCATTTCGTGCAATTGAAAAATATTCACAAAATCCTGATAAAGAACTTAACAATTGGGCAAAACTTGCTTTATTTGAAAGTCGTATGTTGTTAGAGAGTTCTCTTTTAGAACAAAATCGTATTCTTATTTCTTCAGCATTAGGCGGAAAGAATAATAAGTTAAGGTATTTTATTGTAGTATTTTTAAATGAAGGTTTTACTTTTGATGATACCAGTAAAAAAGTAATTTTTAATGAGTTTGATACTGTTCTTAAAAAAAATAACTGTCAGCCAGAACAGTTTCTTTTTTACAGTAAATTTTTCACATTATTAGTTTTAGTTCCACTTGATGCTTCTTTAAAAGAAGCTTTTTCGAATGCCATTGATGAATGTAACCAATACGGTCAGTTTTTAATGAATAACTTTATAGTAACCAATGTTAAAAAACTAAGCGAAGCAGAAATTAATGAATTGATACAATACCCGTCAAAAAAAAAATAAGAATGAATAATATTGGCAGATAAGTTAATGGATTAATGGGTTGCATAACGGGACTTCTAAAAATTGCTTTTTCTTTGTTGAACTTCAATTTTAAAATTACTCACAATTTTAATTATTTTTTTATAGGTGTTCGTGAGATCGCTTCGCTAAGTTCTCATTTACAACAGTAAACTACGGTTTTAAAATCTTGTCCGCCTCGAAAAATCTAATTTTTAGAACCCCTCATAAATAAAAAGATGTATGATATTTTTAGTTTTGAGATGTAACATTATATAAATACCAATTTTGAATATATAGTTTTAAAAATTAAAACAGGTTCTTATTCAGTTTTTTTTGTTTCAAGGTCGTCAAAAGAAATGTCGGTAAAATCGGAATCTTTACTTTTAGTATTATTTGAAGTGTTTTCTTGTTTATCCGGAGCGAAATTATTATTTCTTATATATTGAACAACTTCGTTTAAACCTTCGGCAAAATTTTCAAAATCTTCTTTATAAAGAAAAATTTTATGTTTTTCGTAATAAAATTTATCATCAGGTGTAATTTGTCTTTTACTCTCAGTAATAGTTATATAGTAATCATTTTTTTTGGTAGCTTTTACATCAAAAAAATAAGTTCTTTTACCGGCCCTTACAGCCTTTGAGTAAATCTCTTCACGCTCATTATGATGATTTTCATCCTTACCTTTGTAATCTTCCATCGTTCATTTTTTTTAGTTAATTGCACATAGTTCCAGTTAAGGCAAATTTAAATGTTTTTTATTAATTAAACAACTATTTTTTTGTTTACTGTTCGGGAAGGGTATTAAGGGTGTGGTTTCTGGTTACTGGTTCCTGATATCAGCAACAAGGGGATTTGAAATAATTAATTCCAATAAAAGTAAAGAGGAATAGGGAAATATGGCTGTATCCCTTACCTTCATACCTAACTTACAAAATGGGATTTATTTTTTTCATGTCCCCTAAAGTCGAGAAAACTTATAAATTTATGTCATATTTTAAATTCTGAACTTATGAAGACAATGTATAAAGGTATATGGTATAAAGGCATAAGGCAGAACGAGTTATACCCTATACCTTATACCCTTATCCCCCTATACCCTATTTCCTTATACCACTATACCCTATAAATTAAAAATGCTGATATTATGTACATCTATATAATAATAAGTATTTTTACCATTTGTGAATTAAAGTTTTTTAAAATAGAATGTTAAGCCGCAGATTATTACGTATCAAGGTAATGCAAATATTATATGCATATTTCCAACGCGATAATGATGACTTGCAGTTAAGTGAAAAGGAGCTTTTTCAAAGTATTTTTAAAGCATATCAATTATACCATTATCTATTATTGTTGATTTTAGATATTCGTAATTATGCAACAAATAAAATTGAAATAGCAAAGAATAAATTTCAACCAACTGATAAAGATTTAAACCCGAGTAAAAGATTTACAAATAATCGGATACTAATACAAATTGAACAAAATAAGCAATTAAAAAAATTCTTAAACGATTATAAATTTTCGTGGGTAAATTATCCTGAACTTATTAAAAAAATTTTTAACAAAGCTGTCTGTTCCAAGGAGTTTCTCAAATATGCAAATGAAAAAGAACCCGGCTACAAAGAAGATAAACAAATTGTAATAGATATTTTTACAGACTATATTGCCACCAACGAAGATTTATTTGCATCGCTTGAGGAGCAAAGCATTTATTGGAACGATGATATTGAGTTTATTATAAGCATGATAATTAAAACTATAGGTAATTTTAAAGAAAATCAGAACGATACAAAACCACTTGCATCTTTATATAAAAACGATGATGATATTGAATTTGTAAAAACATTATTCAGAAAAACAATTGTAAATCATCAAACTAACAAAGCTTTAATTAGTACATTTGCCAAAAATTGGAAAATTGAGCGAATTGCTTTTATAGATATATTATTAATGGAAATGGCATTAGTTGAAGCTATTGAAATGGATTTTATTCCTACAAGAGTAACCCTGAATGAGTACATTGAAATATCAAAGTTTTACAGTACCGAAAAAAGCGGATTATTTATTAATGGTATATTAGACAAAATTTTTACGCATCTTAAAGCAGAAAATAAAATTGTTAAAAAGGGTAGGGGACTTATTGGTGAAGACATTAAAAATAATTAGAGTCTGTCCGTAATATCAATCTTTTTCATTTTAAGGAATATGGTATAAGGAAATAGGGAATAAAGCAAACCCCTTATACCCTATACCTTTATACCTTATACATGGAATATCAAATTTTAAAATTCTGATATTATTTTTCAAATTTTTCGACATTACAGACAAACCCTAATTAGTGTCCAGAACTCATGATTTGAGACGAATTGTCAAAAATGATTCGAAAATATTTATTCAATTGCTTTTATATGATTGCCAAATAGCCATATCGCTAAACATTTGTACGATAACAATATAACAATTTAACCATATAACAATTTTGAACAATTTATCAAAAAGTAGTTTGCGATTGCATTACCGAAAAATTGATTAGATCACGAGTTCTGGAGTCTGTCTGTAATGTCATAATAAAAGTCCCAAATTACAAATTCTATATCTTTTGTTTTTATCCAACTCCCTGAGACAATGAGATTATCATATAAAACAGAATAATCAGTAATAATTTGACATATAAAACTATTTCCCAGTTTTTTAATTGACTAAATTTTTGTATTTTTGTAAGAAAATTATAATATTATGGACGCAATTAGAATTGAAATACATAATCCGAAAGTAAAAAGAATCTTAATGGATTTAGCAAATTTAAATTTGATTTCAATAAAGAGTGATTCGGATTCAAAAAAAGAATTGAAAAATTTATTGAAAAAACTTCGCAAAAATTATATAAATGAGCCGGCATTAGAGGACATTACAAAAGAAGTTGAAGCTGTTAGAAAATTTCGTTATGAGAAATAAAAAAATCAGAATTATTCTTGATACAAATTTATGGATTAGTTTTCTGATTACTAAAAACTTTGTTCATATAGATAGTTTGCTTGACAAAGAAAGACTTATTCTTTTATTCAGCCAAGAATTGATAAATGAATTTATTGAAGTAGCAAGTAGAACGAAGCTTAAGAAATATTTTACAAAGCAAGACATTGAAAGACTTATAAAATTATTTGACACCTACGGATTAATGATTCATGTAACACCACAATTTAAAATTTGTAGAGACTACAAAGATAATTTTCTATTAGATTTAGATGTTCAAGGAAATGCCGATTACTTGATTACAGGGGATAAAGATTTACTGACAATTAATAAGATAGAAAATACAAAAATAATTACATTTAAGGACTTCACAAACGATATAAATTAGGCACAAACACATAACATCGCATAAGCGGCCATGCCACAGGGATTAATACCAAATCGCTAACAAGATGCTGTTTTTAGCGAGTTCTTCTATTCACCCAAAACAATAAAAATAAATCAACCTGTGTTATGAGTGTTGAGCAGATTCCTCACGGAGTTTATACTGAACGAAGTGAATGTATTCGGAATGACAGTGGTGGGTGGTGTGCATTGTATTCGTAACCTAAACTCACCACCCTTTTTGTCATTTCGACGAAGGATTGAGGAGAAATCTGCTCCTGCCCAAAACCTCCACTATCTTGTTAGCGGTTTGGTATAACAAAGCTAATACTTTGCATATGCACTGATAAAATAAGGTGTGACACGTTGCCTATGCAAGTACCGTTAAAACCCTATAATTCTTCCCGTAATTTTATCTTTGCGTATGTGCGGTGAATAGTAAGGTTGATTGTTAAATTTTCTGTATATCTTTTGTTTTTATCCAACCCACATTTCCATCGCTGAGTTTGATTTCACACCAGTCATCAAGTTCTTCGTTTATGGTAACTTTAGTGCCTTCGTGAATAATAAACAGGTCGGTGCTGTTATCATCGGGTGAACTTTTTGCGGTTGTAACAGCCTGCATTACAATTGCTGATTTATTATTTACAATTGCTGAGCTACTTTTAATTGCAATAACAGTAGATATTATTGACAATATCAGGATTAATACTCCAAGCCAAAAAAACAATTTACGTAATATAACCTTTCCCGAGAAAAGAAATGCTAATATAAGTATTAATGAAAGTATAAATAACAATAGACTTACATACGACCATTGGTTTACAGAAAAAATATTTGTAATAGATTTTATCCATGTATAAACGAAAAATTCGGGGATAGAATTTATTTTGTCAACAATATAACCGGAAGCAAGATTCAAATTAAAATTAATATCTTCGTCATCGGGGGCTTTAAGTTTGGCACGTTCGTAATAAAGAATTGATTTGGGAATATTTCGTAATCTGAAATAAGCGTTTCCGATGTTATAATAAAGTGAAGCCGATTCCAAGCCTGCCGAAAGCACTGTTTCGTAAACTTTAGCCGCTTTTTCGAAATCCCCTCTTTTGTAAGCGGCATTTGCTGAATCTAAAGCAGCATTTGTTGTAACTGCAAAACTTACATACGAAATAAAAACAGATAATATAATTATTAAACCTACTTTGAAAATGCGTTTATCAGAAATAACTAAAAAAAAGTTGCCACAGATTGCACTAATTATCACAGATAAAAAAATAATGAGATCTGTAAATCTGTGGCTGTATTTAACTTTTTGGAGCGGACTCAATATTGTTATTTTTTTCATCTGTTTATATTTTAGTCATTGCTTCATTGTTTGTAAACTTTTGAAGTTTGGTTTCATTTTATTTAAGATTTTGTTCAAGTTTACCAATTAATTCGGTGGTATTATTGTAAACCTCGTTCATCTGAGAGTTATCAGAAACGGGTGAATATCTTGCAAACTCACAAGTATCAATAATTTCAGATAATTGCGTAACAAACTCATCAGAAACATTTTTCTTTAAAAGTTCTTCATTGGCTTTTTCTTTAGAAAGTTCGGCAACTGGTATTATAAGCTTATCGCTAAGGTATCCCCATACTGCGCGGGTCATTTCTTCGTAAAATAATTCTTTTTTATTTTCTTTAAAGTATCGATTAGAAAGTTGTAATCTTTTTTTAGCAACCCGATTTGCTTTTCGGTTTTTCATTGAAGCAATATCGGCACGTTGTTTAATTTGTTTTCTTCGCCAAATTACAAGAAATAAAAATAATCCAAGCGAAAGCGGATAAGCGAGATAAAATATCGGGTCGGAAATTAAATATTTCCCCTTTTTATGAAGTGTATAAATGGGGGTTTTAATATAGTGAATATCTGAACCTAAAAATTTTACGTCTTCTTTTGTAAATTCCGAAACTATTGCCGTTGAAGTATTTGCGGTATCTATATTTACATTTATCGAAAATTCCGGTGTAGAAAGAGATTTAAAAGTTTGACTTGCCAAATCGAAATAACTGAATGAAACAGGAGGAATTTTATATTCGCCGGGATGTCTTGGGATTAACAGGTAATTAGTAATTTTTAAACCGGTAGTTCCATTTGCAGAAGCATTTATGTTATTTGTTGTTTTAGGGTCGTATTGTTCAAAATCAGATGGAAAATTAATTTTTGGAAGGTCGGCTAATTTTAAATTTCCTGTTCCTGAAAGTTTTACAGTGTAAGAAATCGCTTCGTTTGTTTTCGGATTATTCTTGTCAAGTTTTGCTTCAAGTTTAAAATTTCCGACAGCGCCGCTGAAATTTGCCGGTGTGTTTGCCGGTAGTCCTTTAACATGAACTGTTATTGCAGGACTAACTAATTTTTTCCGCACATTTTGATAGCTTCCACTAAAAAAATTGTCAAAAAAACTTTGGCGATTTCTGTTTACCTTTTGTTGAACAATACAGGTAAGTTCATAAGGGTCAATTGTTATGTTGCCTGCATGTTGAGGTGTAAGTAATGTTTTTTTCAGAACACCAACATTGTAAACTATTCCGTTATATTTTTCCTGTTTTAAATTAATCTGAGTAGGGTTTTCAATGTCATCGCTCCAAAAGCCTTTATACGATGGGAATTTCATGTCTTCAAAACCAACTAAATTCATTCTGGTGTATATTGCAATGGTGGCGACAATTTGCTCTCCCTGGTAAACATTGGATTTGTTAAGAGTTACCCTTACAAAAATATCATCATTAGAAATTGACCCAGTGTTGTTTGTTTGGTTCTGATTTTGCGTTTGATTGTTTTGCTGATTTGTAGTATTGTTGCCTTTAACTACTTCAATTGTAAGTGAATTAGATTTATAAGTTTTGCCATTTACTACTGCCTCGGCCGGGTTAATTGTAAATTTTCCTTCTTTGGTTGCCTGCAAAATATATGTATATGAATAACTTACTGATTGAGAAATTTGACCGTTTATAATTTGAACATTGCTGCTACTTGAAGTACTTGGACCCATAAGAACTTCAAAATCATTCATGGCAGGAGCTTTAAAAGATGTAGTTTTTGCATTCAGCGAAAATATTACACGAAATTGTTCACCGGCAGCGACCATATTTTTTGATGATGCTGTAAACTGTATGTTCTGTGCAACAGCAAGTATTGCGGTAAAGAAAAAAAATATTGAAATTAATGTTATTTTCATTTTTACCAATCTTTTTCGATGTTTTGATTACTACGTTGTGCTTGTATTTTTTTTACTTTATCCTGTGTATTTTTTTCGTCATCCTGCAAGGCTTTTAACATTCTATCGGCATCTTCTTTTGACATTTGTTGATCTTTAGGTTGTTGCTGTTTATTGTCTTTTTTCTGTTCCTGTTTTTGTTGTTTTTGTTGTTGATTTTGATTTTGGTTCTGTTGTTTTTTTTGTTGTTCCTGCTTCTTTTTTAATGCCTGTGCATAAGCTAAATTGTATTTTGTAGCCATATCACGAGGATTGTTACGCAAAGCGTTTTTATAAGCACTTATACTTTCATCTATTTTATTTTTAAGTAAATATGAGTTTCCTAAATTGTGATAAACTTTTGCCGAATTTGTTTTATTACCCGATTTTCCTTCAACTTCTGTAAATTGTTTTACTGCTTCTTCATATTTTTCTTGTTTATAAAGCGCATCGCCAAGATTGAAGTTGGCTTTAAATGATTTCGGGTCTTTTTTTAAAGCTTTTTGATAGGAAACTTCAGACTCACGAAATTTCTTGTTTTTATATAGTTTATTTCCTTCGCGAATTTGCTTTTTATCTGTTTGTGCTGTAGAATTAACGGCAAAAAGCAAAAGTAAAGTTAATATGATAAGCAAAGCTTTCATGTGTTTGTATTTATTAGTTTATTATTTAAAAATGTTCTGAGTTCATTGTCATACATAGTCATTCAATTGTCATTCAATAGTCATACATGGTAATTCAATTGTTCATTGTTTTTACAATTTATTCCCATCTATTTCTATTTATTTCTGGTTTATTGTTTCATTGTTATGCAGTAGAAGCAATGGAACAATTTAACAATTTTTCTTTTCAATCTTGTTTTCTCAATCTTTTTTCAACCTTATCCCTAAACCTCAACCTTAAATATAATCATCTCCTTGTGTGTCTTTAAATAGTCATGGATGTTTCATAATACCCTTTTCTTGAATAAATTAAAATTTCTGAAATGTCTGTTTTTCCTTTCAATCAGCATAAACTCAACGAGCAAAAGCAAAATTGATAGTGCTATAAAATACTGATATTGATGTTCGTAATCGGAAAACATCTGTGATTCAATTTCCTTTTGGTTTATTTTACTTATCCTGTTAAAAATCTCATTTAAAACTGTAAGTAAATTAGTTGCACGTACATAAACCCCGCCGCCTGCCGATGCAATTTGTTGTAAAAGTGCATCATTTGTTTTTGTAATGATTATAGTTCCCTGTTTATCTGTTTTGAAATCTTTTTTTCCAAACTTTCCATAAACTGGAATTGGTGCACCTTGAGGTTGTCCCATTCCAATAGTATGAATGATAATTCCTTTTTTTGCTGCTTCAGCAGCCATTTCATTTACACCCTCTTCGTGATTTTCACCGTCGGAGATTATTACAAGTACTTTATTTTTTTCGCTTTCGCTGCTAAATGAACGTATTCCGGTTTCTATAGCTTTGCTTATGTCGGTACCTTGTAAGGAGATACTTGTGGTTGAAATACTTTCGAGAAACATCTTTGCTGAAACGTAATCTGCTGTTATTGGAAGCTGAACAAAAGCATCGCCTGCAAAAATTATCAACCCGATTTTATCATTGCTTAACTTGTCAACTAATTTTTCAACAGCCATTTTTGCGGCTTCAAGGCGATTCGGGTAAACGTCTTCTGCCATCATACTGTTTGAAACATCAAGAGCAATTACAAGTTCAATACCTTTACGTTTAACTTTATCGAGTTTACTGCCAACTTCGGGGTCGCTTAATGCAATAATTAGCGAAATATATGCAAACATTAATAAAATAAACTTCAAATTTCTGCGCCAACGGGCTACATCGGGCATTAGCAATGAAACAAGAGATTTTTGCCCGAACTTACGAAGGTTTTTTTTTCTTAAAAATCCATTTAGTACAAATAACCCTGCAAACAGTACTACTGCAAGCAAACAATATAAAAATTCAGGGTGTCCGAACTTAAACATAATTATGGGATTTTTTTCAATATAGTAAATTTTAAAAAAAGTTCAAGGAACAAAGATAAAGCGGCGAGCAACACAAAAGGAAGAAATTCTTCTTTATATTTTCTATATTCTTTAACCGCAATTTTAGTTTTCTCCAGTTTATCAATTTCCTTATAAATTTCGCGAAGTTTTTCATTATTGGTAGCACGAAAATATTTTCCATCAGTCATTTGGGCAATTTGTTTTAATACCGGCTCGTCAATTTCCACTTTTATCATCTGCATCTGTGTTCCAAAAGCTGTGGGAACAGGATAGGGGGCTTGTCCCAGACTTCCTACTCCAATAGTATATATTCTAATTCCATAAGTCTTTGCAATCTCGGCTGCTGTAATTGGAGCAATTGAGCCGGAGTTATTTACACCATCGGTTAGTAAAATTATTATTTTACTTTTTGCATTACTGTCCTTTATTCTGTTTATTGCAGTGGCAATTCCTTCGCCTATAGCAGTTCCGTCTTCGATTAAACCGAATTTTATGCCTTTAAAAAGATTGATAAGCACAGCGTGGTCAGTTGTAAGCGGACATTGTGTAAAACTTTTTCCGCTGAAAACTACTAATCCCATTCTGTCATTTGGGCGATTATTGATAAATTCTGCGGCAATGGTTTTTCCTGCTTCTAAACGGTCGGGATGAAAATCCTGAGCAAGCATACTTCCCGAGATGTCCAAAGATATAATAATATCAATTCCTTCTGTAGAAACATTTTGCCAGTTGTTAGTAGATTGAGGACGTGCAAGTGCGAGTACTAAAAATGAGAAACATATAATTCGGAAAGCAAAAATGATATGTTTAAGAATATTTTTAAACGATGTTTTTGCTTTTCCAAAGCCTTGCAATGTTGATAATTGAATGGTGGGTACAGTTTTTTTTTGCTTTAAAATATACCAAACAATCATAGGAATAATTAAAACAAGAAGTAAGAGAAATCGGGGATAAGCAAATAAATAATCAGGCATTTGCACCTCCTTTCGCTTCTGTTGAAGCAGTTTCTTTTACAGTTATTTCTTCAGATTTTTCGACAGGTATTGTGTCGTTAACAAATTGGTATGCGTTACGCATACTTAAATCGTTCTCATCGGGTAAGGGTTGTATTTTTGCAAATTTTACAAAATCGGCAAGGGTAAGTATTTGGCGTAATCCCAAAAGGCACTGTTCAGAAATATATTTTTCCTGCAAAAATGCCTGTATTATTTCGTTACTTGTCATTTCCATCGCCTGAATTACAAAACGCGCTTCAATATATTTTCGTATGATATCGGTTAGTTGAGTATGATATTTTTTTATATGATTATTTTGCCAAAGTTTTTTCTCTTTTAATGCGTTAAGTTCGCGTAAAGCGATAACATGAGGCGGGTCGGCAGGTTTATGAGGGATTTTAATCAGCGGTTCTTTTTTCCTGAATTTACGATAAACATATATTCCTGCTATAATAACAAAAAGTGCAACTATTCCCCAAATAATGTATCCTATAATTTCCATTATGGTAAAAGGCTCGTTAATTGGTTTTTTTATATCGTAAATAGTTTTTTTTGCTGTATCAACAGGGATTGTATTTACAGTAAAAAAAACGGAATCGGTAAAAAGTGTATCAATAGTGGAATCACGTAAAAATTCAAAAGGAATTGACGGAACAGTATGTTTTCCACTATCAAATGAGGTAATTAAAAATGTTTGCCGGAGTGTTAAAATATCTTCGTTTTTACTGAGGGTATCGGGTTTAAATCTTTCAACAATTTCAATTCCATCGGCTAAACTATCGGGCAGGATTGGAAAATTGAGATTTGCACTTTTTGGTTTAGTTACTAATAAATGAAGTTTAACCTGGTCGCCAATTAGAAATTTATTTGAATCAAGTTTTGCTTCTATCGTTATCATCTGCGAAAAAACAAATCCGCAATTACAAATAACAAATAGTATGGTAATAAAAAATTTCATCAATTAAAATAGATTATTATTAAATAATTAAAATATTCAGGTTTTAAATCATAAATCTTAAATTCTTTTATTAATCCTTCTTTTAAAAAAATTCATCAAGGGTTTAACATAGTCCACGTCAGTTCTAAGTTTAAGTGAATCAATCCCATATCGTAAAAATATTTCATTTAGTTGTTTATTTTGTTGAATCCACCAGTTATTGTAATTATTGTGAATTGTTTTATCAGATGTATCAATCCAGCGAATTTTACCGGTTTCGGCATCTTTAAAACACGCAAGCCCTATTATTGGCATATTTGTTTCGCGTTGGTCAAATATATGCAGGGCGATGAGGTCATGTTTACGGCTCGAAATTTTTATTGCTTCTTCAAAGTCGTTGTCAATAAAATCGGAAATTATAAAAGCTGTGCTGCGTTTTTTGGTAACATTTGTAAAAAAACGTAATGCTTCGCCGATATTTGTTCCATTATTTTTTGCCTGAAAATTGAGTAATTCACTTATAATTCTGAGTATGTGTTTTTTTCCTTTTTGTGGTGGAATAAATTTCTCTACGTGGTTGGAAAAAAAGATTATACCGATTTTATCGTTATTGTAAATTGCAGAGAATGAAAGTACTGCACAAAGTTCAGTCATCAGGTCTTTTTTAAGTTGACCTTGAGTACCAAAATCCTTTGAACCGCTAACATCAACAAGAAGCATAACAGTTAATTCTCTTTCTTCTTCGTAAATTTTAATGTAAGGATGGTTAAATCTTGCAGTTACATTCCAATCTATATTTTTTATATCGTCGCCAAATTGATATTCGCGTACTTCGCTAAATGCCATGCCTCTACCTTTAAATGCACTGTGGTATTCACCGGCAAATACCTGATTAGACAACATTTTTGTCTTAATCTCAATCTTCCTCACTTTTTTTAATAAATCAGCAGCTTCCACTTTTCTTAATACTTTATTCTGAAATTATTACATTGAAAATATATTCTTCTTTTTCAATTTTTATTTTGTAATTCTTTCCGTTTTTTGATTCAGTCCACTGTAAAGTGCCATTGGGTTTATATTTGATATTAAATTCTTTAATTCTGGCATCAATCAAATCCATGTCCTCAATCATTTTAGAATATTGACATTTATTTTCTTTAGTGAAATAAAAAATCAGAGTGCGATCGGTTTTGGAATCAATATATTTTAAAGTATTTATATTTGTGCTTATCCCAAAGAAGTTTGCTGCAAATTTCGGGAAATTGACTAGCATTTGTTTTTGTACTTCAGTTTTAGTTAATCCAATCATATTTTGCGATTGTGCCGATAAAATGATAAAAAACAAAATGAGGACATGTAAAATAATGTATAGTTTCTTTTTCATAAGCTATATTTTGGGCGGTTTATATGTTTATTGTTCCTTGTTCAATGTTCATTGTTTATTGCTAATTGTTCATTGCTAATTGTTCATTGCTTATTGTTCATTGCTTATTGTTCATTGCTTATTGTTCATTGCTTATTGCTTATTGCCTATTGCCTATTGCCTATTGCCTATTGC
>Ga0210051_1002343_pt1 | contig 19085 bp, 11 predicted proteins | sample CryGey092014_all_FD_185464 | JGI IMG/M metagenome (GOLD analysis project Ga0210051, IMG submission 185464) | Groundwater microbial communities from aquifer - Crystal Geyser CG23_combo_of_CG06-09_8/20/14_all (SPAdes) (version 2) | ecosystem: Environmental > Aquatic > Deep subsurface > Groundwater... | reverse complement strand
ACTCCCTCTTACCTCTCCTCGCTTCATAACCTCAGCAGGATTCAGTGAAGTCTCATTATTACCAAAATCACTCCCCCGCGCAAAAGCCACCCCATCGTAGGGCGCATTCTTATGATACAATTCCAGAGACACTCACGAACCATTGCGCCAATCAGAGGAACATGTTACAACATCGTGGCCCTGCCCCGGGGCCGACCTTTGGAGGGAGCACAGCGATGGAACAATGGCAACACGCTTACCTGCACATCTCTAAATCCGACATAGAGACCGAACTGCAACAGTGCATGGAAGAAGGAAGGAACATCGGCAATCTCGCCGACGAGTTCCAGCGAATCGCCTGTCTGAATCTGGAGGAACCTGGGAACCAACGGCAGGCAGAGGCGCTACTCGACAAGACCCAGAAGTTGCCGATGCTCACCAGCTACCCCAATGTCGAACCCTCCGACCTGCCCTCCATTCACCTCAACTGTAAAAGGGAAACGTCCGGGCGGCGGAAGTGTGAATTGCCGGAAGAGGCATTGTACGACAAGGCCCACGGCGGATGGTTGGGAAGAGCGTGTGGATGCCTGCTTGGGAAACCAGTGGAGGGCTGGCGACGCGAGAGGATGTGGGGTTACCTGAAGGATGCAAATCGTTGGCCTTTGTCGCATTACTTCAGCCTGACCGTGTCCGACAACGTCAAGGAGCAGTACCAACTGAGCAAGGACGGTTGCTTCATCGAGAACGTCCAGTTTATGCCGGAAGATGACGACATGAACTACACAACGGCGGGACTTGCGATCCTCAAACAGCACGGTCCGGATTTCACTCCGCACGATGTCGCCAGCTTCTGGCTGTCGCGCATACCCATCCTGCGCACCTTCACGGCGGAACGTGTCGCCTATCGCAATTTTTGTATGATGATCTCCCCACCGAATTCTGCATCGGTTCGCAACCCCTATCGGGAGTGGATTGGCGCGCAGATTCGCGCTGACTTCTTCGGTTACGTGGCGCCGGGTGACCCCGGACGCGCCGCGGACTTTGCATGGCGGGATGCCTGCGTTTCTCATGTGAAGAATGGCATCTATGGGGAGATGTGGGTCGCGGCAATGGTTGCCGCGGCGTTCGTGACCAATGACATCAATCCGATCGTTCAAACGGGCCTCGCGCAGATTCCTTCGCGCAGTCGGTTGCATACGAGCATCTGTGAAGTGATTGACTGGCACAATCAGGGCGTTACTTACGACGAAGCCGTCGAACGCCTGCACGAACGATGGGACGAGAACACCCCTCACGGCTGGTGTCACACCATCAGCAACGCCATGGTGGTGGCCGTCGGGTTGCTCTGGGGAGATGGGAACTACGAAAAGTCCATCTGCCGGGCGGTGCAGGCGTGTTTCGACACCGACTGCAACGGGGCGACGGTCGGTTCCATCTTGGGGGTCATCCACGGCGCCCGTTCCTTGCCCGTGACATGGACGCAGCCCATCCACAACACAATGCGCACCGGAATCGACGGCTACCACGTTGTCACGATATCAGATCTCGCAAGAGAATCAGTGGCGATCGTGCGCACCATTTCCGGGTGACCAATGTTGGCAGGATTGTTGGAGACTGTGTGTCCATGTATACGCGTTCAGGTTGGAAACCCACCTTCGATATTCTTCATAGGCGATCTCCGACGTGCCCACTACTAAGAGGTCTTGCGCATGCGTAGGCACGTCGGAGACCGCCCCTACGAAAGTCGCAAACGGTGGTTTCTCAACCGAAACAAGTATAATCAGACTGAAGGGGAGCACAATGAAGAAGCTGCGAGTGGGCATCATAGGCCAAGGGAGAAGTGGGTACAGCATTCACGTCGATCACATCAAGCATTTGCCGAAGTTATTCGAGGTGGTGGCAGTGGTTGATCCTCTGAAGAACCGACGTGATCGCGCGATGTCAGAGACAGGTTGCGACGCCTACCCCGACCTCAAGCCGTTACTCAGGCGTGACGATCTTGACCTCATTGTGAATGCCAGCCCGAGTTACTTCCACGTTCCGTATGCACTACAGGCCCTCCGAGCCGGGCACAACGTGATGGTGGAGAAGCCCGCCGCCAAAAAAGCATCGGACGTTGACAAGATGATTGCCGAAGCAAAGAAGGCGGGCAAGCTGTTCGCTATCTATCAGCAATCTCGGTTTGCTCCCTACTTTCAGCAGGTGCAGAAGGTTATTGCTTCGGGTGTGTTGGGTCGCATCGTGCAGGTTTCCATCGCGTTCAGTGGCTTTGGACGTCGCTGGGACTGGCAGACGCTTACCGAATGGCACGGCGGCAATCTGATGAACACCGGGCCACATCCCTTGGATCAGGCCCTGCGGATTCTTGACTACCCCACCGACAAAGTGCCCGATGTCTTCTGTTATATGGATAACGCGCACTTCTTTGGTGACGCGGAGGGGCACGTCCACCTCGTCATGCGAGCGCCGGACCGACCGGCGATCGTGCTGGAGATTTCCTCCTGTTGCGCCTATCCGAGTTTCACCTATCAGCTCTACGGAACCCAGGGAGGACTGAAGGGTGGCTACAACGAAATTGAGTGGCGCTACTTCAAACCATCCGAAGCCCCGAAACGCAAAGCCACCAAAGTGCCCATCGCAAATGACGACGGCTCTCCTGCATACTGCGGCGAACAACTCAAGTGGTACACGAAGAAGTGGGAAGTGCCCAAAGGGAAAAGCGCCCTGTTCCACACGCTGGGCGTCGCCTACTACCGCAACCTGTACAACCACATGACGAAAGGCGAACCGCTTGTGGTCACTCCCGACCAGGTACGCCAACAAATCGCCGTCATCGAGAAATGCCACAAGCAGAACCAGCAGATTTGGGGGAAGATGAAGGCGTAGAAGATCGAGTAGCAACGAAATGATGGTGTCCGTCAGCATACGCCGCAGACCTTCCTCCTCCTTGAACCGTTGGTTCAGCCGCTTAACTTGCAGTAGGGCGCGTCCCCATGTTTCACTCCCCACCTGATCACAAACTTTCTCGAATTTTTCCGCCATCCGCTGGGACGAGGTTGCATCCCGGAATTACGGAAAAGCGGATACACCGACTTTGTGGCCGTAGGATAAAGCTCCAGCTTTGTCAGCGGATACATCGACTTTGTGGCCGTAGGATAAAGCTCCAGCTTTGTCAGCGGCAGACCTCTTTCCCGCAATTCCAATGTGCATCTGACAAAGCTGGAGCGTAACTACTCAGGTACAACATTTTGACAGGATTAACAGGATGCATCGGACTCTATGAGTCCGCGTGCAACCGCCACGCCGTTGATGTTCTCACGAGCACATACTCCACGGAATCGGCGCGAACTCTGCGAGTTCGAGGCGCGAACTCTGCGAGTTCGAATAAATCCTGTCCATCCTGTCCGAGTACGTGAGCAGGGGTGTAAGTAAGATTTGTGAAGCGTGGTGGTAATCAGCCCCCTGGGGCCGGGCAGGCATAAACGAAAGGTTGGGAAGACTTGCGCGAGTGAAAGGGAACAGTAACAACCCCCATTTGGTCTTCGACCACCTTCCCCTGTGCGAACCCTTTGGGTTCGAGGATGGGAGTTGTTGCATGAACTCACTCAGGACCGACGAACCGCGAACTCCGTTACACAATTACTGTCGGGTTTCAGGCTACAGGCGCCTATGGTTCCGGCTGGGGTGGATTCTCACAAATCTGACTTACACCCCGTGAGTAGATACGCCGGAGCTTGATCTACGGCAATCTCCGTAATTCCGGGATGCACCTCAGGAAAACACCCACCCGGCAAAAGATGTGTTTAGGATTGGGTAGATCGGGGTAACACTATTTGTAGATGCGCACACCGCGCCAAATTTGTCAGGAGGCGAAAGAATTGAAAAACGTTAGGAGAAGGGGTCAGATTGCTTTTGCGGGTTCCGCGGACATGCGATCCGCAGGGGAACCAGGCAGGGACCGCCGAGCCCGAATGGGCTTCACGCTCATTGAATTATTGGTGGTGATCGCGATCATCGCGATCCTCGCATCGATATTGTTCCCGGTCTTTGCCCGGGCGAGGGAGAAGGCAAGAACGGCCTCATGCCAGAACAACATGAAACAACTGGGCACCGCATTGATGATGTACGTGCAGGACTATGATGAGGCGTTGCCTTACGGTTCCACCACGTACATGAACTCCCACGTGAACGTGTGGGACGGGATGCAACCGTACATCAAGAACTGGCAGGTCTATGCCTGCCCGAGCGACACACTGCAAAATTGTGTCAGCCTGCAGGCAGGAGTCAGCGGTTACTGGGGTGCGGAATGGGCGAGCGTTGCGTTGAGTTATACCTATAACTACGGCAACGAAGGAAAGCCTTTGGCCGACTTCAGCTATGTAGCCGAAACCTGTGTGTTTGCCGAAGGGAAGGAACGCCCGTATTTCTATCAGAATGGCGGCGCTCTCCCCAACGGGGGTCTGGCCGTCGGCTACTCTTCCTCGCCGGCGCGTTTGGACTCTCGCCACAGCCAAGGCATGAACATGGCCTTCTATGACGGTCACGTCAAATGGGTTCGGAATACCAATGTGGGTCAGACCCGCGCGAACCCGTAAGAGCGCGATGAAAAAATGGGAACGCCGCGAGGGAAGTCCGGACGGCGTTCCCATGCTCGCCTGATGTAAACCCATCTCGGGCCAGGCCCGACCCAATTGTCCACCGGACTACTTCACCGCCTCCACCGAGATCGTGTGCTTCACCGGAACCACGGCGGCGCGGACATTTGCTTCCAGGGGGGCGTGGCGCTCCATGAGTTTCTTCCGGAGGACTTCGGTCGCCGCCTTGACTTCAGCATCATCTTTGAACTCACTGTTCAGGAACCGGAACTGGGTGATGACTCCCTTGATCATGTTTGTCTCGTAGCTCTGCTTCACGGCAACCGCCTGTAGAACATTCCGGAAGGCTGTGTCGAAGGGAGTGCGCTGGAATATTTCAGCGAGGTTAACGCCCGACTCCAGTTGTGCCCGGGTGAACTCCTGCGTCTCTTCTCCCCATGTTACCTTCGCCTTCTCAGAATCGAGATGGCTGACTTTCAGCGTAATCCGGTTGAGGTCCTGATTGAAGGGGAAGTAGGCAACAATGCTGCGCGTTCCCCCGGAGGACTTCGCATCTCCATCAAGGCAGAATGGATAGCGCGAGCTCTCGATCTCTGCCTTGCCTGCGCCTGTCGACAATACCTTGTGCCCCTCGGTAACCGTGGTGCCACCGCTCATATCGATATGTATCGTGCCGAGATTACCGTCGCAGCCCAACGCCTTCAGGAAGGCATACGCCATCACTAACTGTCCATTGGGTCCCGGGTGCACGCCGTCTCGGCCACAAACATCGTAGTCCTCCCCGAGCGCCATTTTGCCTTTTGCCATCGCTCCGATCAGCGGGGTGTGCACATCCACAAAGGTGAGAGCAAACTCCTTTGCCAGCTTCTCGTCGATGTCCCGCAGGTGCCGCAAGTTGTCGTTGTAGCCGATGGACACGTCCACCTCGCCCCATTTCTGTCCAGCGCGGAAGTACTTCGTGTCAACGGCTCCAGGGGACCCGACGACGATCGTGGGGATACCCATCTCCTTCAGCCCCGCGATGGTCGCTCGCATGAACTGCTCGTAGTATGCGCCAATCGAGTCTTCGTAGGGGCGATAGCTGCCGTCGTTCATGCCATAGCAGGTCGTGACAATCGTGGGGCGAAAGTCCGCGAGGTCATTCGCTAAACGTGCCGCAAACCCCTGCGCCCTCTCGCCGCCCCAGCCGTACTGGAACACGCTGATGTCTGTTCGCCCTGCACATGCAACCAAGTATGCCTCCATATACTTGCTGTACAGCTTCTGCTCGGTAATCGAGTCTCCCGCAATGGCCAGCCGGGCGTCCTGTGGCAGCAGCGCCTGTGATCGTCCCGGAATCGCGACGGCAAGTGAAGCCACTACGCAGAGCGCCAGATAACACGTCGAACAAACTTTCCCTGGGTGCTTTTCCATCATCTAAACCCCTCCTCAGTTCATGTCTTGCCAGAACGTCCTGTTCATGTGCGTAGACAATTCTAACACAGTCCGCTCATATCGAAATCATAACCCGCGCACCTCGCAGCACCTCCGCAAGCGAGAGAAGGCAGCGCTCGATCCGTCGTAGTGTTCGGTTAATCTGCATACACCAGCATCATCCTGCCTCCTACCCGCCACCCACAACCGGCAGCAGGAGACGCGATGGGTGTTCTGCATCATGGTGGATCGACTGGTCCGCTTTCTGCACTCGTCTCTCCAGCCCCAGCGGTCCTCCGGTGTTTGGGTTAACATCAAACCGGGGGAAGTTACTGGAAGAGATGTCCACTCGCAGGCGATGCCCTGCCTTCACAACCACCGATGTGGGATAAAGCTGGAATCGCAGTTCGTAGATCTTCCCCGGTTCCAGCAGTTCCGTCTTGTCCCAGCCGTTGCGGTAGCGCGTCCGAATAATGGAGTCGGTCAGGTTGATCGCAAGCCCAGCCGTATCGTCCACGGACGCGGGAATCACCTCGATGAGTTTGGCGGTAAAATCGGTATCCTGCGCCGAGGAGGAGGCGTGGAGAATCACTTCAACGGGTCCGGTGATCTCGGTGTCCCTCTCGAAGGGCGGCGTCTGGAAGCTGAGGACGTCGTTCCGGGCGTTCAGAGGCAAGCCGTCCTTGCATCCAAAGAAGTCTGCGCGCCCGCGCTGATCGAAGCCCCCTGGCTGCATGAGGGGGTCGGCAGCGGAGATGCTTCCCCCCACGGTGGGAACGGGATTCGAGGGATCGAAAGTGAAAACAGAGGGCGACGCGGCTTCAGCGGGCGCGTGCGGCAAGAGTTGGCCGTCGCCGTGAAGATAGTAGGGCGCGGGCTTTGCGCGAGACAGCGGGTAGTCATCCTCATCCCGCCAGTGGCCTCCGCGGTCAATACGTCCACCGTAGTTCCGCGCGTCGTTTCCGGCGCCCATCACAAAGATCCTCACCGGCGACCAGTCCGCGGCTTCACTACGGAAACCTTTCAGGTAGCGGTCGAACCAGGCGAGCCGTAGGTCGTTATAGTCAATATGGGATTGCACGCCAAAGTCCAGGTCCCCGGCGTACGTCACTCCCCAGCCGCCGTGAGTCCACGGGCCCATGAGCAGTGCCTGAGGGGACTTTTTGATTCTCCTGAGGGCGATGAAGTTCTCACAGGTGGCCCGGGCGTAGGAATCGTACCAACCCCCGATGTACAAGGTGGGAACATCGGCGTGCTGCTCATAGTACTGGCTGATGGCGTAGCCGCGTTGCTTCCAGTAGTCGTCGTATTCACCGTGGGTGAGAATGTCCAGCGCCCATCGTTCATAGGAGGGCAGGAGTTGCAGTGGGGAGGTGCTTGCTCTGAGGGGCCCTAGCGAGATCCACTCACCAATCCGGTCAAATGCCTGCCGTGCCGCCGCCTGAAGATTGGGGTCCGCAAGGGCTTCCTTGCTGGTGATGGCCATGCGGAAAGCGTAAATGATGAAGCGCAGTTCGAGCGCCCCATTCTGCCGCATCGAGCAGTGGTAGTAGCTCGATGCTCCCACCGCAACAATCATCGTTGCGAGGTGCGGGGGATTCAGTGTTGCCAGCGCGCTCTGATCGCTGCCGCAATAGGAACCTCCCATGGTCCCAACCTTCCCGTCGCACCATTCCTGTGCGGCCAACCATTCGACTGTGGCGTAGCCGTCTGGCGCCTCCTGCGCAAAGGGATACCATGTGCCCTCGCTACCGAACCGTCCCCGAACATCTTGCACGGCGCAAACGTAGCCGCGCCGCGCAAAGTAACGCCCGTTGGTTACGTTCCCCGCTGCGGCTTTGTCGTAAGGAGTGCGCTCGAGAATGACAGGGAAACGGCCCAACACGGGCTTACCGTCCAGCGCGGGGAGGTACAGGTCCGTCGCCAGTTGCGTGCCATCTCGCATCGGCACCATGACATCCGACTTGCACACGACATTGAATTGCTGAGCAGATCCTTGATAGAGTTGTGGCATTGGATATGTTGCCTCCAGTCAGGTCAGTCGACGTGCCCACCACGAAGAGGTCTTACGCATACGTGGGCACGTCGGAGACCGCCCCTACGAAAGCGGCAAACAGTGGTTTCTCAACCGAAACCAATATAGATCCGGACCAAACAAAAGGCCTTCTGCGTGATTCCGCGCATTTTACGGGAGATACGCTTCTCTCAGTGAACTCATTACTCCCCGAACACCAACTCCCCAAAGCTATACGGTTCCAGGAACCCGCGGTAGACGGCGTTCCACGAACTGTGGACAACGCCTCCTCCGGGAGGGTATTCGGTACGGCAGAGATTTGCCTTGACGGTCTTCCCCGCGGGCGGTGAGTCGATACCAATACCCTTGAGGGGAATGCACATCTCCGCGGTCCATCCTTCTTCGGTTACACGTGTAGCGCTGATCCATTCGAGGTTCTCGCGCGGTGTCTTGACGACGCCGTCCCATTGACCATTCGCCGCGCCGAGAGCCAGGTGCCAGTACTTCTGCTTCGCGTTGGGGAAGGTCGCCAGCAGAACTTCGATACACTCGTCCGCGAAGACGTTGCCGTCCCGTTCTGTCACCGCTTTCGGGTAATTCTTTGGGGCCTGCACCTGGCAAGCAAAGGAAAAATAGATGTTGTTGTTATCATAAAGCAGTTGTGCTTTCGTTTGCCGCTCCACAGGAGCCTTCCCACCAACGCGACGGAACTCACCCGTGGTGTTTGCTCCTCCCCAGACAGCGTCGGACAGGTCGCCATCGATCACCGGAGCAGGCGTTGCCTTGGGTATACGATGGACAACAGCCTTGCGGACCTCCATGGGCGGATTCTCTCCCTCGTCACTGAAGGAACCGTGAAACAGCAACGGCACATCCCGGTGGCCGTGGTCGCGATACATCGACAGCGCGAATTCTGTCGCTGCAAGAAATTGCACGTACTGCTCATCGGTCCGGAAGAACGTCGACTTCTCAGGCTCGGCGAGCATATCGGCCTTGCGCAGGTTGTAGTGCAGCATGACGAGATTGTCGCCCAGCATTGCGAGGCGCTGGCTCTGCTTGTCGGTCTTCACTTCCGACATCGCCTGCAGATAGAGGCGCTCCATTTCGGAGAAGATCGGCTTGCAGACCTGCTCGACAAAATCATAGTTGACCTCGTAGTTGTCTCCGGAGTACCGCGGGTTCTCCTCATGCTTGCGTGCGAGCACGCGGTCCTCGATCATCATGACGAACTGGTCCATCGTCTTCCATGCGGGGCCGTAGGTCTTCTGCATCCATTCCCGGTAGAGCGCGTCCACGTCCGACTCCGCGTCCCACAGCAGCTTGGCGAGGATGTAATTCTCACATCCGCCGTAGCCCCAGGCGCCGATGCCCACCATGCCGACGCCTTTCGCGCCTGTCCTGTGGGCTGTGGGTATTTCCAGTTTGAGCAGCGGAAGTCCCGGCGGCAGCGGTGTGCCATTCAGCGACCGGAACCAAACCGAAAAATTCAGATACAGGAAATTGGGGGTAACGGCAGTCCAGCCCGAGATCAATCGGGGTAGCTCTTCCTGGTAGATCGGCTTCGCCAATCCCCAGCCGTAGTAGTTGAGGGGCGCGAGCCACAGCCACACGTTGCGTTCCATCTCGATTGGCGCTTTCGGAGGATACATGTAGTTGTAGTAGACGAGACCGCCGACAATCCGGCCGGGATGTTTCTGCGCCACGATTCTCCCCACGTCGTTGTAGAACTTCAGGATCACGGGTGTGTACGACAGGTTGCCATGCCAGTCCTGCTCGGTTCCCGCTTTGCACGTGTCGCACTTGCAGAAGTCGCCGCCATCTTCCGGCGTGATCGACACTGAACGACGATCGGAATTTTCGTCCAACCATCGGATGACCCCTTGTGCGAAATGTTTCACCACTTCGGGGTTGGAAGTGCAAAACTTGCCGCGTCCGCCGGAAACCGCCTGCCACTCTGGATGCTCCTCCAAATCCTTCCTGGTCACTAATTGGTCCCATGCGTGTCCCCAGAGAATCTTGCTGCGGCTCGACTTGAACGCGTCGGAGACGTTCGGGTTCTTGTGGCGCAGCAGCCAGCGATCGACGTTCTGCGTGCCAGGGTCCTTCGGATGCGGTGAGCGAACCTGATTCTGAATGTCCATCAGTTCCCGAATCATGAAATCGGGCGACTGGACAACATTCAGATTGGGTACGCTCAAGGATTTCAGCGCAGGAATCTCTTCACCCACTTCTCCGGGCATGAGCCACCTCACCCCGACGATTCTCTCCAGGAATTCATACGCTCCGAACAGCGTCCCGCGGCTCTCCCAGCCGCGCCACGGGTAGTTGTCTTCGGAATCCTTGCCCAGGATGTAGAGGTTCTTCCCCTTCGTGACGATACGGAAGCCTTCATCGGGCAGCTTCTCCGCAGACAGACCAGCCTTACGCGCAACCGCGTTATCACCCAGGCAGATCATGGGAACGCACGGCGCCTCCGCAATCGGCAGCTTAATACCCGTTGAAATCGCGAGGGCGCGTTGAATCTCTTCCGCCGCCAGCTTGATGGGTGACGGCGCTGCCGTGTCCGCATAGATGCTGTACGCGGAGCGCGCCTCCCCTGCTACCTGTTGCACCAGCGCCAACCTCGCTGCCGACGCTTGGGGAGCACCCGCCAGGACAATCAGTGTCACGAATCCCGCTGCTGTTCTCAATGCTCGCTTCCCTCCAGAAAATGCAGATGGAGCCTGCCCCGACGCCATCGGGGGAGTGCGGAATGAATCGCATCCTTGCACGCCGAATTCTCTTCTCGCGTGGTCCCGACGAGTCGGGATGGACAATTCCCTGATTGTGTCCGCAGCGCAATCAGCGTATCGCTCGCTTGTCTATTCGTGGAATGATTTCCCACGACTTCCCTGGAAGCGGGTCGAATCCTTCGGTGGCTGATTTGACACGGAGCGTCGCGCGGCCGTTCTTCGCTTCCATGGACAGGATGGGGAATGCGCGGCGTTGCTTGCCGTCGTCCACGAACAAGGTCTGGTGCGCTCCCTCAGGAACGGGTGGCAGATTCCCGGCGATCTCGTAGTAACCGTCATGCTCCGATGCGCGCTGACCGGTCACGGCGCCGCGATAGACTGCAACGGGCAAGGTCAACTCCAAACGCCCGATCTTGAGAGACGTTCCCCCGATGAGCGAACCGGTCACAGCTTGTCCATCGCGCAACGTCACGTGGGCGGCGAGGCCTTTGACTGCCAGTCTGCCTGCCGAGGTCTCAACCAAGGCAGGGCTTGCGCCCACCGCGGAAAAGAACACGTCGACAAGACCATCCTGCTGCACTTCCACTGCAACAGGCAAAGTGGCGAGGTCGCCCGCGACTTTGAGGGATCGAACGCTCCTTACACATTCTTCTCCGCTCTTGCTTCCCTCGAAGACCGAGATGAACACACTGGGTTCATCTCCGGTAAGTCGGCGCATGACGTACGGCAAAGTGGCGCCGCGGTCGCTGTTCTTCCAGTCGCGTTGTCCCCAGCCTTCGCCGATGAAGACCTGCTCCCCGACACCTCCTGGTGACCACGCAGTGAAGGAGCGCTGGTCGGGAAGCTCCCAGGAAATCTTCCACGGCGCTGAACCTGTGGCGGTCCGCACGTTCTTGAGCGCGGCATAGCCAATGCTCGCCGCGTCGCCTGCCCATGGCGCCAAACCCATACCTCCCACGCGATATTCATTGTTCGGTCCGTGGAAGAGATAGTCGCGCTGCTCCCCACCCAATACGCGGAAGACGTCCAAAACGTAGCTGTGTTTGTCGCCGTGGTCAATCTGCATCACCGTGCGGCGATAGACGGACGCGTCCGGGTACGCGCGGGACGAAGCTTCCATCACCTTGAAGGGCAAAACCGGAGAGAACAGATGGAACTGTCCGCCGCGTTGACCGCGTCCCGCCTGCTCCTTCCCGTCGATGACCACCAGGTTGTGGGCGGCGGTGCGATACAGGTAGCGCTTGTCGGGATGATCCCAGAGGTAGCCAAGGTCAGACAGCAGTTCCTGGTTGTCTCTCCAGTAATAGAGATCGAGGCTGTCGTAATGGTGGTGCCCGCGGAACTCATCGGCATTGAGGCAGAGGAAGCCGTCTCTCCCATGCGCGCCCGTCCGGAACACTCCCCAGCGCAATTCCGGGAAGGTAACGTCCTCGAAATGGATCGACGACGACGGGCGTTTGGCGAGCTCTGGGTCCCTGAGAAAGATCGCCTTGCTGAGCGATCCCCCCGACAGGTCCGCGCCCGCCACTTCCTTCAGCAGCGCAAGGTACCGAGGATCGTCATAGTTAGCGGCCATTAGCTCAATAGAGAGCGCACTCAGGGAACTGCTGGAATAGGAGTCCTCAATGGGAGGGTACTTCAGATCCCCCTGCAACGTGTTGTACATGGCCCGCCACACCAACGGATAGCAGGTGTCATGGTAGGGGTTGAGGTTGTGGATGCGCGGCCCGCCCTTGGGCAAATACCCCGGGGGATCGGAGTAGCCCTTCATCGCCTCCGCAATTGGCCAGACGCCGCTAAGGGTCATGCTCGCGTAGCCGGGCGATTCGGAGGTGGCCCCGTCGTCCAGGAACCAGTCGTTGACTGTGTGCTCGAAACCCGACCAGCCGAACCGCACCAACTCAGGATTGCCGAGGCACAGTCCCACCAGCAAACAGGCCATTCGCCCTCCGACTGATTTGTTGTTGAGGTTCGGGTCGGGCCACAGCATCGAGGCGCCCTCGAAGAGCAGGTCGCGCTCGATCTTCAGTCGGTCCTGATCCGAGAAGAGTGGCTTGCCTTCGAACGTCGCGTCATACATCAAGTCGTATGCTTCCACGCACGTCACAACGAAGCCTTGCTCCATCCCCACGCCTCGAGCGCGGCCGGCGGACCAATAGCCGGTGTGCAGCTTGCGGTCGGGCTGGTTGGGTGGGTAGACTAGTTCCGGTTCGGGGAGATTGTTGATCTGCGCCGCGGCTATTTTCGGGTCCATATCGGCATAGTCGCCGTAACCGGAATGCACCAACCAGCGCGGATACGTGTCAGCGAACCGCAGCAAAATGAGTCGCGCCGCGGCGGCCAAGGACTCTTCCTTTGAGAGAGCATATCCCAAGGTCAGGTTGGAGAGGCGCGACTGAACGTAGTTGACCTTGTACGCGCGCATATTGCCGGTGAAACTGGGGCGTCCCTCGCGCAGACTGAAGATCACAAAAGTCGGTCCGCCATAGAAGGTGAATTTTTGCTCGCCTCCCCATTTCGCAGTGAGCACGATGGACTCCGGGTAGCGCTCGTTCGGGAAAATAGTTCCACACGACTTGCACTGGAGCTGGTCGGGTTTGTCGGGTGACCATTGCCAGAGCCCGTGAGGGTGTACTGGCTTTCCCTGATCCCGGCAGGCCGGACACGGCGTGAACAGCGTGTCCCCCGGTGTGGTTTCCGGGCCCATCTGCCGGAGCCACTCCGGCGTGACGCCCGCCGCGGCGCTGGCGGCCGTTGTCATCGCGTTCTTGGCGTATTCCTTCGCCCATGCGTGTGCTATGATGTTGCGTTGCGCGCGGTCGAGATCCTCGGCTTTCAGCGTCGTCGCCGGATGCCTGACGCGCGCAGATGCTCCAGGGACATATTCGTGAGTCTCTTCGCATTCAGCAGACATATTCAACGCCACCACAAAGAGAATAATGAGACCGCGCAACAGAGTCAACTTGCAGCCCCCTCGGAAGATTGGTGCCGCATTCATGCTACGTTGCTATTGACCGAATGTCAACAAAAATGGTAAACCTCGGGGACACGAGCGGACGGATCCGAATCTACAGGGAGCCTTTTCCGGAGGTGAGACATGAGCAATAGAACCCAGGCCATCGTTTTTGATGATCGCGATAAAATCACCGTGCAGGAGTTTGATCTTCCCCCATGCGGGCCGGAAGAAGTGGTTTGTGAGACCATCTACTCCTTCGTTTCACCCGGCACCGAATTAAGGGTTCTCAGCGGCATCCACGAATCTCGCGGGAAATTCCCACTGATCCCCGGATACGCATGGGTCGGACGCGTCGTCGAGATCGGCGCGGAGGTCAAGGGGTGGGGAATCGGGGAACTGGTTACCGGCCGCAATCCACTGCCTCTCCCCGGCATCTATTCTCTGTGGGGAGGTCAGGCGGGGATGCACCGGGCGACCGTATCGGGCTACGACTCCGTTCTCAAGCTCCCGGAGAACGTCGATCCGTGGCAGTACGTCGCCGCCGAGGTCGCGGCGATTAGTTGGCGTGGCGTCACTTGCGCCTACCCGTCTCGGGGGGAGACAGCGGTGGTGATTGGTCAGGGGTTAATCGGCGCGTTCGCCGCGCTGTGGCTGAAGCACCACGGGGCCCGCGTGCTGGTCGTTGACCTGGTGGAATCCCGACTGGACCGCGCGCGGCGCTGGGGCGTAACGGCAATCAACGCGAACGACGGAGATACCCGCGAGCGCCTTCTCGCTCACACTGCCGGCGGAGCGGATATCGTCATTGAGGCTTCAGGCAGCCGCAGTGGTGTCGACTTGGCAAACCAGATCCTGCGGCAGCCCGCGGCCCGCGCCACCAACAGCGACTACCGCGTGACCCGGTTGCACAGCAATGCCCTCTATTGGCCGCGGCTGGTCTATCTGGCCACCTACACTCACAAGCACGAAGTCGGGCCGGGGGGACTGTCGGGCAACGCGGAGGGGGTTGTGGTATTGAAGCCAGGAGACCGGACGGTGGCTGATCGTCTGGCGGCCATCGAGCGCATACGACACGACGACCTCCCGCTGGATGACATCGTCACTTCGCCGGTTCCTGTCGAGGACGCTCCGCGCGCTTACTCTGATTTGCGCGACCATCCCGACCAACACAATACCATTGTTTTTCAGTGGTGAAGCATCCCACGGCCGATGATCATTGGAGGACGAATTGATGTCTGCGACCACCTTGCCTACCCCTCGTCAACTCGAATACCAGGACTGGGAATTCGGAATCTTCCTGCACTTCGGCATTCGGAGCTTCCATGAAGGGCACCGAGATTGGGATGGCAAGCCGATGTTCCCCGAAGCGTTCAACCCCACGCAGTTCGACTGCAACCAGTGGGTCACCACCGCGCAGCAAGCCGGAGCGCGGTACATGGTGCTGACGGCGAAACACCATGACGGCTTCGCCAACTGGCCTTCGCAGCACTCCACCTTCAGCCTCGCGCAGGCGTCGTGGAAAGGCGGCAAAGGCGACGTGGTCTTGGAGTTCACCCAGGCGTGCCGCAGACATGGGATGCGCCCCGGACTCTACTACTCCCCCGCCGAGTGGGGCAATCCTGTTTTCGAGTATCCCACCGCCTACGACGACCACTTCGTCAACCAGATTTCCGAGTTACTCACCAACTACGGTGAGATCGACATTCTCTGGTTCGATGGGTGCGGGTCGGAAGGACACACGTACGACTGGGCGCGCATCGTCTCGGAGATCCGGCGCATGCAACCCCGCATCCTCATCTTCAACATGGGCGATCCCGACTTCCGGTGGGTCGGCAATGAAGCCGGTGTCGCGCCTTTGCCCTGCTGGAACACGGTGGAAAAAGTTCCCTTCTCGGTGCAGACGATGTCAAAGGACGCAATGGGCGGCCCACGCTGGCTGCCTGCGGAATGCGATTGCCGCATGCGAGAGCGCAACTGGTTCTACGAAGATGCCGACGAACACACGGTCAAGAGCGTTGAGGAATTGATGGGACTCTACTTTCTCTCGGTCGGCCGCGGCTGTAACCTGCTGCTCAACATCGGGCCGGATCGACGCGGTCTTCTGCCCGACAAAGACTCGGCGCGCCTGCTCAAGTTCGGTGCGGAAATTCGGCGGCGCTTCGGGAATCCTCTTCCGGTTAAATCGGTCGAGCGGCAGGACAACTCCTTTATCTACGAGTTTGCGAAACCCGTGCTAATAGACCACGCAGTGCTCATGGAGGACCAGACCCACGGGGAGCATATCCGCCGGTTTAGTCTGAGCATCTCCTTCGGAGACGAACCCGTGTTGTTGCACGAGGGATACAACATCGGTCACAAGGCCATCTGCCGGTTCCCCTCGAGCAAGGCGCAGAAGGTGACGTTACAGATTCTCGATGCGAAGGGTGAGTGCAGCTCCTCCGAGTCCTGCGAATCCGGACCGGGATCATATGACCTGCGATCGGTGGAGTTCTTCAATTGCGAGGTGATATAGCCTTCCAGTGACGTTGTCTTACGCTTCCTTTGAGATATTGAATATGCAATGTAAAATCGCGGCCGTGCCGCTTAGGGAGGAAATAGATGCAAGCATCAATGTGGACCGCTTACCTGGTTGAACAGCTTCCCCGGGAAGCCATCAAGACATTTTACGATCATGGGTGGCGATGCGTGGAATTGGGCGAGGAACACGCGCACGACCTGCTCAAGGAAGGCGACCCCCTGAAAGTGGGCGCAGAATTCCGCAAGTATATCAACGACCTCGGCGTGGACATTCCCCAAGGACACTTCTTCATGCTCAACAAAGGCTGCCGCCCGGAGGATCTGGAGGGGAGGCGTCTGCAAGACATGTCCCCTGCGAAGGACGTGGAGTTGGCTGCGTCCGTGGACTTCATGAAGCGATGGATTGATCTCTTTAACGCGATCGGCATCAAGGCAGGAGTGTACCATATCGGCGGCTTTTCGCTGGCGAAGGCCAGGTGGTCGAAGAAACGGATTTTTGAGCGGCGTGTCCGAGCGCTGCAACAGGTGGCAGAGTACGCGAAAGGCGGGCCCACGCAGATATGTCTTGAGAACATGACCCGCAAGGGAGACGGAGGCACCGTTGCGGAACTCAAGGAGTTCCTCTTCGCCGTGGGTTCAGATTGCCTTGCGATCTGTCTCGACACCGGTCATGCCAACATCGCCGGGGTCGATCAGGCGGAGTTTGTGCAGGAAGCCCAAAGCGATCTCAGGGCGCTGCATGTCGCCGATAACCTGGGCCATGGCGATGACCACATGCTCCCGTACGGCCGCGGCACGGTGAAATGGACTCCTTTCATGCAGGCATTGCGCAAAACCAGCTTCAAGGGCTCCTTCAACTTCGAGGTGCCGGGAGAAATCCGCTGCCCGGAACCAGTATTGCTGCACAAACTCGACTACGCACTTGAGCTGGCGAAGTGGATGATTGATGAGGACGGGGCGTAACAACCGAGCCGTGAGGCGAATGAGCGTCCCTCCAGCTTGGTTGACGGCGGTATATCCACACCACCATAATCAGGACGGCAAGGGCACAAATAAAGGGAGTTAGGTACTGGAGGAAGAACGGTCACAGACACATTGACTTGCCTGAATACGCTGGCCCGTGAGACCGAACAGCCAGAGGATGAATTGCTGGCGCGAGCGCTGCGCGTGGGAGTTCAGCAGATGTGGCGTGAGTAGTTGCTCGGTCGATATATTGAAGGAAGGATCCCCTGGGAAGAAATCGTCGAGACTGTTTGCATTGAATGGGTCGAGTTGGCAGAACGTCAGCTCGATGCCGCCATGGATGACCTCCGGTAGGGTCTGCAGAACTGACCACTGGCGATGGAAAGCCTCCCGCTCGCGCCGCAGAGCTTCCTCAGTCTCGATGGAGGAAAGACATGGCAGAACCGGAACATGGGCGCACACGAAGTCCTTCGCGGAGATTATCTCATTCGCCTGAGATCACACTCCGACCGGCTGACGACGCACGCCGAGTTTATTCTTCTTAGCGACATGGGTGTAGATCATCGTCGTCTGGAGGTTGGCGTGACCGAGGAGTTCCTGCAACGTGCGGATGTCGTATCCCTTCTCCAGGAGGTGTGTCGCAAAGCTGTGCCGCAACGTGTGGACGCTCACCGGCTTGGCGAAACCGCAGGCGCGAACCGCTTCTCGAACCCGCCGTTGCAGTGTGTCGGGTAAAACGTGGTGTCGCCGGACGGTGCGAGAGCGAGGATCAACGGACAGGTTTCGGGCAGGGAACACCCAGAACCACGCCCATTCAGTCCCGGCGTTAGGGTATTTCCGTTCCAGAGCATGGGGCAGTTCGACTCCAGGCACATTGTGCGCCCTGTCTTCTTCGTGCAGGCTGCGAATCTGCCTGAGGTGCTCCATGAGGGGAGACACGAGAGATTCAGGCAGGACGGTCATCCGGTCCTTGTCTCCCTTTCCCGCGTGCACCGTGAGCGTACACTGCTCCAAGTCCACGTCCTTGACGCGCAGCCGGAGACACTCGAACAGCCGCAGACCGCTGCCGTAGATGAGTTGAGCCATGGGCCTGGCCACACCATCCATCTTGTCAAACAGTTGATGAACCTCACCGACCGTGAGCACCGTGGGAATCCGTCGATGGTACCGCGCCTGCACGGCTCCGGAGAGGTTGCCTGGTTCGCGCTCCAAGCCGCACCGGAACACGAAAACCAGAGCGTTGAGAGCCTGCTTTTGTGTGGCGACTGAGACATTGCCCTCCACAGCCAGCGAACTCAGGAAACTGGTGACGTCATCCTCGCCGACTTGCCCGGGCGACTTGCCCTCTGCAAACGACGCAAAGCGACGGAGCCACAGGAGATACGTCTTCTCTGTGTGCAGCGATTTGTGCTGGAGCCGCATGACGCGACGCACTTTCTCCATCACCTCGTTCCACGCCTCATGACACCCCCTGCGCGGGTGCGACTTGTCCGGAGTGGTTTGTGAGTTCAGGAAGTAGCGATAGAGCCTCAGAGCATGGCGGGCCTGCTTCACCTGCCAGTCCTCGCCACGGTGTTGAAGCTTGGCCAGGGCTTGCTGCTCTAACTCCAAGGGCAAAGGTTTACCCAGGGGTCGCTCCGCATATTCATAGACATGGCGCACCCAACCGACATAATAGGGAGCATTCTTCTACGGCACGTGAGCCGCCTTTACGATATGTTCTTGGAAGTCCTTCATAACTCGCACAGATAATTGAACTGAATGCCGCATAATAATACCTACGACAACACAATCCGTCAACAACGGCTATTGTTGATGACATATCGTCAGTTAAGCAGGGCATTTCGTGTTTGACACAGGCTCAGGGAGGTGGTACACTGCCGCCCTGATAGAATCCGTAGAAAAGATACTGTTAG
>Ga0210051_1002342_pt1 | contig 19088 bp, 19 predicted proteins | sample CryGey092014_all_FD_185464 | JGI IMG/M metagenome (GOLD analysis project Ga0210051, IMG submission 185464) | Groundwater microbial communities from aquifer - Crystal Geyser CG23_combo_of_CG06-09_8/20/14_all (SPAdes) (version 2) | ecosystem: Environmental > Aquatic > Deep subsurface > Groundwater... | reverse complement strand
CAATGACGTACTAAGTTACACTTCATCCTCTTTTTCACGAGGTATTTTCATAGTATAGTTTTACTATGAATAACATTACCCAGTTACCCACCAACCAGCTCGAACCCAATCCACTTCAACCTCGAGGGGTCATCAACCACGAAACTGTCTCTGATTTAGTTGGCTCAATCCGTGAACATGGAATTTTGGAACCTTTAATTGTTGCCCAAACACCGGCCGGATACCAAATAATTGCCGGCGAACGACGCTGGCGCGCCGCTCGTACTTTAAAATTACCCTACGTTCCCGTCATCATCAAAAAAGTAAATCCCCAACAAATGCTGGAAATGGCCATTGTCGAAAACATTCAACGCCAAGACTTAAATCCAATTGAACGCGCCAAGGCCTTTAATCGCCTCAAGGATGAATTTAATCTCGACAACCATGTCATTGCCAAAAAAATCAGTAAAAGTGTTCCCTATATCATAAATGTCTTAAAACTATTAACACTACCAGACGCCATCAAAGATGGTCTATTGTCGGGTCTTATTTCCGAAGGGCATGGTCGTGCTCTAGGAGGAATCGGCGACACCCGACTGATGATTGAAGCTTATAAAATAATTATTCGAGAAAAAGCTTCTGTTCGCCGTGCTGAAGAAATCGCCCGCAGAATGCGACAAAAAATCGACGAAGGTCTCGTCCCCATCACCACCGAAAATATTCCTCAATTTTTACGTTCTCGTATGGACAGTATCGGCCAAGATTTCCAAGATTCGTTCGAAGAAAAGACCACCAAGGTCAAAATAACCCAAACTAATGTTTACACCAAGGTAATTTTTCAATTTAAAGGACCGTTAAATCAACGCTTTGAGCAACTCCAAATTCTGTATCAGGAAATTTGCAAAAAACCATTAACTAAAATCGAACCGTCGGCACCAGACCAATAGATGTTGTCGGCCAATAAACAAAAAAAGCCCGACCAACAATTGATTCTTTTTTAATTACTCCAAATTCACGTCCATCACGTGAATGACTCCGATTGTCTCCAAAAGGTAAATACATTCCTGTTGGTACCGTCACTTCCTCACCCTCCTTACAAAATTCTCCAGAATCTGACACAAAATCAGCTGGTAAAAAAAACTGATCTAACAACTCACCATTAAGGTATACCTGCCCACCTTCAACTTTTATCCTATCTCCGGGGATTCCAATTATTCTTTTAATATATTCACATTCACTTTCAGCACACGGCTCGGACGGAGGAGCCTTAAATACAATTACATCCCCCCGTTTTGGCTCAGAAAACTGATAAGTTAATTTATCAGTCAACAAATATTCACCATTAATAAAATTTGGCAACATTGAGTTACCTTTAACTTCGTTTGGCTGAGCCACAAATAAATACATCAATACGAATACCGACAATGCCAAAACAATTGATTGTACAAACTCTAAAATAAAACTCCCCAACGAAAATCCAGATTGAGATATAAATTTATGTATCATAACTTCCAGTTTAACTGTTTTATCTGTATAATCCAACTACCAAACGGCCGCTTGGCTCAGTGGTAGAGCATTCCATTCACATTGGAAAGGTCAGTGGTTCAAATCCACTAGCGGCCACAGTTTAGTACCACACTATTCCAAATATTTTTTCCGCCAAAACATATTTTCCATAATTAGGGTTAGTTAGCAATTCCCGACCTTGATCATAATTTAAAGACTGCCATATATTGGGGTATTTCTTTCGTCTTTGCTGTAACAAGGCGGTTTTATCAGCCAATGATTTATAGCTCAGTGCCAATTTTTTTTGTTTACTAAACACGATTGATGTTGGAGAAGGTATTTCAATATTTATAATCCGCTCCAAATAATTTACCATTCGCCAGGTAATAATTGTTTCCAACTTTTGTTTTCTAAATAAAATATATGAATTAATTAAATTTATCCTATTTTTGGTATTAATTGCCATTTTCATATTATTTAAATTTGTATTGGTCGGATATGTAACCAACAAACTATTTGTCTCTCGTAACATTTGTTCATACCAAAAATCAACCACATTTACCGAAATATTTTTAGTATCCCCAACTGATATATTCCCCTCAGTATATTTCCAACTCTCATCATCAGCACTATTTCCCATCACCAAGTGATAAACACCATTGGCCGTTCCCGTAAGTTTAACCATACAATCGACAATGTTTTTATTTGCCATCCACACAAACCCATCTGTTTCCGTTATGTCTCCTGAACCACAATTTACTTTCATCAAGGCTGGTGACCCCATATAAAAAACCGCGCCGTTAAAATTTGAATTAACCACAGTGGCAATAGTTTTACCCAAGCCCAATTCAGTCAAAACCAAATTTACCGATTTATCGGGCACATTTCCATGATTAGCTACCACATTTATATTCCCATCACCTACAAAACTCGCACTCTTTTTTAATACGGTCGCATCACCATCAGTCTTAACATAACTCGCTGGTCGACCTTGTTCCCACCTCCCCAACACATTATCAAAAACTGTTCTATTGGTTAAATTAATCCATTCTTTTGTTTTAAATCCAATTCCAGTTATCGTCTGTAGTTGAGAAAAAATAGACGAAATACTGGTATTTTTATCATTTAAATAATTATTAAATGGAGGAACTACCACCGTTCCGCCCTTTTTTAAATAATTAAATGTTGGTAACAAATCTTTTAAAGCCGGGACATAAGCTCGTATTGTCTCGACTGACGTTTGATTATTTTTCTTTTGCAATGCCAACAATACATTTAAAGCGATTGACCCAGGATCAACCGAGTCAGAAATCTTTGCTCCATTCCACATTTCATACACTTTAACTGCTCCAGCATTGGGACTAGCCAATGTTATAACTTTTCCCACCTTATCAGGATTTTCCTGTGTCCAAATTCGCCCTACAATTCCACCTAAACTATGACCAACAACATCAACCTTTTCATTACCAGTAACCCCCAATCCCACCACATAATTATTAAAATCTGTTACCTGATCTGCCAACGGTTTTCGCCAATCATAATTGTAAACAAAATAATCAGTATCCTTCACCAAACCATTATCTTCAAAACCCTCAAACAATAAATCATAGTTCTTTACAAATGGCGTCATTCGCCAATCACTTTGAGCCACCGCCTCATTTAACACCATCGCCCTCTCATTCCAACTCCCCCCCATACCAGGAAGAAAAATGATTTTATTTTGAGTCGTCAAACTATCACTTATTTTAAAATTATCAAATTTATTTATTACACTACCCGAAAAATTACCACCCCAGTTTTGTAACGCTATCTTACCGGCTTGCAATAAAGTTCCTGAGTCATACTTGTTTATTACAAGAACATTATCTAAATACACCTTAATTGAACGACCAAATACTTCAAGTCGTATTTTATGCCAAATATTTTGAGTTATGTTTATTGACCTAGGAATTGAAACTGAAGGATAAGAGTCAATTAATGAATATCCGTTTTCGTATTTATATAAAACAATATTATTATTATCTTGCGACCAGTTTGGATCATTAAATCTAAAACCGACAATATAATGGAACCGATTATCTAACGACTGTCTAAAAAAAATATTAGCATCGACACCACTCGTATTCATAAGATCAGATTCTAAAACAAAATCAGATAGCAAGCTTGGACTAACAATAGGGTAAAAATACGAGTTCTCACCATATCCAACAGATCCCGTCAGAACACCTCCACCAACACTCCAACTATTTGGGTCTGAGACAGAACCAGGAGAAAACGACCATTTAGAATCATCAGAAGCAAAATTATCAGAAAAATATGTAATCCCTAAAGAATAATGAGGAGAACAAAATGTTAATATCAAAGAAACCAATAAACAAAAAGGGAGTATGTTTCTATTCATAATAAAACTATATGACTTTAGTTAAAAAAAATAAAGTAGTAAATAAAATTTCAGTAATAACAGTAAACTTTAATACTGCATCATATGTTAATAAACTAATAAAAAGCTTACAAATAATAGATAATTATATACAAGAAATAATCATAATAGATAACAATTCGAATAACTCACAACCAATAAATACAACGAACAAAACAAAAATAATATTAAATGGTTCAAACTTAGGATTTTCGAAAGCTGTTAATCAAGGAATAAAAGTATCAAAATCAGAATACATATTATTAATAAATCCTGACTGTTATTTAGAAAACAGCTCAATACTTCAATCAATTCAACTGTTAATTAAAGATAATCAAATTGGAATAGTTGGTGGCAAAATCAAAACAAGTATTCCAAACAAGTATCATATGACAGCCAATAACAAGGCAAATTTCATGACTGGGTTATTCGAATTTACAAATTTAAAAAAAATATTTCCCAACAATTATTTCAGTAAAAAATTTTGGGTTGAAACAAAAACAATACATACAATAACTCAAGTAGAATCAATATGTGGAGCCTATATGTTAATACGAAAACACATTGGAAGTATATTAAATTTATTTGACGAAAGATATTTTTTATATATGGAAGATGTTGATTTTGGGAACAAAGTCAACAGTTTAGGATATAAAGTATTCTTTGATCCAAGGTCAGAAATTGTGCACGTAGGAGGAAAAAGTAGTAATTCGAAGTATAATATAGTGTTACTAGCATGGTATATTTCAAGAAAAAAATATTTTAAAAAACACCTACGACCATTTGAATCATTGATATTGTTGGCAATTTTTTCAATCGAAGAAAAAATTCTAACAATTATAAAAAAAATACAACACTAAATCATGTCTAACATCACCCTCATCCTCCTCACCAAAAATGAACAAGAAAATTTGAGCAAATGGGGGGGGTGGATTGATAAGCTAATTCACATTAATGAAATAATTGTCATTGACAGCTCATCAACAGACAACACCAAACTAATTTTAAAATCATTAGAATCAAAACGACTCAAAATAAAAATATTTGACAAAAAGTTTAATGACAACTTTGCCAATTTGCGAAACTTCGCCGTCAAACACGCCATAAATGACTGGATTTTATTTCTCGATGCTGATGAAATACCATCCTCAAAATTAATCAATTATTTAAATAAACTAAATTTAGACAATAATTATTGTTACTCCATCAAACGATATTTAGTTTATCTCAGCAAAGTTGTTTATCACGGGGTATCAACCACCGATAATCCCATCCGTCTGTTTAACCGCAACTCGGGCAAATTTACTGGGTTAGTTCACGAAGTGTGGGCTACTAGTAACAAACAAACAACCATAAATTTTCCCATTTTTCATTATTCCGCCCCCAACTTAAAAACATTTTTAAATAAATTAAACAATTATTCCACCATTCGTGCCCAAGAACTTTTTAAACAAAAAACAAAAGTAAATTTATTTGACATTATAATTTACCCTACAGCCAAATTTATTCAATATTATTTTTGGCACCTTGGTTTTGTTGACGGCATCCCCGGGGTAATCATTTGTTTATCTATGTCCTTTTACAGTTTTCTCGTCCGTTGCAAATTATGGCAACTTTATCACGTTTAATTTTCTACCCCCTCCTAATATTATTTTTTCTGGGAAAACTTTTTCCATTTATCGATATATTTATAGTTTTACTTGCCATCACCAACCTTTTTTCTCAAAAAAATTTCAAAATAAAAAATAAATATCTATTAATCTTTGCCTTAATAGCCATCATATCTAATTTATTATATTTCAATATCATTGCCTGGTTATATTTACTTCGTCTACTCTCACTACTCTCTCTTTTAATTTTTCCTCCACAATTTGACCACTTTCAGCATAAATTTTTAAACATTATCCTATTCTCCAACATCATTTTTGGGTTTATCCAATATTTCACTTGGCCAGACTTTACTATTATGTCCTCCCAAAACTGGGACCCTCATCTTTACCGTCTCGTTAGCACTTATTTTGACCCTACTTTCACCGGATTAATATTTTTGTTTATTTTAGTTTATTTCTATTTTTATTCATCTACATTCCTCAGTGCTCAGTTATCTATTCTCGGTTATCTTTTTATTTATATCGCCATTGCTCTCACTTATAGCCGGTCAACTTTTTTGACATTTATTATTGTTTTTTCCTATATTTCATACATCAAAAAAAATAAAAAAATATTTATATATTCGTTAATTATATTTTTATCAACCTTAATTATTTTGCCTCGTATGCCTGGTGAAGGGACTAAGCTTGAACGAACCTCCTCATTTTATGCCAAAATTGCCAATTACCAACAGGGATTAAAAATATTTATCAACCATCCCATCACTGGTATCGGCTACAATAATATTCCATTATTAAATCATCAAAACACCCAATCACACGCTAATTCCGGTTTTGACGGAAGTCTATTAACAATCGCTATTACCACCGGTATTTTGGGTTTAACCCTTCTAATTCTTGGTGTAAATTATGAATTTAAAAACGCCAGTCTTTTTTACCAATCATTATTATTAGCTATTTTTATTCATTCACTATTTGCCAATTCTCTTTTTTATCCATATACATTTTTATTATTATCCATATTTAAATCAATTTACCCCGTGGCAACGCCACTAGGTAAATATCCCCCGTCTAAAACTCAAAAGTAATACTGATTTTCTTTTTTGTTTCATTCCCCGCCAAATCACGCACCACAACTTCAATATCGTTTTTTCCCGCATTTAACTGAAACTTTATTTTAAATTTACCAGTATCATCAACCATTGCGTATCGATTATTAACGGTCACACTCACATCTTTTTCACTTTGCCCCACCACGTCAAAATCAGCTACATCCACCTTTAGCGAATCCTCACTTGGATTAGTCATTGTCAAGGGAGGGGCAACTTTATCATAAATAATTGTTACCACCTTTGACATTTCACTACTACCCGATTTCTCACTACTGGCAAACGCCGCCAATTGATTTTCACCTTCATCCAAACTTATATTTGTAAAAACAAATTCACCCGAAATTTGGGTAACAACCTCACCCAATGACACATCATTTTTTAACAATTTAACTTTCGATGTTGCTTCAGCCAAGCCAGAAACAGAAATTATCGCACTATTAGTCGCTTCATAATTAACAATCAAACGAGGGGGTAGTGGTGGCATTATTTTTTCAATTTGTTCTTTAGCATTTTTATTTTTAACCTCACCCAACAACACCGAAACTTTTATCAAAAATGGTAACCCAAAAACCAAAACCATAATCAAAACTAATATTGTCACCACCCCCATCACCACTGTTTTTTTTGTAATCTCCTCATCTTCTTTTTTCTCCAATCGCGAACTGTAAAACTTTGCCATAATAAGCTTATTATACCACCTGAGCCCCTTGCCAGAATTGAACTGACATCTGTGGTTTACGATACCATAGCTCTACCGTTGAGCTAAAGGGGCGAGCCCAGAGCGGGTAATGGGGATCGAACCCACTTCTCATCCTTGGGAAGGACGCATTCTACCGGTGAACTATACCCGCAACAAATTATCTCAATTTTAGCATCATTCCAATTTCCAGTCGATCAGGATTACCAATTTTATTTTTATTTAAATTCCAAATTTGCGTCCATTTGTATCCACTTCCCAATTGCGAGGTCGCAATTTTCCACAACGAATCTCCAACACGCACTTTGTAATTTTCAATTACTGCTATGGGTTTGGGGGCTGATTTAATTTCAGCTTCCGAAATAACAGGTAGTACCAGCTTTTGCCCCACCTCAATAACCGAAACATTTATCAATTTATTTTCAGAAGCTATTTTAGTCCACAAAAACCCATTACCATATTTTTTAACTGCTATATTCCACAAACTATCACCCTTAATTACTTCATATAACCCCGAATCAATATTATTGATTTTTCCCGGAGTTGTTAGTAAATTTTGTTCAGTTTTAGTCGATATTCCAGGCAAAGAAATATTTCCTTTTGACTTTATTACAAAATTAAAAATAACTAACACTGCCACTATCACCACCCCCAAACCCAAAAACATTGACACCAATTCTTCTCTCGATTCTGGAAATATATTTTTATTCATTCCCAAACATATCTAATATTTACCCTATAGTCAATTAGACAATGACACTTTTCTCCGAACAATTATCTCATTTAAACTATTTGTCTCAAAATCCGATAACATTTTTTTTATATCAATTAAATAATTATTTAAAATTTCCCTGTTAATGGAATAAAAACGACGCTTACCAAGCTCAACCACACTGACCAATTTAAGATCTCGTAACTCTTTTAACATCATTGATACCTTGGGTTGAGGTAAATTAAGTTTTTTTACCAAATCACCAACACACATCTCGTTTTGTAAAACAAGTTTAATTAAATCCAATCTTTGGTTTATATATTTATATCTAAATATGAATATATAATACTCCTTATTGCAAAACAATGCAACATGTTGCAAAATCACTCATGCAAAATTACGACGATAAACAACAACAAACTTTAGTTATTATCAAACCCGATGGTGTCCAACGCAATTTAATTGGCGAAGTCATCAAGCGCTATGAACAGTGTGGCCTGAAACTGGTTGCCTTAAAAATGCTCATCCCTACTCCAGAACTTGCATTAGCCCATTACTCCACCGACCCAAAATGGGCTTTAAAAACTGGAACCAAAGCCATTGAAGCCGCCAAGTCCCGGGGGGAAGATTTAGGAACCGATAACCCAATTATTTATGCAAAAAAAGTTAGATCAACATTAAAATCATTCTTAAGTTCCGGTCCAGTTGTAGCTATGGTTTGGCAGGGTATGGGGGCTGTTGCGGTTGTTCGCAAAATTACTGGTGGTACCGAACCACTCTCATCAGCACCTGGTACCATTCGCGGTGATTACACTATTGACTCTTATACTGCCGCCAACGCCGATAACCGTTCTGTCCGCAATATCATTCATTCATCTGGATCAATTGAAGAAGCCAAAATCGAAATAAAACTTTGGTTTAAACCAGAAGAAATTCTAGGTTATCGTATTATTTCCGAAGAAATAATTTACGACGTTAATTTAGACGGAATTCTCGAGTAAATTTTAATGGTATAATATATCAACCGCTAACTGCCTCGATAAATTATTTTTTGGCGCAAATATTTAATATGACTAATTTTAAAGTAGGGGATTATATCGTTGATTTTGAGAATATTTATCTAATTTATGATGAAAAAGATGGTTTTTTCTTTTATCACCATTTAGAAGGTGACAAAGCCACATCTACATCTTCCCTGCCTGTAACCAACATGATTAAAAGCGGATTTCGTCATCTTATCAACACCCAAAACATTAAAGAGTTTTTTGCTGAATTAAATAAAGTTCTTCCTGATGATTCAGTCTTTGAAAACAAATTAATCAAAGAATCACTTTATTTAAACGACCCCATTAAAAATGCTCTAACACTAAAATTTCTTTATAAAAATAAAAAAGAACTTGGTGAAAAATTTCTCAAAAGCAATCAAGAAATCATTAACAATATTACCAATCATCTCGCCAAAGAAATTTCTTTTGTTCATAAAAAACCCATTGCCACCATCCAAAAACAAATCACTGATATCTTGAGTAAAAAGTAAAGCAATTTTTAGCGGGTTTACCCGCCATAGCAAAGCGAAGGCGGGCCTGATGGGATTTGAACCCACGATCTTCCGCGTGACAGGCGGATGTGCTAGACCGCTGCACCACAAGCCCAAAGCTTAAAAAATCAGTCTTTGTAATATATCAAATTTTGACCTAATAGTGTTATACTAAATTTAGTTACAAATTAATAAAATCATGTATATTGGAATTGGAATTCTCGCAGTTATGGTAATTTATTTAGTCAGTTTTTACAACAGCCTCAAAACGGCACTTGTACAAATTAGCGCATCTATCCAAGAAATTGGTAACCAACTCAAACGTCAAGCTGATTTAATTCCCAACCTCATCGAATCTGTCAAAGGATTTATGAAACAGGAAAAGGGGATTTTTGAAGACCTCACCTCGGCACGTCATCAAATCGATAGTGCTGTCAAAAGCAATAATGGCAAAGATATTGACAAAGCTCAAGACATGATTGGCAAAGTCATGGGATCGATCAACGTCATCATGGAATCAAACCCAGAAATCAAATCTAGTACCTTAGTTTCTGACCTTATGAACGAATTACGCGATACATCGGACAAAATTATGTACGCTCGTCGTACTTTAATCGACCTATCTGCCGACTACAATGTCAAAATATCCACCATTCCTGGCATGTGGTTTGCCCCTATGTTTGGCTTTACTCCCCAAAAAGGTCTTGACACCCCCATGTCTGGCTCCCACCTTGAAGTATCCGCCACCGAGACCACGACTCCAACAGTCAAATTAAACTAAATAACAAATTACAAACCTACAATTTCCAAACAAGTTCCAAATAATTAATTTCCAAATTAAAAAATTTGTTACTTGTTTTTTGTGATTTGTTTGGAAATTGTTTTTTGGAAATTGGAATTTAAATTATGTTAAATTATTACGAACAAATTACTAATAACAAACGTCAATCTTTTGGCATAATTTTTCTGTTTTTAACTTTTATAATTGGTTCAGTTTATTTAATATCTCAAGCCACCAATAACCCCGAACTAGTCCCCATTGCCATTTTGTTTTCTGCCGGATCATCACTTGTCAGCTTCTTTGCCGGTGACAAAATAGTTTTAGCCCTAAATGGCGCCATTCCCGCCACTCGCAAAAAATATTTCAACTTTTATACTGTTACTGAAAATCTATCAATGGCTGCCAAAATTCCTCTTCCTCAAATTTATGTAATTGAGTCAAATGCTATGAACGCCTTTGCCACCGGCCGTAACCCTGACCATGCTGTTATTTGTGCCACCACTGGATTATTGTCAAAATTAAATCGCACCGAACTTGAGGGAGTTATTGCCCACGAACTATCACACATCAAAAACTACGATATTCGTTTAATGACTATTGTCTCTATTTTAATTGGCACATTATCGATATTAATTAATATGTCATGGCGAACTCGTTTTCGCTCCAGCGATGATAACAACAAAAGTGGTGGCATTTTTATGATAATTGGCTTAATTTTAATTATCTTTGCTCCAATTATTGCTCAATTAATACAACTCGCCATTTCCCGACGTCGAGAATTTTTTGCCGATGCCAGTGCTATCGCCATCACCCATCAACCGTCGGGTCTAATTTCGGCTCTAAAAAAACTATCTACTGACAATTCACCATCTGACTTTGCCTCGACCGCCACCGCCTCACTATACATAACCAACCCATTTAAAGGCAATAAACTCGCCTCCATGTTCTCCTCCCACCCCCCGATCAGTGACCGCATCAAAACTTTAGAAGCTATGTTGTAAAAAACACTCAGTTAGTTTGGACTGTCGACAATATATTATTTTGTAATTAATTTGCTAATATGTATTTGAGAGTTTATTTTTATTAAAAAATTATGAAAGACACATTAAATAAAAAGGAAGCAATAAAGTCAATCGTAAGTGCATCTGTTAGATCGTTTGCAGCAGGTTTTGAAGGTCGTCACGTTGGTGAACTCAAAAATCCAAATGGAACCTTAAATATGAAAATCCACAATATTTTTATTGCAGTACTCGGTCCAGAATTAAGATACTATACTGCACTGGTACGATCTCTTGATAGCTCGTTAGGAAATATGCTTGAAAAAATGGCAATCGGCATCGCTGAATTGTCTTATGAAGTTAAACAGCAAGTTGAAGGTCCACTCAGTCTTAGACAGACACAAGATATGGCCGTATTATTAGAGAAATACAAAAGACGAGAAATTTCACCACCACAATTGACTGATTATCAATTGCTTCGAATAAAACCTACAGAGATATTGACAACAAAAAGACATGAAAGTGACTATTGCTTAATCGACAAACAAACAGGTGACTATTCATTGATTGAACTAAAAATAGGTGGGGATTTAGACAATAAAAAATCAAGATCTGAAAAAGAAGCCCTAATGGAACAATTAGCAATACTATCAAACACCTTGCCAACCGAAACAAAAGTAAATATATATTTTGCTACAGCTTACAATAGATTTGGAGAAGGTAAACCATGGAAACAAGAGAGAGTAAGGCAATATTTTGCGGATAAAGAATTACTAATCGGAAAGGACTTTTGGAATTTTATATGTAAATCAGAAGATGGTTATGAAACAGTATTGGACGCATACAAAGAAAAATCTTCTTTAATAAAAGATTCTCTCGATTCTATTAAAAAAACATATTTAGGATAACAAATGCAACCACTAATCAAATGGCCTGGAGGAAAATCAAAAGAATTTGAAAATATAAAAAATCTGATTCCAAAGCACAATAGATATATTGAACCATTTTTTGGTGGTGGAGCAATTTTTTTCAAACTTAAACCAAAATTATCTATTATTAACGACATTTGTGAAGAATTAATTGAATTCTATCGCTTTGTGCGAAGTGATAATAATAAATTAGAATTTAAAGGTTGCCTATATGATTATGTAGATAATTGGGAAAAAATACCAAAATATTTAGATATGTTTGAAAATGAAATAACAGATCTATATGAAGAATATAAAACAGATAAAATAACTGAAAAAAAATTAAAAGAAATAATTACAATAAAGCTAAAATCTAAAGAAGACCAATTTAATGGTTTATTTTCACAAGATTTTGCACTTGATCCCAACAATTTACTTAAAGAAATAACCAAAAATCTGATTTCAAAAATAACAAGAACAAAAAAAATTGAAAAAGAACGTGGAACTTTACCTGACGGAGATTTACATAAAAATATTGAAACTGCATTTAGAAGTGGGTTTTATATGCACTTTAGAGATGTGATGAACAAAAGTGAAACAAAATACAAAACCACATTAGCAAAAAAGATTTCAAACTATTATTTCATACGAGAATTTTGTTATGCGTCAATGTTTAGGTTTAATGCCAATGGGTATTTTAATATTCCATATGGTGGAATTGGTTACAATAATAAAGATTTAAGAGCTAAGGTAGACTATATTTTTAGCGACGAAGTAAATAATATATTTAAAAATACCAAAATACTAAATATTGACTTTGAAAAAATATTTATCAACGAAAAATTAAATGAAACTGATTTTATATTTCTAGATCCACCATATGATACAGACTTTAGTGACTATCAAAAAAACATATTTAATAAACAAGACCAAATAAGGTTAGCAAAATGCTTGTATGATACAAAAGCAAAATTTATTCTAATAATTAAAAAGACCGAATTTATATTTGATTTATATAATAATAAAAAAGGAATAAAAGTTGATAGTTTTGAAAAAAAATATTTGTACAATGTTAAAGGTAGAAACGATAGAGATGTCGAACATCTTGTAATTTACAATTTTTAGCATTCATATACAAAAATTATTTAACAAAATAATAAATGGAGATTGTATTTTGGAAATGAAAAAGTTCCCAGATAATTCAATCGACATGATTTTTGCCGACCCACCATATTATCTTCAACTCCCAAAAGGTAAAAGACTAAAAAGGGCTGATGGTTCAGAAATAATTCCAGTAGATGATGAATGGGACAAGTTTGAAAGTTACGAAGATTATGATAATTTTACATATAATTGGATTAAAGAATGTCAAAGGGTTTTAAAACCTGAAGGTACCATATGGATTATTGGAATGTATCATAATATATTTCGAGTAGGTAAAATTATGCAAGATATAGGACTATGGTTTTTAAATGATGTTATTTGGATAAAAACTGATGCTCTTCCAAATTTAAATGGTCGAAGATTTACTAATAATCATGAAACATTAATTTGGGCTGTAAAGAACAAAGATTCAAAAAAATACACATTTAACTACGAATTTCTAAAAAGAATAAACGGTGGAAAACAAATGAAAGATACTGATTGGGTTTTTGGTTTATGTAGAGGACAAGAAAGATTACGTGACAAAAATGGAATAAAATCACACCCAACTCAAAAACCACTTAAATTAATTCAGCAAGTAATTTTAACAGCAAGCAATAAAGGTCATTTAATATTAGATCCATTTATGGGCAGTGGAACTACCGCAATAGTAGCTACTGCGTTAGAACGAAACTGGATAGGAATTGAAAAAGAGGAAAAATACGTAAAAATCGCAAACAAAAGGATTGAGGATTATATAAAATTAAAAAAAGTGTAATAACCGCATTTTGTCAGTACGTTTTGTATTTGATTTAGTTTTCACTCATTGTAAATTGTAAATTGAAAATTGATAATTAGTATATGTTGTCTTTTGTTCATCTTCATCTTCATACCGAATACTCACTCCTCGATGGACTCACCAAAATCAAAAAATTAGCCAATACTCTCAAGGAATTTGAAATGCCTGGCTGTGCCATTACCGATCATGGCAATATGTATGGTGCTATCGAATTTTACAAAACTTTTCTCAAAAACGAATTAAAACCGGTTATTGGTTGCGAAATTTATACTACCAACGGCTCCCGTTTTGACAAAAACCCCAATAATAAAAAACTTAACCACTTGATTTTGCTCGCCAAAAATCATCAGGGTTATCAAAACCTGATGAAATTAGTATCAATCGGTTACGAAGAAGGTTTTTATTATAAACCTCGTGTAGATTGGGAATCAATTGAAAAATATCATCACGGTTTAATTTGTCTTTCAGGTTGTATTTCTGGCGAAGTCTACAAAAGTCTCGCCGACAATGACTACAATCGAACAAAAGAAATTATCACCAACTATCAACAATTATTTGGTGATGACTATTACCTCGAAATCCAGCGTCATAAAATCAAAGAACAAGAAGAGGCTAATCCTAAATTAATCAAATTATCCAAAGAATTGGGCATTCCTTTAGTTGCTACCAACGACTCTCACTATCTCAAAAAAGACGACGCCTTTGCCCAAGACGTTCTTGTCATGATTAATACTCAAACCAATATCAATTCACAAAAACGGCTATCAATGGCCGACGACCCCAGTTATTATCTAAAAACCGCCGATGAAATGTCAAACCTATTTATCGATTTACCAGATGCCATTACCAACACTCAAAAAATTTTTAACAAATGTAATCTTGAAATTGAAATCGGCAAATGGTTTTTCCCCAAATTTAAACTTCCTTCCAGAATTTCCCCTGAAGATGAATTACAGAGAATTACTTATGAAATGGCCAAAGAATACTATGGTAGTATTTCACCCGAAGTCAAAGAAAGGCTTGATTTTGAGCTCGGTATTATTTGTCCCAAAGGTTATGCTGGCTACTTTTTAATTATGCGTGACTTTATTAAATGGTGCGAAGAAAACGACACCGCCACTAATACTCGAGGCTCAGCTGGAGGGTCTCTTGTGTCCTTTGTCTTGGGAATCGTCGCCGTCGACCCCTTGAATTACCAACTCCCTTTTGAACGTTTTTTAAACCGCGACAGGCCTTCACCACCTGATATCGATTTGGACGTCGCCGACGACAAACGACAAGCATTGCTTTACCATATTTCGCAACAATATGGCAAAAATGCTATGGCCCAAATTTGTACTTTTGGCCGAATGATGGCCCGCGGTGCCGTTCGGGATACCGCTCGTGTTTTGGGCTACGAATATGCCATCGGAGATAGAATTTCCAAATTAATTCCCTTGGGCAAACAAGGTTTTCCTATGTCAATTGACAAAGCTCTCAACATTACCCCAGACTTAAAACAACTATATGACACAAACGCCGATACCAAAAAAATTATGTCAGTGGCCAGACAAATCGAAGGTTGTGCCCGACAAATTTCTGTTCATGCCTGTGGCATCGTTATCTCTCCCACCACCGTTAATGATTTTTCACCCACTCAAATTGAAGCCGGAGGCGATAAAATTATCACCCAATATGAAATGCACGCCGCTGAAGATGTTGGATTAATTAAATACGATATTCTCGGAATTCGTAATTTGTCATTTTTGGGTCAGTCAATTTTAAATGTTCGTAAAACTCGAGGAATTGATATCAATCTCCGGAAACTACCACTAGATGACAAAAAAACTTTTGGAATGTTGTCAAAGGGCGATACTATGGGTGTTTTTCAGCTAGGTTCCGAAGGCATGACCAAATGGTTAAAAGAAATGAAACCAAATCGAGTCGAAGATTTAATGGTTATGGTTGCCCTCTATCGTCCCGGCCCTATGGACAATATTTCAGCTTATATCGATTGTAAATTTGGTCGTAAAAAACCTGAATATCTTCACCCCAACATGGAAAAATTCTTAAGTAAAACTTTTGGAGTTTTAGTTTATCAAGATGATATTTTATTTATTGCCATTGAAATTGCTGGATATAATTGGGTTTCAGTTGACAAACTACGCAAAGCTGTAGGCAAAAAAATCCCCGAAGAAATGGCCATTCAACACAAAATCTTTGTCAATGGTTGCCAGCAACACTCAAACATGACAAAAGAAAATGCCGAAAAACTTTGGAATCTATTCGAACCGTTCCAAGGCTATGGCTTTAATAAAGCCCACGCTGCCTCGTACGGCATGTTGTCCTATCGTACTGCCTATATGAAAGCAAATTATCCCGTCGAATATATGTGTGCCCTGCTAACTGCCGAATCGGATGATACCGAAAAAATTACTGATGGAATTGCCGAGTGTCGTCATTTAGGCATTATTGTCTCATCACCAAATATTAATTTATCAAAAAAAGGCTTTGAAATGGAAAAAAATGACAAATCACTCGACAAAATGAGTATTCGTATCGGATTATCAGCCATAAAAAATGTCGGTGATATCGCCATTGACATGATTATCGACGAACGCGAAAAAAATGGACCATACCAAAGCTTTACCGATTTTTGTCTACGAGTCTCTGGCTCAAAAGTAAACAAACGAGTCTTAGAAAGTTTAATCAAAGTTGGAGCATTTGACACATTTGCCGAAAGAAACGCTATATTAGCAGGTCTTGATATTATTCGCAGTAATATTGAAAAATTATCATCCAAAAGACTCGACGGTCAATTTGGTCTTTTTGACGGTCATGAAGACAAAGATAACAGTTTTATACCTCTCGATAAATTCCCAGATGTTACCCCCATGACTGAAAAGGAAAAATTAAGTTTAGAAAAACAATTATTGGGAGTTTATGTCACCGAAAACCCTATTTCTAAAATGTTAAAACATTTTCAAGGCGCATCACTCCCAAAAATTAAAGATTTACTCGATAAACCCGACAACACTGTCAGTAAATTTACAGGAATCATCACTAAATTTAAAACGATTCTTACCAAAAAAGACAGTTCCAAAATGGCCTTTATTACTCTAACTGACGACACGGGTAGTCTGGAAGCAATAATTTTCCCCAAAGCCTTTATCCAATTCGAAAATTTATTAATTGAAAATCAAGCGGTATACATTGAAGGTAAAATTAGTAATCGTAATGACGAAAAATCAATTTTAATTGATAGTATTTCGCTAACTTTACCAGAAAATACCAAACGTTTTGATTTTGTCATCAATATTCCCCAAAGCACTTCTCAAAGTCAGCTGATGGATCTAAATCGTCTATTAAAAAATAACCCCAATGGCCATCGAGGTGTTATCATCATGCCCACAGGCAAAGAAATCACCCTACCATATGGCGTAAAATACAATTCTGATTTACAAAAAGAGATTGATAAAATTCTCAGGTCATAAGCTTATTGATATATATCAACTATTAATATAAAATACCTACATGTCCTTAAAATTCACACACAAAGATATCGAGTTTAACATTGGCGAAACCGTCAAAGTTCAATACAAAATTAAAGAAAAAGACAAAGAACGTCTTCAGGCTTTCGATGGTATCATCATGGCTATCACTGGTCGTGGTGACAATCTAACTTTTTTAGTTGTCAAAAAAGCCACTGATGGCATATCCGTCGAGCGTATCTTCCCCGTCAATTCCCCGTGGATCGATTCCATCAAAAAAATCCGTTCACCCAAACACAAAGTCCGCCGCTCAAAACTCTACTTCCTCCGAAAAGAAAGAGCAAGATCACTATAATCTTTTAACCCCACCCCTCGATTAAGAAATCGAGTACCTTCCCTTGCCTGCCCGCCTATGGAGGGACAGGACGAAGCTGAGAAAACACCCAAGGATACGTCATTGCGAGGAACATTTACAAAAGTGACGAAGCAATCTCGTTGGAATTTAGTAGGCCAAAATTAATGTGGGTCCAGCGGGACTTGAACCCGCGACCAATTGCTTAAAAGGCAACTGCTCTACCACTGAGCTATAGACCCATGTGTTTTACTTTGGTTTATAAAAATTTATAACCAATTATTAATAAATATTATTTGGTTAAATTTTCTATAGACCCAAATTATTAACTTCGTATTATCTCACATCCAAAAATAGATTAAAATAGTGTATGCATCTTTATGGTTTAATCATCGGTATCGCCGTTGTCATCAGTCTCAATTATTTTGAAAAAAATAATCAATCAATTCCCAAACAAAAATTAAACATTTTTGTTTTTGGATTATTAATTTCACTTTTAATAGGCGCCAGGGCATATCACGTCATCGACACTTGGTCATATTATTCCCAAAATATAGGTCAAATTATCAATATCCCCAACGGAGGACTGGGAATATACGGCGCTCTCATTGCTGGTTTTTTATATGTTTATATTTTCTCTCTCTGTTATCAGTTATCAGTGCTCAGTTTACTTGATTCCATCACTCCCATTCTCCCTTTAGCCCAAGCCATCGGCCGTTTTGGCAACTATGTCAATGACGAAATTTCTATTTGGTGGCTCGAATCACTGCTCTGCTTTATTTTATATTTTATAATGAAAACTAAAGCGCTAAAGCGCTACCGCGCCACCGCACTATATTTAATCGGCTATGGCATCATCCGCCTTATCACCGAATATTTTCGCACCGACACCTGGATTATTTCCAATTTCAAAATCGCCAACCTCATTTCATTTATATTTGTTATTGTGGGTATTTATTTGCTAAAATACCCTGTCCGTAAATTAAAGGCTCCTTCGTCTAGTGGTTAGGACTCTTGGTTTTCATCCAAGCAATCGTGGGTTCGATTCCCACAGGAGTCACATCA
>Ga0210051_1002336_pt1 | contig 19116 bp, 20 predicted proteins | sample CryGey092014_all_FD_185464 | JGI IMG/M metagenome (GOLD analysis project Ga0210051, IMG submission 185464) | Groundwater microbial communities from aquifer - Crystal Geyser CG23_combo_of_CG06-09_8/20/14_all (SPAdes) (version 2) | ecosystem: Environmental > Aquatic > Deep subsurface > Groundwater... | reverse complement strand
CCGCGCCCTGATAAATCAGGGCTCGCAATGACGTTGGATTGGATTGCCAAGCTCCTTACGGTCGCACTCCATGACCTTTATAATTTTTTCGGGCTTAGGCCATAAGGTATTTCTATTTGTTGTTTTAAGTATTTGCGATAATAGACCCATAATCCCCAGTCGATCCTTTTCTTTATATAACCAGCAAAGGTGGTAGGGGGTCTTTCTTTATAATCATAAACTGCGATAATAAATAACAGGGAGGCTTGTTGGAAGATATCCTCATATTCAAGCCCATAACCGGAATATCTTTTTGCCCTCGATTTTAGTAAAGGTTTAAATTGATTGAATAGCTCTTCCATAGCCTTTATATCTTTTTCTTTAGCTTTGGCAATTAATTCTTTTAGTTCCATTACATATTTCCTCCTTCTTCTTTCACAAATTAGCCAGCATTTTTCTGGTCTTTCTGATCTGCTCCAGGGCGACTTCCCGGGAGGAGGCTTTTTCTTCTCTGGAGAGAGTTTTTTGGTTTCCTGATGACCGACAAGAGGCCTGTCCTACCGGTTCTTCATTATATTTTTCTGGTTCAGGATCTTGATAATCATTCTTTAAGGCCGCTAAAAACCAGCCAGAGGGGTTAATAATATGCTTCTTTTCTTTTAGTAGTTCTAATTTCTCTTCCACCTTATCTAGAGGGAAGTCTTTAAGTAGTTTCTCCCTAAAACTAGCTTTAAAGTCTAATCCAGTTAAATCTTCTTTGATTCTCTTTCTCCTTTCTTCTTCTTTTAATTTTATAAAATCAACAGCAGCAACAACATCTTTTTCTACTCCTTTGTTGTTGTTATATTGGTAATGTTTAAGATTGTTATTGTTAGGGTGCAAATTTTGAACCACCCCAGGTGCAAAATTTGCACTACCCCCACCCAAATTTTGAACTAGGCCTGGTTCAATTTTTGCACCTTCTATCGGAGTAACCTTATAGAGGTTAGGCTGATAATCACCCTGAGCAGATTTTCTTCTTACTATCTTTTTAATTAGTCCATATTTAAGAAGAGGTTTTCGATAGCTGATCAGGCTATTTTTAGATATAGCTAATTTATTGCTTAAGGTAGTCAAAGTTGGCCAGACTAGATCTTTTTCTTTATGGCAATAGGAAAGTAGTTCCAGATAGAGTAGTGCAGGTCCTATCCCTAATACCTTTACCCATTCTCTTAGGAAGTAATTGGGGACAATAACATAGCCATCTGGGGAGGATTTATTTTGGTTGTTTGGTTTTTCTTTTTCCATATTTTTCCTTTCATTTGCTGATTTTTTTGTAAGGGGCGGATTCATCCGCCCCGTAATACCGGGCTCGATTCCTGTCTGCGTGCGCCTGACTGTGCCGGCACGGCAGACAGGTACACGCACAGGCAGGCATCGAGCCCCTACATCCAGATTAATTAACTGGTAAACCGGCTAACTGAAAAACTGGTTAACTAATTATCCTAATTACAACATAAATAATTTTTCTTGTATCGAGTTTTCTACTTGTTTTCTACCGAATTTCTACCGAATTTCAAACGAATTTCAAACGAAAGAAAATTATCTGTAAAATAAAAAATCCGAACAACCCTTTTGATTGTTCGGATTTAATTTCAATTTATTTATTTATATTTTTGAATGATAGACCGGCGGGCCTGTCCTCGTGAAAACGGGGAACGCCTGTCCTACTAATTACTAATTTATTTTTATTTGGTCAGCTTTTAATTTTAACATTACCCCTCTCTTAGAAACTACCGTAAAGATATTTTTAACTTTTTCTTTATTTATTTTGCTTTTTCCAAATTTTGCACAAAATAGGAGATGGTATTTTTGAGGCAATCTTCATAAGAGTAGTCTTGATTTTCTTGGACTTTAAAGAATTCCTCTTCTCCATATTCCCCTTTAGTGGTCCTCTTTCCGGGTCATGAATCATTTGTAGTTCATCGATAATGATTAAAGAAAGGTTTTCTAAAAGGGTAGGATATTTTAAAAGAAAATAATTAAACTTCTCATAGATCATTACCGCTATCTCATACTCTCCGGCAATTATTTTATGGTCATCTTCCCGGTGGTCTCGAGAGGAGATCAGGATTTTTATCGGATAATCTTTACCGCTATAGAGTTTTTTAAAATGCTGGTGTTTTTCCTCGGCTAAAGAACGCAAGGGGACTAAATAAATGGCTTTTTGGTAGTGGATGGCTTGGGTGATGGCGGCCATCTCTCCGATAAAGGATACCATATTCCTCCAGACTTCTCATCTTCATCGGTTTTTTTATCATTCTTATCTTTCTCCTTTCCTTATTATTACTTGTCATTGCGAATCCATAAAACATTTGTTTGTTACAATATTATACTCTTTCTCCTTTCCACTTTCAACCCCTATTTAAAAATATTTTTCCAAATAGGTCCTCCCTCTTCCTATCTGTCATTCCCGCGAAGGGCTCCCCCTGCGAAAGCAGGGGTAGGAATCCATCCTTCCTATGTCATTCTCATGAAACTTGTACCCGCGAAAGCGAGTAATGGGAATCCATTAAATTCTGGTTATTGACAACTTAAAACCAGTCAGCAGATTGGCGAATCGAATATCCCTAAATCTTTTATAGCTTGCTATTAAAAATTAAAAGTATTAAAATAAAAAAAATGCAATAAATAATGCTCACCTTTTTCGAATCTAAAATATCCAACAAAAATACTAACTAATTTCTTTTTCTAATACTTTTACTTTCTAATGTTTTAATATAATAACCTTAAGCCGAAAGCTGCACAAAAAAAGAAGGATTTTTGAAAGTTATGTCGAATATAAATATATGTAAGATTATTAAAATTAAAAAATGTAATAATAGATTGTATAAAGTTGAAAAATTGATACAAGAAGGAGATGAAGATGGAAAATAATAAAAAATATGTGGAACTGCTTTGGGCAGATAAATATGATAAATTTAAAAAAGGGGAGAGGGTTCTAACAGAAAAACCAAATCTCCCTTTTCAGGTAGTTGAGACTATCAATAAACCGAGAATCAAAGGTGGAATAATTGCCTCGCTTTTCCCAGAAGATGAATGGCCAAAAGATTATCCTAAGGACTGGAAAAACCTGCTTATCTGGGGCGATAATAAACTGATTATGTCTTCATTTGTAAAGCAGGGTTGGGCGGGAAAGATAAATCTAATTTACATTGACCCACCGTTTTTTACTGGTGCAGATTTTACAGTTAGGACAAAGATTGGAGATGAACAAATAGAAAAAGAGCCTTCCATTATTGAGGAACGGGCTTACAAAGATACCTGGAGCGATGGTATTGCCTCTTATCTCAAGTATATGTATGAGCGATTGGTTTTAATGAGGGAGCTCCTTGCTGAAAACGGCACTATCTATGTGCATCTTGACTGGCATGTGGGACATTATGTAAAGGTAATGATGGATGAAATTTTTGGATATGAAAATTTTGTTAACGAAGTAGTTTGGAGAAAAACAAACAGTCCTAAAGCGCAAACTAAAGGTTTAGGAACTCAGCACGATATAATCTTTATTTATGAAAAGAATGTTGGCATGTGTAATTTGAATTCGGTTTATAGGGAACCAGACGAAGAATATCTTAAGAGTTTTATCCATGACGACCACGATGGAAAAGGACCATATCAAACAACGGCTTTAATTGCTGGGGGTGTCCAGAGAACAGCAGGTCGAAAAGTTTTTGAATTTAGAGGTATAAAAGCACCTTGGTTATACTCTTTAGAAAACCTCGAAAGATTTTGGCAGGAAGGAAGAATTTATAAAACGAAATCGGGATATAGACTAAAGGTACATTTGAAGGATATATCAGGGCAAATTGTTTCAGATCTGTGGGTCGACAAAGAAGTAAATCCATTACAAGGTCAGTCTCAGGAAGCTTTAACATTCGACACCCAAAAACCCGAAGCCCTATTAAAACGCATTATCCTTGCCTCCTCCAACCCAGGCGACATCGTTGCCGATTTCTTTTGTGGCTCAGGCACAACCTTAGCAGTTGCAGAAAAACTCGGCAGGCGCTGGATAGGCTCTGATTTATCCAAGTTTGCTATTCAGGTAACAAGGAAGAGGCTTCTGGATATTCACCATTCAAAGGATTTGCAAAACAAAGACAGAAAATACGATAAACCTGCAAGACCTTTTGAACTATGGAATATTGGAAACTATGAAACTGTTTACTGGCAGGAAAGACAGGATGAATACCTTACCTTTATGCTTAAACTCTATCAGTCACAGCCGTTAAATGGCTTTAGATATTTGCACGGAAGAAAAGGAGATAGAACAGTTCATATCGGTCCTTTGAATGCACCTGTTACAATGGAAGATGTTGAAAAAGTAGTAATCGAATGCCGAAACAATAACTTCAACAAAGCAGATATTCTTGGTTGGGAGTGGAGTTATGAGGTCAATGAATTAGCTAAAACATCAGCCAAAAAGAATGGAATTGATTTAAAACTTATTCAGATTCCTTCTGTCAATGAGATAAAATCGTCCCTGGTTGGTTTTGATGTGCAGCTATTAAAAGTACCCGAACAGATAATAGAGAAAGAGTTGATCAAGTATATAAAATTTCCGGAAGTTGCCTATTTAGAGATTGAAGACAAGATAAATGGGAATGAGGTAACCCTAAAAATTAGTGATTTCCAACTCTCTCCAACTGCAGAGCTTGCCGAAATAGCCAGCAAGGTAAAAGATTCCAGAGAACTAATAGATTATTGGGCAATAGATTGGGATTACAAAGAAGATACTTTCCACAATCAATGGCAAAGTTTTAGAGTAAAAAAGAATCCTAGAGTAGATTATCAGGCTAGACACAAATACGAAGATGTTGGGAATTATAAGATTATGATAAAAGTGGTGGATGTATTCGGAAATGATACAAATAAAATTTTAAAGGTAAGGATAAAATGAAAAAAAAACAAAAAGAAATTGAACTATCACCAGAAGTGTTGAAAATACTTCGTGAAACATCAGGATATAGTGTTGAAGAAATTGTAAAAAAGCTTAAAACAAGCGAGGAAAAAGTCAAGGCAGTAGAAGAAGGAAAATCTGTTTTTAGTTTAATTCAGATTAAAAAGCTTGCAGATATATACAAGCGTCCACTCGCAGCATTTTTCTCAGATACAATTTCCGATATTCCTCAGGTTCCTGATTACAGAATTAACAGAGAAAAAAAATTAACTCCTCAAGTGTATTTAGCAAAAAGAAGAGTTTTTTATTTAATTAATAAAATTAAAAAGTTGAGCGAGAAGAGAACTCAAATTTCTTCTTTTTCTGAAAAATTAAATGCTGATGAACTGGCAACAGAATTTAAAAAAAACTTAAATATTGAACTTATAAAGTCTAAAAAACCTGAAGAGATTTTAGCACATTACAAAAAAGTTTTGGAGGATAAACTAACGATCATCATTATAGAATATCCATTAAAAGCAGATGATGTAAGAGCATTCAGTGTCTTTTCGGATATTTCAGTCATTGTTCTAAATGAAAATGATAAATCTTCAATAAAATTGTTTTCCTTACTTCACGAGGTCTGCCATTTACTTAAAAAAACTGCTGGAATATGCTCATTAGAGATTGAACAACAAAATCAAGATATAGAAACTTATTGCAATCGTTTTGCTGCTGAGTTTTTAGTTCCATCAAATGATTTAAAGATTGAAGTCGAAAAATTTAGGCCAATTGATGAGGAAGCAATTAATCAACTTTCTGAAATTTATGGTGTAAGCAAACAGGTTATGATGTTTCGTCTCTCTTCGTTTGGATATATTGAGAAAGGAAAATATGAACAATTCAAGAAGGAAATAGACGAGAATTTAAAACAAAAGGTATTTGGTCGGAGAAATTGGAATAAAGTTTTCATAAATAGAGTAGGAAATTTGCCTCTACAAGAAATAAAAAGAGCCTATAAGGAAGAGAAAATTACTTTCTACGAGGCTTCCAGCATTTTAGATTTAAAAACAAAATATGCTGAGAAAATTCTTACTTCGTGATAAAAATGGGACAGCAAAGATTATTTCAAGTTCCTGTTTATTTCATCGATGCGAGTGCTTTGATAAATATTACAAGATACCCTGGATACCCGCAAGAAGTATTCCCAACAATATGGATCAAATTAGAGGATATGGCTAAAGGAGATGAACTTATTTCACATATAGAAGTGTATAAAGAAATTGAAAAAAGAAAAGACACAATATACGAGTGGTGCAGACAAAATAAAAAAATGTTCAAAGATATTAATGAATGCCAAATAAAGAAACTTAAAGAAATTGAAACAGAATACGAGCCTGAATACTGGAATAATGAAACAAATAAAGGCGGTCCTTGGGCAGATCCGTGGTTGATAGCGTTAAGCATTTGTGAAGATGCAATTATTGTAACTGATGAAAAAAACGCACCAAATCACATTCCTTATATTGCTAGTCATTTTAATATCCAATGCCTGAATTTAATAGATTTCTTTAAAAAAATAGGAATTAAATATTAGGTGGAAATAAAATGAAACCAAATGAACTTTTACACCCAAATCAAAGACGTTCAAGCAAGGCATATTTAGTAAATGAACTTCGTAAAGCAGTCTTCGCCTGGCGAGAGCAAGATTATCCTGAAATTACTTCTACTACAAAAAGATTATTGCAATTCTGGTTTAGTGAAGACCATATCGTAAATGATGAACCTTTTGAATTCTGGTTCTGCCAGAGAGAAGCAATTGAAACTTTGATCTATATTTACGAAGTTATAAAGAAACGTAATTTCATCGATATGGCCAGAGATTTTGGAGCAGGACCCATCCAGGGATATGACCCATCCTATGACCAGTATCCTCTTTATGCTTTTAAGATGGCAACTGGCTCTGGCAAAACTTTTGTTATGGCATTAGCGGTAGTCTGGTCTTATTTTAATTATAAGAAGGAAAATAAAAAAGATTATACTTCCAAGTTTTTACTTATTGCAGGAGAGAAAAATGTCATCTACGACAGACTCTACAGGGATTTTAAAGATGGAAAGATATTCAGAGAATTGCCGCTTATCCCACCAGAATGGGAGGATGATTTTGCTTTAAAAGTAATCCCTAAAGAAGATCCAATTCATGTTATCCCTGAAGATGTATTGTTTTTAACTAATATTCAGCAGTTACAGGAGAGAAAGAATAAAAAGAAAGAGGTTGAAGAATATGTAGATAGGGTTTATGAGTTGCCTTCTGTTTATAATGTCTCTGATATTTATCATGAAAATAGAATAAAAGAAGTCCTATTAACCTGCCCTAATGTAATGATTCTAAAGGATGAAGCTCATCATATATACAATTTTGAAAAGGCATGGAAGAAGATACTATTAAGACTTAATAAAAATCTTGCTTCTCAATATGGTAAAGGCATAAATATGGAACTGGATTTTTCAGCCACTCCAAAAACCGAACCAGTAGGTGCTTTATTTCCGTGGATTATTGTTGACTTCTCACTAAAAGAAGCCATTGAAATGAATATTGTAAAAATACCACTAAAGGGAATGGTTACAGGAGCAGAGGAGATTGCTTCTACTAAGGCTGTGGAAAGATATCGAGTCTGGATTGATGCAGGAATAAGACGATGGCGAGAATATAAAGAGGCATTAAAGCCATTATTAAAGAAACCTGTGTTATTCTTTCAATGTCCTGAGAATAAGGAAGCGGATGAAATATTTAGATATGTTAACTCTGCTGTGCCTGATCTTAAAGATAAAGTTTTACTAATCCACACCGATAGTACTGGAGAAGTAAAAAAAGCTGACTTGCCCCAGGCAAGAGAATTTGCTAAAACTATTGATGACCCCAATCCAGATAAAAATCCTTACGAAGCTATAATAAGTACTTTAATGTTAAATGAGGGGTGGGATGTAAGAAATGTAAATGTAATTGTGGGGTTAAGGTCTTATACTTCACAAAGGAAAGTGCTCCCAGAACAGGTAATTGGAAGAGGTTTAAGAAAGATGTTCCCTGAAGAAGATGCCAATATAAAAAAATCAATAAATGTACTTGAAGTTATTGGCCCACCAGGGCTAATAGATATTCTTGAGGAATTAGAAACACAAGAAGGTATAAAAATTGCCGAATTTGATACCGGAAAACCACTTGAGTTAACTACTATATTTGTAGATAAAAATAAATTGGATAAGGACATTGAAATACCTATTTTGAGCCCGAGAATTTCTATAGGAGAATTTTATATAGATAAATCTGAGGTTGATAATTTACCTTCCTTGAAGATTCCTTTAGAGAATAAAGTTTTAGAGATGGAATATATTGCTTCAAATATGCTTACAGGATTGGAAGCCATAAAGAGAAAATGGAATTTACCTGTTCCCCAAGATTCAAAAAGTGTAATTGCTTATTATTCACATCAAATACTTAAACAATTGTCAATTGGTGGTGCTTTTGCCAATTTTCATCCTATAGTGAAAAGATATGTCATAGAAAAATTATTTAGTGAAAAAATTGATCTTGAAGATCCCAGGGTTCTTTATAAATTGAGTTCTATCGAGGTTCAAGAAAAGTTGATAAGTTTATTTGTTAATGCTTTGAGAGAGAAGACTTTTATTAAGAGAGAGCCTAAGAAGAAGAGTACTATAAAACTTTCAAAAACAAACGCTTTTGTATGGTCAAAATTGGTTTATCCAGCAGATAAGTGTATTTTTAATTATGTTCCCTGTGATAGTAATTATGAGGTTGATTTTGCTAAATTTTTAGATATTGCTGGAGATGTGGAAGCTTTTACTAAAATTGTGGTAAAGAATGGATTTTATATAGAATATATTTCCGAAGAAAATCATTTGAGATTTTATTATCCAGATTTCGTAATAAAACTTAAGAACGGAGATTATTGGTTAATAGAAACAAAAGGGTTGGTTGATTTGGAGGTACCGCACAAGGATAAAAGAGCAACACAATGGTGTAAAGACACTTCTAATTTAATAGGAGAAAATTGGACCTATATGAGAGTTAACCAGGAAGATTTTGAAAGATATAGATTTAAAAGTGTTAAAGAATTAATATCAGCATTAAAGAGATAAAATTAAATAAATAGGGGTGTACCATCTCAATAATTCGGTAACTTTTAGCGGACAATCTATGGGGTCTGAGTAGTTTCTTAACCAGCTGATTAAAACTTTAGGTATTACTATCTAACGCTTATTATAATTTAGGTGGTGATTGGTAATTATGAAATCAATCCGTTTAAAGAAAGAAAGAGATTGACATAATGCTAATTCAGTTAATCATAGATCGTTTTGAAGGTAAATATGCTATCTTAGAATTCCAAAATAAAAATTCCCTCATTTTTAAATTTCCTCGTTCTTTATTACCCCAAGGTGCGAAAGAAGGTACAGTCATTAGATTCAATATTGACCTTGATGAAAAAGAAACTGAAACCAGAAGAAAAAATATTCAAGAACAGTTGGATAATTTAAAGAAAAAAGACCAAGGCGGCGATATTCAACTTTGAAAAAACTAATTATTATCTTGACTTTAGTTTTCAGCTTAGGTTTTACCGGAACATTATCTGCCCAAGAAAACCTAAAAATCTATTTTTTGGATGTAGGTCAGGGAGATTCCTCAGTCATTATTTCCTCATCAGGTGAAGTGGTCTTAATTGACTCAGGACCCGAGGAGAGTTTAATTTTAAACTATTTAGAGAACCTCAATATTTCCCATCTAGATCTACTGATAGCTTCCCATGCTCACGCTGACCATATTTCCGGTATGGATAAGATTATTGCCAAATATAGACCAAAAACTTTTCTAGATTCAGGTATACCCCATACTACTATTGCCTACCAGAAAATGATTACCGCTATTGCAAAGTATAACCTCAACTACTATCAAGGAACTTCCAGGAAGATCAATTTAGGACCCTTAACTTTTACTATTCTACCTCCAGCTAATCCTCTCCTTAGGGAATCTGAGCTTAATAACAATTCCCTAGTAATTAGATTGGATTTTAAAGACTTCTCTTGTTTATTTACTGGAGATATTGAAAAAGAAAGAGAAGGTCAACTTTTAAATGAATCCAGAAATAATCTAAAGGTAGATATTTTAAAAATAGCCCATCACGGATCTTCCAGTGGCTCTTCCCCTCCCTTTATTAAAGCAGTAAATCCAGAAACAAGCATAAAAAATGAATAACCGAAAGGCATAAAACAGTTCTCTATATTCGAATAGAAAATTAGAATGCCAATAAATTTAAAAGGAGATTAGATAGATGAGCAAATTAGTTTCATTTCTCTACAATCTGGCCAGAAAGGCCAACGATATCGAAAAATTATCGAGTGGTGATCCTAAGAAGATTGCCCGGAGAATAAAAAATAAATTTATAGGTAGAAAAATTAGTAAAATTTGGAAGTTTCCATTTTAGAAAGGGAAATAAAAGGGAATTAAACTATGAACATAAAATGTCCACAATGTGATTTTGAAAATGAAGAGGGTAGTAAGTTTTGTAAAAATTGCAATGCGCCTCTTTCTAAACAGGATTATTCTAAAGATAATCCTTACATTAAAAAAAGAGGGAATAAAGACCAACCTTTTAAACTTATCTCAGATGAAGAAGTAAAGGCTGAAACAGAAGGGGAAAAATATAAAAGGCTCAATCTGGAATATGGCAAATTATTAGAAAATCCAGATAGCAATTTTAAGTTAATTGAAAAATATAGAAAAGAATTAGGTAAAATAGAAAATAATTGGGTTAATCGTAATTTAAAAGGAATTGAATTAGAAAAGGAAGGCAAAATAGATAAGGCTATGAAATTATATGAAAAGAATATTGAAGAAGAATTTGATGGTAGTCATCCATATACAAGACTAGCTATAATTTATAGTAAAAAAGGATTATTAGATGATGAAATCCGAGTATTGAAAAAAGCTGTTTGGGTATTCGATAATGTTATTTATAAAGAACGAGGCGATAGGTCACAGATGCTTGATAAATTTAAGAAAAGATTAGAAAAAGCAAATAAAAAAAGATTATAAGAAAAATGAGAAAATGGGGTCTTTACTCTTGACGAATAATTTAATTAACTGTCAAGAATAAAGATTTAACCCTAAGAATTAAAGAATTATAAGCAATATACTCTTAATGACTATGATGGCGAGGGCGTTGTCAAGAAAGTTAAATTTGAATTAGTGGATATTCCTGAAAATACAAAAGTGGGTAGCAAAGTTTTAGAAGAGGGGTGTCCCTGAGAGGTTTAAATATCAAAATGGAGGATTTAAGATAATGAAGTGTTCTATAAAAAATTATAAGGAGAGTCTAAAATTTTATATAATCATTATCATCTTAATATTATTTCTTTCTTTAATATATATTAATCCTGTTTATGCCAAAATTTATGTCATTAAAGATACAGAGGGTAATATTGTCTGTATCAACAATAGCGGCACATTGGGGACCGAATATGCAGAGCTAGGCTATACTATTGAATTATTATTTGAGAGAGCAAGGAGTCCGGAATACGAGGAAAACATTGAAAAAGAAAGGATTGAAAAGGAGAAAAGGGAAGAGGAATTGGCCAAAAAGCAGGAAGAGGGAAAGGCTTTAAAAAAAATTGAAGAGCAAATTAAAAAGACAGAGGAACAAATTAAAGAACTAGAACGAATTGAAAAGTTACGAAAGGCGACGGAAGTTAAGATTATAGATTCTACTGACTATATAAGCGAGTCTGGAAACTATCATTATTTCGAGGGAGTTTTAAAAAATAATGGCAAGGTTACTACGAAGTGGGTAAAAGTTAAAATTTTCTTGAAAAACAAATATGATAACTTAGTTTCTCTGGAAACGTCTTATTCTGACCCTATACATTTAAGCCCTAATCAAGAAGGAACTTATAGTATTATAGCCTATAATAACCCTGACGTAGCTAAATACGAAATTCAAGTTTTATGGGAGTATTAAATATCATATAGAAGGACTAATTAATTAAAATTAATTAAAATAATCAAAATAGAGATACATCCCTTTTTCTCAAACAATTAATATTTTACTTTATAAATAGGGATAGACGCCCATTTTCTTAGACAATTAATATTTTACTTTTAAATTAGATAGATAGATAGGGAAGGTGTGCCAAGTCAATAATTCGGTAACTTTTAGTTGAATATCTATAGGGTCTGAGGAGTTTCTTAATCATATAGTCGAGGCTTTAGATATTATTATAGATAGACGTCCTAAAGGAAGACCTTGTAAAAGGAAAAGCTAAACCATAGAAAAAATAGGATGTATCCCTATTTTAATTAAAATATTAGATATGTACTTGCAAAAAGAGAGAAGAGAAGTATAATAAGGAAAGAAATATACAAAACCTACGGCAATAAAGTATAATGCCGTAGGTTTGTGAAAGTAAGGTAATGAAATTGAAGAATAAAATTAAAGAAAAAATTAAAGAAGTTTTTTATATTAACAATGGTTATATTAGAACAAAAGATATAAGTTCTAAAGGTATAAACAGAAGATACTTGAGAGATTTAATTAATGAGGGTGTTATTGAAAGAATAAAACAAGGTCTTTATAAATGGAAGGATGCAAAATTTGATGTTGAAGAAGAACTGATTAATGTATCCAAAATTATTCCCCATGGAGTTATTTGCCTTGTATCAGCCCTGGCTTACTATGAGCTTACCACTTATACACCGGGGGAATATACCATAGCAGTCAGGAGAAATTATAATATAAAACTACCTGATTATCCACCCATAAAACTTTATTATTTTTCTGATAAAGGTTATACGGATGGAGTAGAAAAAATAGATATAAATGGAAATATTATTAAGATATATAATATTGAAAAAACTATATGCGATTGCCTTAGGTACAGAAATAAAATCAGCAAAGATATTATTGTAGAAAGCATCAAGGAATATGTTAAAAGAAGAGATAAAAACATTTCTAAACTAATGAATTATGCTGCTAAAGCAAAGGTTAAAGACGTTGTTCAGCAATATATGGAGGTACTTATGTGAGAGATGAAGTAAGAAATATAGATGCTTCAATTAAAGCAAGGCTGAAAAATATTGCTAAAGAGCACAGAAAAACTTTTAATCTGATCCTGCAGTTATACATGCAAGAGAGATTATTATATCGTTTAAGTGTCTCTGAGTATAAAGATAATTTTATATTAAAAGGTGGATTGTTATTATTTTCAATGTCTGGATTTACGGGTAGGCCGACCAGAGATATAGATTTCCTGGCTTATCAAATATCAAATAATATGGAGAATATAAAAGAGGTATTTAAAAAGATATGTAGGGTTGAATACAATGATGGTATTGTATTTAATTCTAATTCTGTTTTTGTTGAAGAAATAAAGAAGGAAGCGGAGCATGGAGGAATAAGGGTAAAATTAACCGGATATTTAGGAAAAGCTAAAGAGATGCTTTGGGTAGATATAGGTTTCAACGATATTGTTGTACCGGAAGTTATTACAGCTGATTATCCTGTACTTCTGGACATGGATTATCCTAAAATAAAGATGTATTCTTTTGAATCTGTTGTAGCAGAAAAATTTGAAGCTATTGTTTCTTTGGGAGAGTTGAACAGCAGGATGAAAGATTTTTACGATGTTTTTATTTTGTTATCTGAAAAAAACTTTAATAGAGATATTTTGCAGAAGGCCATAGTAGAAACTTTTATAAGAAGAGGAACAGATATTCTGAAATTTGATCAGGTTTTTAAGAAAGAATTTATTGAAGATGATAATAGAATAAATCAATGGAAATTATTTCTAAAAAAGATAGGTCATCAGAATATTGAATTTGAATATGTAATGGATGCTATAAAAAAATCTCTGTTACCTATATATAATAATATTAAAAAAGAAAATAGATTTTGAGAGGAAATAGAAGAAAATAGGGACAGGTGTGCCAAGTCAATAATTCGGTAACTTTTAGCGGAAAACTTATAGGATGTGAGGAGTTTCTTAACCGGATGGTTGAGGCCTTAGGTATTACTATAGATAGACGCCCTAAAGGAAGACCTCTTAAAAGGGAAAATTAAACTATAGAAAAAATAGGATGTATGACTATTTTAAACAATTTGATATCTGGTTTTTATTAAGTAAAAAAATAGAAATTGACTGGAATTTGGTCAATTTAAAAATGTCTCTTTATAATAGAAAGACTGACATTAAAGAGATTATAAATATGGTTAAAGAAATACCAGATCAGGAAATTAAAAAAGATTTGACTAAGTTTTTACCTCTAAATCATAGATCAATAATTAAGGAAATAAGAGTCTGGTTAATGGAAAAGTTAGAGAAGTTAGGTGAAAAAGGGACAGATGAAAGAAATAAGTGAGGAGAAAAAACAGATGCAATTTTGTGATGCTTTAAGAATTGTACTAGCTCACTTTTTATGAAGATCTGCTTGCTAATTTTTAGAATTAAGTACCTCCTTTAGTGGTATAATTATACCAAATAAGTTACTTAATTACTGAGTATGGATAAATGGTAGAGCGTTTCCTTAATAATGTTACAATGATTTGTCATTGCGAGCGATAGCGAAGCAATCTCAAATCCTTACAAATCAAGGGATTGCTTCGTCGCTTTGCTCCTCGCAATGACAGAACAAAATGTAAAGATATTTAAAATCAGGATAAAACTTTGCTTGACCAGATGTATTAATAAGGGAGGTGAAGAGAATGGAATATGATAAAGTGAACCATGAGATAAGACGGGTCGATGCCTATGAAAAAGTCACTGGCAAAGCTAAATTTGGTGCTGATCTTTTCTTCCCTAATATGCTTTATGGTAAAGTTTTACGTAGTAAATATCCTTATGCTCGAATTGTAAAAGTAAATATTAAAAAAGCTTTAGCCCTTCCGGGCGTGCAAGCAGTTATAACCGCAGAAGATATCCCTAATAATAAATTTGGAGTGATTATCCAAAATCAACAAGTTTTAGCCCAAAAACAAGCCTTATATATCGGTGATGGAATTGCTGTGGTTGCTGCTGAGACTGAAGAGGCGGCTGCAGAAGCTCTAGAGCTAATCGAGGTAGAATATGAAGAATTAGCAGGGATTTTTGATCCCCAAGAGGCAGCGAAAGCAGATGCACTATTAGTCCACCCAGAATTAAAAAATAATCAGGTAGTTCATCATCGATTAAGAAAAGGGGATACGGTAAAAGGTTTTGCTCAGGCCGAAGTGATCCTGGAAAGAGAATATACTACTCAGTTTGTAGAACATAGTTACATTGAGCCTGAGGTAGTTGTGGCAGTGCCCTATGAACATAATAGTTTAGTTACCATCTATGGTTCGGTACAAAATCCCTTTTCTTGTCGAAATGCTGTGGCCAGCGTACTTAAAGTAGCTTTGAACCAGGTGAGAATAATTCAGAACCATATGGGTGGATCATTTGGCGGTAAAGATGAAGTAATTTCTTCTATGGCTGCTCGAGCAGCGGTTTTAGCCTTAAAGACTGGACGACCAGTTAAAATGGTAAATACTCGAGCTGAATCAATCCTGGAAAGTTATAAACGCCATCCTTATCAGATGAAATACAAAGTTGGTGCTACTAAGGAAGGTAAATTAATAGCTATGGAAATTAAGGCTATCGCCGATAGCGGGGCTTATGCCTGCCAGACTCCCTTTGTTACCTGGCGTTCAGTGGTTCAAGCAACTGGTCCTTATGAAATAACCAATGTGAAGACAGATACTTATGGATATTACACCAATAATGTATATACTGGGGCGATGAGAGGTTATGGTTCACCGCAGATTATTTTTGCTCAAGAATCCTTAATAGATGAACTGGCTGAAGAGTTAAAGATGAGTCCTCTGGAGCTACGTTTAAAAAATATCTATCATAATAACTCTATAACCGCCAGTGGGCAGAAACTGGATAATCACCAGGTGAGCCTGGAAGAGGTAATTAGTAAAGCTATGGGAGTCAGTAATTATAAAGAAAAGTATGCTGAATATAATAGGTCTCAACCGGGAGATAAAAAAAGGGGAATCGGTATGGCCATCAGTTTTCGTGGCTGTAGTCTGGGTGCTGAGACAACCGATGCCGCTGGGGCTATAGTTGCTATTCAGCATGATGGGAGTATCTTAATCTCTTGTGGATTAGCCGAGAATGGTGCAGGTTTAAAGACGGTTCTGACTCAAATAGCTGCTGAGGAATTAGGAGTAGAGATTAAAAGGATCAATTATATGGAGATTGATACTTCAGTCTCTCCCGAAAGTGGTCCTACCGTTGCTTCCCGAAGTACATTATTAGGAGGTAATGCCGTAAAAAATGCTGCTCATCAATTAAAAGAAACTCTTGCCGAGATAATAGCAGCTGAATTTAAGATTAGAGCAAATAATCTAGTTTTTAAGAAGGAGAATATATCTGATAAAAATAAAGATCAAAAAATTATTTCTTTTGATCAGGCGGTAGATTTAGCACATAAACAGGGAATATTTTTATCTGCTTATGGCTGGTATAAAGCTCCCGATATTTCCTGGGACGAAGTAACCGGTCAAGGCAGACCATATTTTACTTATGTCTATGGTTGCCAGGTGGCTGAAGTGGAAGTTGATCTAGGCACTGGTCAGATTGAGGTAATAAAAATTACTGCCGCCCATGATGTAGGTAGAGCTATTAACCCTGCCTGTCTAAGAGGGCAGATCTATGGCGGAGTAATGATGGGCTTGGGTTATGGCATTATGGAGGAATTAGAAACCGAAAAAGGTTATATTAAAAATACTAATTTTGATGAATATCTAATTCCTACCATAAAAGATATGCCAGAAATTACCCCCATTATGGTAGAAAATCCTGACCCTTATGGCCCTTACGGAGCTAAATCTATTGGGGAGCCAACTTTGGAATTGGGTGCTGCTGCTATCGCTAATGCAGTGGCTCAGGCGACTAGAAGAAGAATCAGAGACTTACCCCTTAATTTAGAACGTGTTTTGCTGGGATATTCTTTGAGTAAGGGGGTAATAAAAAGTGATAGCTTATGATTTTTTTACTACCCAGAAATTAGAAGAAGCTTTAGATTATTTAGATCGATTAGAAAAAGTTAAAGTCCTGGCTGGTGGAACAGACCTTTTAGTAGATATGCATAAAAAAAGTCCCCGACTTCCACCAATTTCCTATTTGTTAGATATAAGTAACCTGGAAGTCTTAAAATTTATCCGACCAGCTGACCATTATGTAGAGATTGGTTCTCTGATCACTCATTCTAAATTAATTAAGGAGCCCCTGCTTAATCATAATTTTCCACTTTTGGTGGAAGCAGCTCGAACTATTGGCTCCACCCAAATCCGTAACCGGGGGACTATCGGTGGTAACCTGGTAAATGCTTCTCCGGCAGCAGATCTTTTACCACCATTAATTGCTCTAAAGGCTGAGGTAGTATTAACTTCTAAAAAAAGTGAAAGAGTATTACCTTTAGAAGAATTTTTAGCCGGTCCCTATAAAACTAAAATAGAAGCTAATGAATTATTAACTAAAATAAAGATTCCTTTACTGGGTGACCATTATTATACTGATTTTCAGAAAATAGGCCGGAGAAAGGCTATGTCTATTGCCAGGTTGAGTATTGCTTTAGTAGTGAAAATAGATGAAAAAAGTATTTTTCAAGATGTTAGAGTGGTTCCCGGTTCAGCCACTCCTTATCCTCAGTCACTTTCCAAAGTTGAAAAAGCTATAGAGGGTAAATCTATAAATAAAATCGACTTAGAAGAGATAGGTAGAATAATTAGTGAGGAAATGATTTCTATTACTGGAGTAAGGTGGTCTACTCCATATAAAAAACCGACTATAGCGATTTTATTAAAAAGGTCTTTGGAAAAAGTTATAAAGGAGTCAAAGACAAATGCATAGAATTAACATAACTATTAAGGTAAATGGGAAAGAAGTAACCCTAAAAGTAGGACCTAAAGAACGATTAATAGATACTTTGAGAGAACAGTTAAATTTAACCGGGACTAAAGAAGGGTGTAGTATAGGTGAGTGCGGAGCGTGTACGGTTATTCTTGACGGGGAAGCAGTTTGTTCCTGTCTGATTCTTACCGGGCAAATAGGTGGCAGTGAAGTATTAACTATTGAAGGATTAGAAGTGGCTGGTAAGCTTGATCCTTTACAAAAAGCCTTTCTAGATTATCAGGCAATTCAGTGTGGTTTCTGTACTCCGGGGATGTTGATGTCTGCTAAAGCCCTCCTCCTGAAAAACCCACATCCTGGCCGGGAGGAAATAAAAACTGCCTTAGAGGGCAATCTCTGCCGCTGTACCGGGTATGAACAGATTATCGAGGCCATTGAAAGTGTAGCGAATAAATAGTAAGAAGGAGGTTTATTAAATGTCTTCTATATTAATTAAAAAATAGGGACACAAAACCATAGCTCGGCTTAAAATAATGCAAAAAAGAACGTTTTTTCGCATTCTGCCATTTAAACCCTTATATTATAAGCCTTTCCGCTTACTTAAAATTAGCTAAAATCATAAATTTTGAGCTCCTGCCAGCCTCTTGATATTTTAATATATAAGATAGGAGCAGGGTTCATTTTTAAATTTAGATGCTTTTGATAAATTATTGTCTCAGATTAGTAACCAAATTATAAAAATTTTTAAAAAATTTTGTAAAAAAGAAGGGTTTTTAAAACAAGTATAGTATATAATAAATAAAGATAGTCTAAATTAATATTCAGGTTTAAAATTGAAAAACAATAAAAAGGATTTTATATAAAACTTCATTAAATTTAATATGGTATTCTGTTTGGCTTTGAGTATAATCATGCCCCTATTATCCAACCCCGCAACTTCTTACGCTGCAAATTCAATACAATATAAAATTGATTACTGCGGAGTCGGCGCAGTCGGCCTTCTTAAAACAGATGATTTAGAAAAACTTTTAAACCAATATAGTAAGGAAGGTTGGGATCCAATTAGCATAAATATTGTGGCGATAGGGTTGGGTGGTAAGGCGTTAGTTGTATTTAAAAAATGAATATAGGCTGGTAAATTAATAAAATTAAATTAGGGATAGATAATGAGATTTAACTTTCGTCTCTGATAAAAGTATTATTAAGGAGATTTAATTTTTATGAAAAGAAAATATCTCTTGTTATTAACTTTTTTAGTGCTGGCAATTTTTCTA
>Ga0210051_1002334_pt1 | contig 19122 bp, 19 predicted proteins | sample CryGey092014_all_FD_185464 | JGI IMG/M metagenome (GOLD analysis project Ga0210051, IMG submission 185464) | Groundwater microbial communities from aquifer - Crystal Geyser CG23_combo_of_CG06-09_8/20/14_all (SPAdes) (version 2) | ecosystem: Environmental > Aquatic > Deep subsurface > Groundwater... | reverse complement strand
TGGTTGAAAAGTTTGAACTGAGAGAGGAAACAAGAAAGCCAATTTTTGGCGGACCAATATCAGATGGCATATGCGAGGCTTGCGGTTTTCCATCCACAAACCTGAGAGAAATTGAAGGGTCATTTCTCTGCACAAGGTGTGCATCCAAAAAGTTTTAGAAAACTTTAAATATACTCTATTTTTCTATTCTATTATGTCTCTGCGGGGGTAGCAAAGCCTGGTCAAATGTGCAGGACTTAAGACAATGATTATAAGGCAGAAATCCTGTCTCTTAGTGAGTTCGTGGGTTCGAATCCCATCCCCCGCATTAATAGTTTTGAAGAATATGTGATTAATGTAATATTCTTGTTAATAAGAATTTCTACGGTGCTTCCTTCTATAGCTCATATAAACAGCAGAAAGCAAAATAAAAATAAAAAATATTCCAAGTGGGATTATAAGTGATTGAATGGAAAAATTATATTTTCCTGATTTAAATAACTCCTTTAAACTAAGATTTAGTTTCACAGGAGGATTATCTGCCTCTTGTTTTGTTATACTTGTTTCATTTATTACAGGAGAAACAACTTCTTTTTTTCCGATAACAGTAATAATTTTTTCTTGATTTGTTTCTAATATCTGATTATAATCAGATTTATATATAATTTTTAAATTTATTGAATAATTTTTATTGTCCACAACCTCTGGGGCTGTGAAATATACATCTTCAATTTCTTTAAGTTCTAATGGTTTTAAATTATCTATTTTTTTTGTTATTTTTATAAAATCAGGCAGGTCACTTTCTATTATTATTTCTATATCTTTAAATGAATGTGTTGAGCTTGGATTTTTTATTGTTACTGGAATATTTAATTTTTCAGAACTCAGCACCTCTTTACTAACTTTCGAAATCATAGATAACGTGTCTCCATAAATATTTAGGCTTATTGATTTTTCAACATCTTTCCTGATATTATTAATCATAAATGATATTTTTGGATTTAAGGTATGGTTTCCAATATATTTGCTTTTTAATTTTATATTAAATAGCTTAGTTTCTCCTTTATCTAAGCTGCCTTTCCAGCTTAATTCCTTGTAATCTTGTATTAGATATCTTGGTAATGTTGATATGTCTAATCCTTCTGGTATTATTATTTTAAATGAGGTTATGGTAATGCTGTTATCCTTGTTTATATTTGTTAAGTTGATATTCAGATTGATTTCTTGGTCCAACTTTACTTCATCCTTATCCAATGTTAAAACCATATTCAGTTGATAATCAGGAACAGTTATTGTTGAGATTTTAGAATTACTCTGCACTTGTTCAACTCCATTGTTATAGCTTATAGATGCCTGTGATTTAAATGTAGTATTCTGCAATGCTTTAATTTTATAAGAACATCTTTTCTCCATGCCCTTATTTAGGCTGCCATACCATTTAATAGTTTTGTGTGTACTGTTAGCATATGCAACACAATCTGATATTTGTGTAACTATAAATGAGTTTGGAATAGAGTCTGAATAAACAATATTAGTAGCTTTTACATTTCCTGTATTTTTTAAGATTACTGCTATTTTTGTTTGCTCACCAATCAAAAACTCTGTAGTTTCAACTGTTCTTGTTAATTCAATTTTTGTAGTTTCTAAAAGAAGGGAGTATATTTTAATAGAAGCCTTATATATATCATCATCTAAGGTTGTATTATGATACCAAAATTCTGAGTTAGTAACACATAACTCATAGTTTTCAGTGGTTTCACATGAATCATTCCATACATTAACAATTGAATTAGTTGGTAAGGTAATAATTACTCTATCATGGGCAGAGCTTAAAGTAAAACTAAATATTTTATTAGTTATATTAATTGCATTTATTTGATTAGAATAAATAGTCCCAGAGTAAATTTCCTTCTCATCTACAGCGTATACAGAAGGGATTATAATTAATAATAGAAGCGTTATATATATATAAACCTCTTTTTGCATATTATAATAAATAATACAAATAGTATAAAAAACCTTTTATTAGTTTAGTTTTTCATTTGGCTGCCCAGTGTATTGGTTGTTATTAAATTTATTCTTAAAAACAACTAAGAAATACACTAGTTATCCATTTAAGTTAGTAGTACCATTTTTTAGTAATGTTTTTAAATAATAATAAAATTCCTTAATATTTATAGGGGGATTCATATATGGTGATAAAAATGATGAAAACAAAAACATTGAAAATTCTTGTATTAATGTTATTAATTAATATAGTCTTTGTAAGAGCATCGATAGATGCAAGTTATGAATGCAGAGAAAAAAACTGTATGGAAGGCACAGAAATAGATTTTACTGTAAACATATATAATAATATCAACAAGAGCATTAATGTAGGTGATGTGTATATAAAAGATAATGATTATAGTGTTATTCTTGGATTTGACCTTAGTGAAAGTGTAGTTTTAAACCCAGATGAAGTCCGCAGCTTTAATTTTACAAGTTTAATTAAGGCGCCTATAAAAGGTTATACTTTTTACTATGTCCCGTGTTTCAAGATGTCTTATGTTGATAAGCCAGAAGATGTTTTTGAGATATGCGGCAAGACTGTAAAAAGCTTTACAGTTATTCCATTATCAGAGATTGAATGCAAAGAAGATTCTGAATGTGAAGAGGATGAATATTGCAATACATTCAGCATTTACAAATGCAGAAAACTTAAATGCAGTTCTAATGAGTCTGCAGTTAATCATTCATGCATTCTGTTAGAACCAGAAAAAATAGTAATTATTAACTGGGGGAATGTTATAATAACAGCAGGATTTATTGTTTTAGCTGTTGTTTTATTGTTTTTGTTCATAAGAAAAAAACAAAATCATGAAGGAGAAGATTATATAGATATGACCTCTGAATTTAATGAAGAGGAAGAATCTCCTAAAAAAGAAGAAACAAGTAAGGAAGAGGAACATAAAAAAGAGAAGCTAAACAAAGAGAATAAAAAGACTGAAAAATCTTTTAGGGGATTAAAAGAAGATAAACCTAAAAAAGATGAAAAAGGTAAAGAAATTAAGAAAGTTGCTCAAGAGCCTAAACAAGAAAAACCTGAAGAATATGAAGAAAATTATCATAAAAAAGATGTTATGAGGGATGAAGAAATTAAAAAAAATAAACCTAAACCTAAAAATAACAACAAAAAGAAGTACAAGCGCTTAAAGCAGGACAAACCAGCTATTACAGTTTCAGACTATGTGCCATTTAAAGAGGATAAGGAAAATAAGGAAGAGACTGAAGATAGTAACATAGAGGTTATGGATTACAGTGGTTACGAAGATGAAGATGGGGATGGAGATGAAGACAGGGATATGATATAATAAAGTAAAGTTTAAAGTAAAGTTTATTAATGCCCCGGTGGCTTAGTGGCTATAGCGCCACCTTGGTAAGGTGGAAGTCGCGAGTTCAACTCTCGCTCGGGGCTTGACTTCGGGTCTTGACTTGAGACTAAGTTTACTAAGCTTGAGACTAAGTTTAAGACTAATTGACTAAAAAAGTAGATTTAAATAAAAAGTAAATTTTAAGACGTTTTAAGGGATTATTAGAATTCTCATTTGATTTCAACCCTTTTACTATTAATATTGTATTTACTATTTTGAATGTGTTCGAAGATATTTCTTTAAATTGCCCCCCTCTTTAATTAAACCTTTTTTGTCCAGCCAGGGCAATAACCTTTTTTGCAGCCATCGTATAAATCCTTCTGCGAAAAGCCCACCTAGTCCCCAAGGGGGGTCAGTTATAAATCTACCTGATCTATAAGATGGGTCTCTCTTTTGTTCTTCTGTAAGTTCTTTTCTCATCATCTTAGTCTTTAGATGTTTCATTTTTATTCTGTCTTAACTACTCGAATAAATCTGCCTTTCTTGTTGATAAATTTAACAAATGGTTTTGTTTTTCCTATCTGAATTGGAATAGGTCTGCCTTTTACAACTTTATTTTTATTTTACCATTCTAACATTAATAACTTTTTCTTTTACAGCAGGTGCAAAAACAATAATTCCTGCTCCTATTATTCCTATTATTAATATGCCCCAGAGAAATATTTTTGTTTTTATATCAAAATTAGAGAATAAATTTCTAAAGAAAGGGATTAATATAATAAAAATAAAAACACCTACAACAAATTCAATTTTTTGTATAAAGTCCATTAAAATACCCTTTTAGATTATTTATTTTTTAATATATAAATTTTTCCATTATGTTGAAGAGTTTGTTAAATTATTAATAATAATTAAGATATAAAAACTTTCCTAAAAAACGTCCGTTTATTTAACTTAAAAAATAAAAGGAAAACTCTATATAAACCCCTATTTATTTGATATCTTTTTTTTTGAAATCGAAAACTTTATATTGATGTTAATATATTTTTTAAATAAATGAGAAAACATCTTGGAATTTTTAAAGATTGGAAGATGATTTTAATTTTTGCAGTAGTGTCACTCGTTCTTGCATTTACCACTTTTTATGCAAAAAATGGATTTTTGAGATTCTTAAATATAATTTCTTGGTCAATTCTTTCATTCTATTTATACAAAGATATTTTTGGATTGGTAAATCTATTGGATATGTCTAACGATTTTCTCCTTTGGATATTAAGAATTGTTGGGGTTGTAATTGGTTTTATAGGATTATTTATAGGTGGAACAAGTTTTTTTGTTGGATTAGTTATGAATTCTGATCCTATGAATGCTGACCCTTTGAGTATGGGCGTTAGTATAATATTTTTTGGTTTAGGATTTTTAGGTGTATTTATGGTATTTAGGAGTCGTAGAAGATATGCACATCTATATGTAAATAGGTAACATCATAAAACCGCTCCTTAATACTTTTTCTTTATTGTGCTTCGCACTTGTTGAACTCCTTGCTAAGATTATACTAAATCTTCCAGAAACCCCGAAAAAATGCCTTATTAAAAGCAATGCATAACATTAATTTAGAAATAATTACAATTCTTGCTCAGGACTTTTTTTACAAAACATTTAAATATCAATTCTAATCTTATATTTTCAGTTGGGCTCATGATCTAGTGGCTATGATGTCACCTTGACGATTGAAAAAATCAAAATGGTGAATATCCCCGGTTCGAACAAATGGTTACGCTCATTTGATACACAAGGGCGGGCATTGAATTAAAAATTCAAGCCCACCAAGCTCGCTTCGCTCGCAACCAATACGAAAGTCCGGGTGGGCCCACTACAGCTTCTTGCTAAGCTGGCACGCAAAGAGGGTTTTGCTTAAAAGTCAAACCCCCTTAGCTCACTACGTTCGCAATAAGTAAAGAGGTCGGTAATATCAGAAAAATAAAAGAGGAGTTTTCAAAATATTTTATACTGCTTTTCCTTGTTATAGCTGTTGTCCTGGTTTTCCTGATTATCAGGCCGTTCATAATTCCAATATTAACCAGTATTATAATCTCATATATATTATACCCTTTGTACATATGGATTAATAAAAAAACAAAGAGAAAAAACCTTTCTGCATTCATAGTAACAATGTTGGTCATAATTTTAATAATCTCTCCAATTTTATTTGTTGTAAATTCACTTACAAGGGAAGTTATAGTAGTTTATACTGATTCAAAACAAAGGATTGCAGAAGGAAATATAATTAATACAGAGCCTGGCTCTGGTTTGTGGAAATTAAACTCTCTCCTGGTTAGCATAGCAGGAAAGCCACAGGTTATTTCTTACATTGACAGCATCACAAATTCTGTAATAGGCTCATTATCCAACTTTATATTTACAATACCAAAAAAAATACTCAGTTTTTTTGTTATGGTATTTTTAATCTTTTTCATGCTAAGGGATGGAGAGTTAATGGTCAAAAAAATAAAATATTTTATTCCATTAAAAAAGCATCACCAAACTAAGATAGTGAATAAATTCAGCAGTGTTACACGTGCTGTTGTTTATGGCCACTTTATAACAGCATTAATCCAGGGAATGGTTGGTATCTTGGGCTTATACATATTTGGGGTTAAATCTCCGCTTTTATGGGGCATTATCCTGCTGATTGCATGCATGATACCTTTTATCGGGTCTCCAATAGTATGGTTCCCATTAGGAGTGTTAAAATTAATTGAGGGGCTGACAACAAACAGCACATCTGTAGCATTAAAGGGTGCAGGCCTTCTTGTTTATGGCTTTGTTGTGATATCATCAATTGACAATTTGATAAAGCCAAAAATCATTGGAGATATAGCAAGAATCCATCCTACAGTAATACTAATTGGTGTTTTGGGCGGATTGCTAATTTTCGGCGTTATAGGAATTGTTGTAGGTCCTTTGATACTCTCACTATTTTTGACATTTGCTGAAATATATAAAACAGAGATTATCTGAAAAATGAAACTAAAGGTTAAGGATATTGATATTGCAACTGGCGGGCCGCTGGTGGCAGTTCTAAATGAATGCAATGCACTAAAGCTTGACCTTCATTATGAAGACAGGATTAAAATTAAGAAGGGAAGAAAAAGTGTTATTGCAATAATAGATATTGCTGAATCCAAAAAAATAGTTTCAGGCGGCCAGATAGGGTTGTATGAAGAGGTTTTAAGCAAGCTGAATATAAAATCAGGCAATCTTGTTGATATATCCCTTGTTGAAAAGCCTGCTTCTATACAGTATATCAAAGAAAAACTAAAAGGAAAAAAACTAAGCTATAAAGAGTTCTATCAGATCATTGATGACATAATCAAAAACAAATTAAGCGAGATAGAGATAACATATTTTGTTTCTGCCTGCTACATGCATGAACTGGATATTGAAGAGAGTGTCTCACTGACAAAAGCAATGATTAACACAGGAGAAATATTAAAATTTAATAAATACCCTGTAATGGACAAGCACTGCATCGGGGGGGTTGCAGGCAACAGGACAACAATGGTTGTAGTGCCCATAGTTGCTGCTGCTGGCCTGACAATTCCAAAAACATCTTCAAGGAGCATAACAAGCCCCTCTGGAACAGCTGACACAATGGAAGTTTTATGCAATGTATGCTTTTCAATCAAAGAAATAAAAAGAATTGTTAGAAAAACAAATGCCTGCCTTATATGGGGAGGCTCTGTTAACCTTGCACCTGCAGATGACAAGATAATAAGAATAGAGCATCCTGTATCCCTTGATCCGGAGGGCCAGCTTTTGGCCAGCATTTTGGCAAAGAAAAAGTCTGTTTCTGCAACACACCTGCTTATTGACATACCCATTGGCAGGGGAGCAAAGATAGAAAGCAGAAAAAAAGCACTTCATTTTAAAAGTCTTTTTGAGGCAATATCAAAAAAGCTTGGAATGAAAGTCATGGTTGTAATCACAGACGGCTCTCAGCCAATAGGGAACGGAATAGGCCCTGCATTAGAGGCAAGGGATGTTATGTGGATCCTGGAAAATGATTTAAGGCAGCCTTTTGATTTAAGGGAAAAATCAGTTAAAATGGCAGGGCTTCTTCTTGAAATTGGAGGAAAAGCAAAAAAAGGGGCTGGCTCTAAAAAGGCATTGGAAATACTTGAATCTGGAGCTGCTTACAGAAAAATGATAGAAATTATAAAGGCGCAGGGCGGAAAGAAGGTAAAGGCTGACGATATAAATATTGGAAAATTTGCATATGATTTTAGGGCAAATAAATCAGGTCTTATTGCCCACATAAACAATGAATCAATCTCAAAGATTGCAAGGTCTGCCGGAGCTCCACTTGATAAGGGTGCAGGAATCTATCTGTATAAGCATGTTAATGATTCTGTTAAGAAAGGGGATAAAATATTTACAGTCCATGCTAAAAATAAGCAAAAGCTGAAGTATGCTGTTGATGTTCTCAAAAAAATAGATGGGGTTGTTGTTAAGTAATTGGCCAGCTGATTAAGTTGGGATAATTTTAATGTTGTCACTTGATTGTGATAACAAAAACGAAAGATTTATATACTAGTTATACTATTAGTGTTACTATATAAAATATAAATAATTAAATAAAAACAAATAAGGAGGTATAAAAATGCCAAACACACCAAATCAACCAAGAAACAATTATCCAAAAATTAAAGCACTGTATGAAAAACAGAAGGCTGTTAATAATTTTGAGAATGATACCTACATTAACTTGATGGGAGATTTAAAAAGTGATGTAGGAAACGGAGGGTGGAGCTCACTTAATGGCGACAGAAAAAAACAGATATTAAAGAAATTTAATAGCTCTATAAACCAAAATTTTATTGATTTTGGCGAGATTACAGCTAATTCATATGGACAGGGAATGATAGACCAGTTAAGGAAAGAAATAAGTGGGGATGAGCTTGAAAAACTCATACAGGATCCTATCAGCTCAACATATGGGATTTTCCAAGAAATAGGACAAAAGTACTGGGGAAATGCATTCCGTAATGGTGTTGGTCACTTCATTCCAAATAATCAGCTTAACGTTGTTAAGAGAGAGCTCAACAGTGCTCTAGGAGTTGACCCATCAAAGGTTGAGAAAAAAGACATCGGAAGCTTAGTAGCAAAGTACATGGCTCAAAGGGAAGCTTTAAGAAATTACATTTAATATTTTTTATTTTAAAATTCAAAATGTTTATATATAAGAAAGCAAGTTAATTTATTTATGAAGCCAAAAAGAGTGTTGATAGCGAGTTTTGTTCTTATGGTGCTAGGCAGTTTTTTTATTGTTGGCCCTGGTGACAGCATAACCGGAGCAGTAATAGGTGTTTCTTCTGGAATAGTCAATAATGAATCAAACATACTATTTGGATTTTTCTTGGTCTGGATAGCTGCAATAGTATTAATAGGGGGTGTTGAGGAGAAAGTAATTGGTATTAAAGACCTTGATAAAAGAAGAAAACAAATACAAGATTTTAAAATTGATTATGGCCTTGCATTTTATGGTGGAGTTACCGATGAGCTAAAAAAGAGAAAAAAAAAGGCAAGTGATCTTACGTATGAACAAAAAGCAGAAGTTGTTAAAGCAGGAATGAACTCAAAAAAAGATTTATACCTTGGTTTCCTTGGTATTAAGAATCAAGGTAATGTTTACGGAAAACAGGCTCTTGATGACATGCATTATACCCAATCAGGACTATCAGAATTACCGCAGAAAGAACTTAACGATTTATATCAATTAAGCCCAGAAGGAACAGGAAATGCAAACATAAAGACAGGGGGAAATATAGAGGACAGGCTAGGAGGCTACAAATTCGCTGATTTAGAAGGGAAGCATTTTGAGAATGTAAAAAAAGAAGTTGCAAAAGAGCTTAATTTAGACCCTGCAAAGATAAAAAGTATAAATGATTTGGCACCACTTTATAATGTAGTTGTTAATACAAGACTACAAAAAGAGGGCCTCAAGAAATATACGACTAATGATGCTAAATTTAGTGATAATTAGATATTGAGGAGCCTTCCGTCAACTGTTATTCTTGGGTTTCTGAAGACCTGGTCAAGGTGGGTCATTGCAAATATTGAGCCGCCGAACCAGTTGTTTGAGCCAAATGCAATATGTGCTGTTCCAAGTGCTTTCTCGTCTATTATTGTTGACCCAACTATTTTGGCTTTTGGGTTGAGTCCTATTCCAAACTCACAGACTTTTCTTATGCCCCATGGATATTTGGAATTTCTTTCTGCCCACAATAAGGTTTCCTCAAGAAGCTTTGCTTCTTCTTTTCCCTGAATATTGATAAGGTCGCCGTTCTTTATTATTAAGGTTATTGGGTTTTTTATTATTACAGTGCCATGCCTGGTTCTTAAGCTTCCGTCAATAACAACCTTTCCATAAACTGATTTCTTCTTTGGAGGAAAATAGACTTCTCCAGCAGGAAGGTTACCTCCAGAACCGGGTTTTGTATAATCACCATCTGCAGATTTAATATTTGCAACATCAATTTTCATATGTAGGTCTGTTCCAGCTTTGGTCCTTACATGCAGGTCTTTGCCTTTTTCAATAGCTACCTTAAGTTTTCTATGTGCCCTTTGTATCTCCGGATAGTCTATGTTAATGGTGTTTACTAGCTCCTTAAAATCCCTTGTCTCTATATGCCCTAAGCTTGGAGTTGTGACAAATCTCATATCCCTCTTCCTGCAGAAATGCCTGTAGCTTTTGGTTATACTCCTTAAAGAGCCAAGCCTGTTGGATGAAGCAAGAAGTAAAATGCTTCTCTCACCAAGATAATTAATTGCATCAATAATGCTTTTGTCTGCAATATCCCCTCTTAATTTTGGCATCTGAAAAAAAATCCTTGGATGCAATCCAAGTTTTTTTGCTGCAAAATAATAAGAGCCTGCAAGAAGAGCTGCTGCACTCTTTCTGTCATAACCTGTATCACTTATTATTAATATGCTTTCACTCTTCGCCCTTAGGCAGTCTTTGAAAACTCCCTTAAGGTAGACAGAATAAGTTTTGCATGTGTCTAACAGGTTCTTTTTTTCAAGCCAATCAATACAAGCCTTTGAATCCAATTTAACACCTCAAAAATAAATTTAATGTGCTTGTTTTTAAACTTTTTGATTGTGAGAATACTATTTTAATACACTAAAAACAAATTTTTTGTATTAAAGCTATCACAGAAAAAGCATATCATAAACAAGCGAAACCTTTAAATAATTCAGTTTAAATAATGCTTATAACATGAAAGAAATAAAGTTAATAGGAAATATGAATGAATTCTTCTTAGATATATTCCTGTTAACAACACGTTAGTTCTAGTGCATTTTTATAACAAAGCTTAAATACTATTTTATTGTTTGTTAAGAATATCATGATTATGGAGGATAATTAAAATGATAAAAATAAAATTCCCAGATGGCTCAAAAAAAGAATATGAAAAAGGAATAAGCGTAATAGAAGTAGCAAAAGATATAGGGGAAAAGCTTGCAGATGATGCAATCGCAGCAAAGCTTAACAATGAACTTGTTGACCTCAGCATAAAGATAAACAAGGATTCAAACCTAAAGATAATAACCTTTAAGGATGATGCTGGCAAAGAGGTTTTCAGGCACTCCAGCTCGCACTTGATGGCCCAGGCAATAAAAAACCTTTATCCTGATGTTAAGTTTGCCATAGGACCTGCAGTTGAGGAGGGCTTTTACTATGACATTGATTTAGACAAAAAGCTTACACCAGAAGACCTTGAGAAAATTGAAAAAGAAATGGATAAAATAGTCAAGGAAAACTTAAATATTGAGAGAACTAAGCTGGCAAAAAAAGAGGCATTAAACCTGTTCAAGGACAATCCATACAAAACAGAGATGATTAATGAGCTGGAAGATGAAAAAATAAGCATCTACAAGCAGGGCAATTTCATTGATTTCTGCCGCGGCCCGCATGTCCCGTCAACAGGAAAACTAAAGGCATTCAAGCTGACAAAGCTTGCCGGAGCTTATTGGAGAGGAGATGCAAAAAACAAACAATTGCAGAGAGTTTATGGAATCTCTTTCCCAGACAAAAAACAGCTAAATGCATACCTAAGCTTATTAGAAGAAGCTGAAAAAAGAGACCACAGGAAGCTTGGAAAAGAGCTTGATTTGTTCAGCGTGCATGATGAAGGCCCGGGATTCCCTTTCTTCCACCCAAAGGGAACATTTATCTTCAGGGAATTGCAAAAATTCTGGAGAGAAGAGCATGTAAAATCCGGTTACAAAGAGGTAATAACCCCAATTATTCTTAACAGAAAATTATGGGAGCAGAGCGGACACTGGGACCACTACAAGGAAAACATGTACTTCACAAAAATAGATGAAGAGGATTATGCAATAAAGCCCATGAACTGCCCAGGCGGAATATTGATTTACAAAACAAACATAAGGTCTTACAGGGATCTTCCATTAAGGATGGGAGAGATGGGAATAGTGCACAGGCATGAAATGTCAGGAGTGCTTGCAGGATTATTTAGAGTTAGATGCTTTACTCAGGATGACGCACATATCTACATGACAGAAGAGCAAATAAAAGATGAAATAATAGGAGTCATTAACCTTTCTGAAAAATTCTATAATCTATTCGGATTTGAGTATAATGTAGAGTTAAGCACAAAGCCAGACAATGCAATGGGTTCTGATGAAGTTTGGGAAAAGGCAACAGCTGGATTAAAGAATGCCCTTGATGCAAAAAAGATAAAGTATAAAATAAATGAGGGAGGCGGAGCATTCTACGGACCAAAAATAGACTTCCATCTAAAGGACTGCCTGGGAAGGACATGGCAGTGCGGAACAATACAGCTTGACTTTGCAATGCCTGAAAAATTCGATTTGACATATGAAGGAAATGATGGAAAAAAGCACAGGCCAATCATGATACACAGGACTATCTACGGCTCAATCGAAAGGTTTATGGGGATATTGATAGAGCACTATGCAGGAAAGTTTCCTTTATGGCTCTCTCCAACACAGGCAGTAATCCTGAACATAAACGACAGCCATATACCTTACGGAGAAAAAGTAAAAGAACAGCTTGAAAAAAGCAACATAAGGGTTGAGACTGATTTCAGAGCAGAAACAATGCCAAAGAAAGTGAGGGAAGCACAGCTAAATAAAATCCCTTTAGTATTGACAGTTGGAGACAAGGAAAAAGAAAACAATACTGTTGCTGTAAGAACCCTTGATGGCAAGGTTTACTTTGGCATAAAAACAGAAGACTTAATCAAAAAGATGCAGGAGATTATAAACAATAAATCGTCTGAGATTAAGTTTTGATTTTTATATTTTAAAAATTAGGGTTTAATAATTTGGGGAAATAAAATGGCTGAAAGAGAAGAATTAGCATCACGTATCAATAAAATTATGGAAAACTATTTGTCATGTGCAAGTTTAGTTAATAAACAGGAAATATTTGATGTGTTTTATAATAAATTAACAACTCCTCAAAATTTTAAAGAAGAATGGGGAGGTATTTTTGCTCCTACTTCTAGCGGTCCGATAAGATTGAATATGACTCCAGAACATATAAATCAATATTTTAAAGTATTAACTAAAAAATTAAATGGTTATAAAACAAGAGTAGAAACAAACAAAAAAATTTGCAAAAATTATAAAACTCCTAAGTTTGAACTAATCACAGCATTAGAACTAGCAAGAGATGCATTTTATGAATCATTTCCTGCTGTAAAAAATTCATACAAAAGGGATAAAAATAATAAATTAGTAAATGTGAAAGATAACTTATTTGATGTTTACAATAGGAGATCAAAAGGTAAAGAGAAAAAGGTTGATGAACTGACCCCTGAAGATGCAAATCGGCTTAAAAAGCTTCAAGAATTATATTTATAGTAATGATGAATTAAGAAGTTAAGTTTTATAATTTTTTCTTTAAGTAAATCAAAAGGTTTATATTATAGTTCTTTACTTTTAAGTTGCAATTATTTATAGGAAATAATAAAATGGAATTAGAAAATATTTGTAAGGATGATAATTATAAGGCACATAAAGAACAAATGTTAAGTCTAGAATCCTTTTTAGAGAGCATAAAAGAAGATGTAAAGAATATAAATCCAGGTGATGATGAAGAAAAATTTAATAAAAAATGCATAGGTTATATAGATAAAATGAAAGAAATTTATTTAAGAATAGTAAACTTGGGGAGTAATAAAAATAAAAGAGATATAGATAATACATTTAAGGGATGGCTAATTAAAAAAAATAAATTTTACCAAACTAGTCGAGATAAAATTGAGCCTTATCCTAAGAGGATGATACGTCACTCTGATGCAAAGGTAGAATTCTATATGACTAAAGAACATAAAGCAAAATACCTTGAAAAACTAACTGAAAAATTAAAAGAGTATAATGCTAAGATAAATAAAAACAAAAAAAATCCATTCTATAGATTGGAAGGCAATCCTTCTTTTGAATTAGTACAGGCAAAAGAATTTTCAAAAGAAACATTTAATGAATCATTTTCCATTGTGGAAGATTCATACAAGTCAAAACTAGAAGAGCATAATAAAAAAGAAGATTTAAAGAGAAGCAAAGAAAAAGTAATGACAAGAACCAGCAGGGAGTATATACCTGGTGTTAAATCTGAAGTTGAAAAAGTAGTGCCTACAGAAGATGATCTTAAAGAACTAGTTTATTATTCATCTTGGAATATAATAAAAAAATTTGAAGCAAATAAAACTCAGATAGATTATTGAACCTCTTTTGATATTAATAGGATTTTCCAACAATAACTGTTTTTTCTAAAGTTTTATAAATAAAAACCTGTTCTTAGATGTAAAATGGTGCTTGAGACGCTTGGAAACTCATTAAAAAATACATTGAGCAAGATAGCTAAAGCCATATTTGTTGATGAGAAACTCATAAATGAGCTTGTCAAGGACATACAGCGCGCCTTATTGCAGGCAGATGTTAATGTAAAGCTTGTTTTTGATTTAAGCAATAAGATAAAGGAGCGCGCATTAAAAGAAGATACTCCAGCTGGGCTTACAAAAAAAGAATACCTTGTAAAAGTTGTTTATGAGGAATTAGTGAACTTTGTCGGGAAAGAAGAAGGAAAAATAGAAATAAAAAGCAAACCAACTAAGATAATGCTTGTTGGCCTGTTCGGCTCTGGAAAAACAACCCAGGCAGGAAAGCTCGCTAAATTTTATACAAAAAGAGGCTATAAGGTTGCATTAGTGGGTCTTGATACCCACAGGCCTGCTGCAATGGACCAGATAGAGCAGATAGCTAAAAAAGCAAATGTTCCTGTTTTCCTTGACAAAAAGGAAAAAAATCCTCTGAACATACTGAAAAAGTTTGAAAAGGAATTTAATAAGTACAACATAATTATTATAGACACTTCTGGAAGGGATGCATTATCAAAGGATTTGATTGAGGAAATAAAAAATATAAACAAGGCTGTAAAGCCAGAGGAAAATCTTTTGGTAATAAGTGCAGACATTGGCCAGGCAGCCCAAAAACAGGCACAGGCTTTCAATGAGTCATGCGGAATAACAGGTGTTATTGTTACAAAGATGGACGGCACTGCAAAAGCAGGTGGCGCTTTAACAGCATGCAGCGCAACAGATGCAAAGATAAAGTTTATTGGTGTTGGTGAAAAATTAGATGATTTAGAGGTTTTCAGGCCAGAAGGATTTATTTCAAGGCTTTTAGGCATGGGTGACCTTGAAGCATTGTTAGAAAAAGCAGAACAGGCAATATCAAAAGAGGATGCAGAGGATTTGGGAAAGAGATTCCTCAAGGGAGAGTTTAACTTAATTGATTTGTATGAGCAGATGCAGGCAATGAGCAAGATGGGGCCTTTGAGCAAGATAACAGAGATGATACCTGGATTTTCCCAGCTGAAGATGCCAAAGGAAATGTTAAAAGTTCAGGAAGGAAAACTGAAAAAATGGCGCTTTATAATGGACTCAATGTCAAGGGAAGAGCTTGAAGACCCAAACATAATGAGCATTACAAGAATTGACAGGATTGCAAAGGGCTCAGGAACATCTACAAAAGAAATAAGGGAATTATTAAAGCAGTACAAGCAGAGCAAAAAAATGGCAAAGCTCTTCAAAGGCGGCAACCCAAAGAACATGGAAAGGATGATGAAAAAGTTCAGTGGTAAGGGTATGCAAGGCATGAAGTTCAAATAAAGACATAACTACTTGATGTAGAAAGAAGCATTCTTTTATCAATACATTTATTAAATCCCTACCCAATTTCATTTCCTATGAAAGACTTCGAACTGATGCTGGCACCAATGGAAGGCCACACTGGCCCAGAATTCAGAGAGCTATGCTACAAAAAAGGAGCAGATTCAACATTCACTGAAATGGCAAGGATATCTGGATTAGCCAAGCGCAATAAAAGCACATTAGAAAAAATTAAAATTCCAAAGCAGATTCCAACTTATATTCAACTGATTGGATCAGATGCCACAGCCCTAAATAAATTTCTGCAAAACTTTTTACCGCAAAAAGGATTCTTAGGATTTAATCTAAACTTAGGCTGTTCAAGTCCAAATATGGTTCAAATAGGATTAGGCTGTGCTTTAATTAAGAGGATGAGCAAAGTTAAAAAAATAATTCAGACAATACAGGATTACAGTTATCCTGCATCGATAAAATTAAGGTTAGGAATGAACAAATTCGAAAAGCAAAAAAAAATCTATCTTAACTTGATAAATGAGGTAGATGCAGACTTCTTTATAGTTCATGCAAGGTATGGTAAACAAACCCTAAAAGACCCTGCGGACTTTAGCGTTTACAATGAAATAGTCAAGACAAATAAGGTTATCATAGCAAACGGTGACATAATAACAAAGGAGCAAGTACAATATCTAAATGCTATTGGAATAAAAGGTGCAATGATAGGCCAAGCTGCATTAAAGAACCCTGATATATTTAATAATCTAAAGCAGAATGGGCTATTTGTAAAAGCATAACTTATGAATGATATACCTTTTAGATAAATTATAGTTATTAAGTAATTTCTAAAATATTGTCAAACAAGATTGTTTATTATTGCTGAAATCAAAAAGCCAGATGCTAAGCCCAAAATCAGGCCGATTAAAAAATGGTTTGTAAAAAGGCTTTTCTTTTCTTTTACAACAAGGCCGCTTTTTAGTTTTTTAAGATTCTCAATCCTCTTGCTAATTGCTTCAAATGATTTTTTTCTGGTTTTGGCTTTAAGTAAATCATTACTAAGGTTAACATCTTCAATAATATCCTTAACCCAGTTGCTGAAATCATTTTTTTCTTTTGTCACATGATAATTGAAGGCATCATCATCCATTATTTCCAATGCTTCAGCAAGCTCCTGCAGGTTCTTTATTGATGTTCCCATATGAATATTAAATTCATGTTTTGTAACAACATCACTTAAGATTAATTTTGCATCTTCTGGCAATAGATTATTTTTTGCTATTTTAATCACCTTTTTTTAGTTGAATTTTTTTATTATATGCTTTAGGAGAACTATCTGTGTTTTATCTTTTTCAGTTGTTTTCAAAAGTTCTTCTGCAAGCTTTTCCTCTTTAAATATCTCTTTTATCCAGCTCGCAAAATCATTTTTCATATCGTTGACATGATATCTGAATACTTCTTCAGACATTTTATCAAGCTGTTTGGACAAGTCCAGTACATTCTTCAAAACAGTTCCATCATTAACAAAAAAATAATGGTCTGAATTTGCGTCCTTCAATATATCTTTCTTTTCTATTTTTTTCTCTTTAACTCTTTTTTGTGTTTTCATACTAACACCTCTTTTTTTAATATATTTTCCTCTCCTAAACGGAGATTAACATCATTAAGAATATTCATAAAAGTTATGAAAGCATCGTATGGGTTCTCATAAGGGTTAAAGTACTTATGGACATCCCCATCATTAAACCATTTTGTGCACATATAATAAAAATGATCACTTGTCTGGAGCTTTCTCCACCTTTCAATCAGTTCTTTATTTTGTGACTTTTTTATCATGCCTTCAATAAGGTAGATTTTGTCTATTGCTGACTGCTGCATCTTATTGCCGTCCCAAGCGCTTGTATCTCTCTCGATGTCTGCCCATGATACAGGGCAGTGGATATCAAGCTCTGCAACAGGATTATAGTCTCTTATTGCCTCACTTGGTGTTTTGAAATCATTGTCAGGGTGCTTTAAAATCTCTCCCGGAAGATGCCTTAAGAAATCAAATATTCCTGTGTCTGCCCACTGATGCTCCCCGAATGTCTCATAATCCATAAAAAGATTTACAAGATTTCCATTTCCGTTCGCATCATTAACCCATTTTGTATATTTTTCCACTGTAAGAGGCCATTCTTTCCAACCCCTGTTAGAGAACCTGAATGCAATATCATCAGAAAGCTTGTAATTTTTAAGAAGCATCTTTAATTTTGGCGCTGTCTTTGCTGTGTATACAAAATTAGGTGACCTCCATCCAAGGACATGGTCTGCACCCTCTGCAAGTATGCCTTTGTAGCCCATATTTTGTATGAAGTTTGCAAGCTCATTATTGAATATAAGCTCGGTGTTCCTGAAAATCTTTGGTTTTTGGCTGAAAAGAGCATTGATTTTTTTCTTATGCAGCATCACCTGCTCTCTGAATTCTTCTTTTGAATAAAGAAATGAAAGTGAATGGTAGTATGTTTCATTCAAAAATTCAACGCATCCTGTATCATTTAAATCCATAAATGAGTCAAGAACCTCTGGAACATATTTCTCAAACTGTTCCAATGCAACGCCACTTATGCTGTAGCTTATTTTAAATCTTCCGTCATGCCTGTTTATCAAATCAAGCATTGTTTTATTAGTTGGAAGATAGCATTTTCCAGCAACCTTTTGCATTATTTCCTTGTTTTTCTTTTCATCAAAATAGTCTGTATTCTTTCCAATGTCAAACACTGAATAATTTCTTAGCCTAAAAGGCTGATGCACCTGAAAATAAAAGCAAACACTTACCATCTCTTTGCACCCCTTATTGCCTCATTGTAAGCATCAATGCATTTTTCTGCAGGCTTTATCAGGTTAAATTTCTGCACTTCCTGAAAGCTGTTTTTCTCGAGCTCATGGTGAAGCTCCTCATAATTTAACACATTGACAATCTTGTTTGTCATCTCATTTATATCCCAAAAATCAACTTTTAATGCATTATGAAGAACCTCTGACACACCTGACTGTTTTGAAATAATAACGGGCGTATTGTTTTTTAGCGATTCAAGTGCAACAAGGCCAAATGGCTCTGATGTTGACGGCATGACATACAAATCAGCCATTTGGAAAGCGCGGTGTACATCTGCTCCATGCAAGAATCCTGTGAATGTAACCTTGTCGCTTATTCCTAATTCTGCTGCCCTTTCTATTATCCTTGGAAGCATGTCTCCGCTTCCTGCAATAACAAAACGGACATTCTTCTTGAAATCAAGAACTTTTTTTGCGACTTCTATAAAATAATCAGGGCCTTTTTGTATAGTAACTCTGCCTAAAAATAACACAATTTTTTCATTTTTGTTCATAGGAGAGCTATAATTAAGATTATAATATGGGTTTTCTGGGTCAATTCCCCAATGGACAACCTTTATCTTGTCAGGATTTATATTGTAGTGCCTTATCACATTGTTTTTTGTGAAATTGCTGTTTGCTATTATCAAATCAGCCTCATTCAACCCAGTGTATTCAAGATGGCTTATCATAGGATTTGGATTTCCGCCAGTTCTGTC
>Ga0210051_1002332_pt1 | contig 19126 bp, 19 predicted proteins | sample CryGey092014_all_FD_185464 | JGI IMG/M metagenome (GOLD analysis project Ga0210051, IMG submission 185464) | Groundwater microbial communities from aquifer - Crystal Geyser CG23_combo_of_CG06-09_8/20/14_all (SPAdes) (version 2) | ecosystem: Environmental > Aquatic > Deep subsurface > Groundwater... | reverse complement strand
GTTCCGGTGGTCCAAAATGTTTCTTTAAATGCAGGAGCTAATATTTCTCCAGAAGAAAATACAACAAAAGCAGTAAATATTACTGGCCAAGTGGTTGATGATAATGGCTGGGGGGATGTTACCAATATTACTGCTCGGGCTTTCCGTTCTGGCCAATCAATAACCTGCGCCCAAAGTGACAATGATTGTTATATTGGTATAACCTGTTCTTCCAGTGGCTCAGGTACTGTAGCTAATGCAACTTGTACCGCTAACCTCTGGTTCCATGCTGATTCAACTGATTCTGGTACCTATGCTGCTGAAGAATGGGTTGGAGCAATTTTCGCCACTGATTCAGCTAATGCCACTGATAAAGCTGATTCTAGTGCTGAAAATGTAGAAATGATTGGTACTCTTTGCCTTGATGTTACAGCCAGCATTGCCTATGGCACAGTAGCAGCTGGCAGTGATACTGGCGCTACCAATCAGTCAACCTTAGTTTCCAATACCTGCAATACTGCTATTGATACCTATGTTCAAGGAAAAGATATGACCAGTGCTTCAGCTACTGGCACAGTGGTAGTTGATAAACAGCATTATGATTTGACTGCCTTTACCTATGGAGGAACTGAAAGCACTCTCACTACTGGTGATATTCAGGTAGAGATTGTCTGTCCAAAACCAACTGGCCACAGTCCTTCCAACTCTTCAGATGAAGTTTTCTGGGGAATAGGAGTAGTAGCTGGCACCCCTATTGGCACTGATTACGGTGGAGTGGATACCTTTACTGTCACTGCCGACTAGACTTAACAGCTTGAGAAAGGGGGTCGATTTAGGGTTATGAACCTGATGAGTAACCTCGGTAAATTTTTAATTATTATCTCAATAGTTTTAGCTTGGGGAAGCTATTGCCAGGCTGGTTTTGGTATTTCTCCACCAGCCGTTCACAATCCTGACCTTTTACGCGGCTCTCATTATGAACAAACCATTCTTTTAATTAGAGGTGAACCAAAAGAAGACCTTCGAGCCGAGCTTACTATTGCCGCTCCAGAGAATCCGGAAATAATCGACTGGATTACTATTGAACAAGGAACTTCTTTTATTTTGCCAAAAGGAATATCTCAATTTCCGATGAAGGTCAAAGTAGATGTTCCAAAAGATGCTGCCTACAAAACTTATAATGGCTATATTGATGTAAAAACTATACCAGCAGTTAAGGAAGCCGGCGTAGCTGTTGCTTTAGGAGCCAGAATTAATGTTGTTTTAGGAGTGACAAATAGACCAGCTCCTAATTTCAAGGTTCGTTCAGCCGAAATTCCAGAGGTGGTAGAGGGTTGTCCTGTTAAATACATATTAAAAATTGAAAACATTGGCAATGTTAAAACCAGACCAGCTAAGATAGAAATTAAAATTTTTCATGGCTATGCCACTGAAAGACTTTTGGAAACCTCTGAGGTTAAAGCTGAAGATTTGGCCTGGACCGATGCTTTTAAAATTAAAACAATCGTAGCCAAATTCCCGGTGAAATTAGAAGCCACTAGATATTGGGCCGAGACAAAGATTTTCAAAGATGGAGAGGTGATTAGAGAAGATAAAACATTTTTCTCTGTTGCACCTGCTCCCAAAATCTTAGGATTTACTATCGGCCCTTGCAATTATTCATTATTTACAATAGTAGGAATAATCGTTTTAACTGTATTTGGGGCCGGAATTTATTACGAGATTAACAAGCGAAGACGCCTGAAAAAGAAATTATGATATGGATTTATACTCCAAGAACGCCTTAATCATTTCTTTAATTATTTCAATCTTTTTGGGACTATTTTTTAGCCCCTTTTTTTTACTTCCAAAAGAGGTTTCAGCAGATTCAGTTCAAACTTCACTTAGAGTAACTTTGGCTGGACCTGTTTGCGGCGATGGCTCCTGTAGCGGCGGTGAGACCTGCTCAAGCTGCCCGGCTGACTGCGGCGCTTGCCCTTCCGGAGGCGCTATCTGGATTCCTCCGGCTCCTCCACCGGCAGTGACCAAAGTTGTTCTCCAAGGAAAAGCCTATCCTTTAAGTTCAGTAACAGTTCTTCAGGATGGGAAAATAGTAACTACTGCTATTGCTGACCCTCAGGCCAATTTTAAAATAGAGATTACGGATATAACGGCTGGAACCTGGACTTTTGGAATTTGGGCTGAAGACAAAGAAGGCAGAAAATCTATCACTTTTAGTTTTACCACCAGCGTAACTTCAGGAATGACTACCACTATTAGTGGTATTTTTATTCCACCAACTATTGAAATTGATAAAACTTTGGTTCAGAGAGGCGAAACCTTGAATATTTTGGGAATTACTGCTCCCCAAAGCGAAATTAGTGTTTTTGTTAGTTCTCCAGAAATAGTTAAAAAAACCAAAGCTGGAACAGATGGAACTTGGTTTCATCCCTTTGATACCACGCCATTAGATGAAGGTTCTCATGCCACTCGAGCTAAAGCCACTTCTCCTGAAGGTTTATTAAGTACTTTTTCTCAAACCCTAGCCTTTAGTGTTGGCAGAGAAATAGTAACCGTAATAAAAAAAGCTGATATAAATAAAGATGGAAAGACAAACCTGGTTGATTTTAGTATTTTACTTTACAACTGGGGCATACCTAAAAATTTAGCTACTGATTTAAATAACGATGGAAAAGTAAATCTGACTGACTTTTCAATTATGCTTTATTACTGGACAGGGTAATTTTTAAACGCAAGCTAAAAATTATCCTTCGCAAAACTACGCTAAACATTACGCGAAACCACGCGAAAAATATGGCAGAACTATTATACAAAAAAGAGTCTTACATTATTCAGGGGGTGGCCTTTGATATTTACAAGCAATTTAGAAATAACCACAAAGAGAAAGTTTATCATAATGCTTTTTATTTAGGATTAATTTATAAAGGATTTAAAGTTGAAAAAGAAAAACAAATAAACGTTTATTATAATGGCAAAAAAATAGGAGTTTATACCCCCGACTTAATTGTGAATGATATTATTCTGATAGAACTAAAAGCCAAACCAAGATTGGCCAAAGACGACATAAAACAATTCTGGTACTATCTCAAGGGGTCTAAATATAAAGTAGGTTATTTAATCAATTTTGGAGCACCTGGTGGTGTTCAAATAATAAGAAGAGTTTATGATACAGCAAGAGCAAAAACAAAATAAGTTTCGCGTAGTTTTGCGTAGAGTTTCGCGTGGTTTAGCGATTTCAATGTTATTTTTGGTAACCCCTTTATTTGTTTACGGAGCGGTTTTATATTTAGAACCAGCTGAAGGTAAATATCAACCAGGAGATACTTTTGTGGTGGAAATAAAAATAGATACTGAAGGCGAATGCATTAATACTGTTGAAACTAATCTAAATTTTTCTCAAATTTTAAAGGTAGTTGATTTTAGTCAAGGAAAATCGATTATTACTCTTTGGGTTAAATCCCCAGAAATCAATCAAGAATTAGGACTAATTTCTTTTAGCGGTGGAATTCCTGGCGGTTATTGTGGAAGGATACCCGGAGACCCAGAAGCAACTGATTTATTAGGGAAAATTATCTTTAGATTACCTGGGATGATAGTGGGGGAGCTAAGAGACATTTTAGCTGAAGTAAAATTTTTAGACACTTCTCAAGTCCTCTTAAATGATGGTTTTGGGACGCCAGCTAAACTTACTACCCAAGGAGCCACTTTTAAAATTGTCTCTCAAAGATTAGAAGCTCTGGAAGAAGATTGGTATCAAGAAATTAAAAAAGACGCCACTCCGCCAGAACCATTTGAAATAGAAATTCATCAAGATCCGGCAATTTTTGAGGGAAAATATTTTATTATTTTTTCGACTAATGATAAACAAACCGGCCTTGACCATTTTGAAGTTAAAGAGGGAGAAAGGGATTGGAAAAGAGCAGAAAGTCCTTATTTATTGGAAGATCAGGATTTACAAAGTATAATAAAAGTGAAAGCAGTAGATAAAGCGGGAAATGAAAGAATTGTAAAATATATTCCCGAAATTCCAGAAATTCCAAAGAAACCCTTTCCTTACTGGCTGATTATTGTGGCCTTGCTGACAGGGGTGATAGTTTGGAGAATAGTCAAAAGATTCCTTAAACAAAAATATGAACACTGAACCGAAACGAAACTTATACACTAAACAGAAACGAAACTTTTGGTTTAGCGTCAGTTTAGTGTTTTGTTTAGTGTCAGTTTTGTGCTCGCTGCCAGAGGCAGCGTGGGCTCAAACTGCTACTTTATATTTGTTGCCTTCGACTGGAAATTATACTGTAGGTACTACTTTTTCGGTTACGGTTAAAGTCAGTAGCGGAGGAATACCAATCAATGCTGCTGAGGGAAGTTTGATTTTTAACACCGAAGAGCTTAATGTAGTTTCGCTTTCAAAAAGTGGTTCAATCTTTTCCTTATGGACTACCGAACCAACTTTTTCTAATTCGGCTGGAACAATCGAATTTGGGGGAGGAACGCCAGCCAGCTTTACCGGTGCTGCCGGAACAATGGTTACTATTACTTTTAAAGCCAAAAAAAGTGCTACTGCCAATGTCAATTTTTTATCAGGGGCAGTTTTAGCCGCTGATGGCAAAGGAACAAATGTTTTAGCCAATATGACTAGTGGAACTTATACTTTAACACCTGGCATTATTACTCCACCAGCTGAGGAGGTTTCTCCCAAAGAATATGTAGCTCCTCCTACTGTAGGAGTTCCAGCCGCTCCGGTTGTTTCTTCTACCACTCATCCCGATGAAAATAAATGGTATTCCAATAATGACCCAGAGTTTAACTGGTCCTTACCTTCAGGTGTTACTGGAGTGAGTTTGCTTTTGCATAAAAGCCCAACTGCTAATCCTGGTAATGTTTCTGACGGCCTACTGGAATCAAAAAAATATGAAAGTATTGAAGACGGGATTTGGTATTTTAACATTAAGTTTAGAAATCAATACGGCTGGGGTGCAATTTTGCATCGGAAGGTTTTAATTGATACCCGGCCGCCGTTACCTTTTGAGATTAAGGTTCAAAGAGAAGACCCGACCGATCCTCAGCCAGTCCTTTTATTTGAGACTACCGACGAAACATCTGGAATTGAATATTACGAAGTAAAAATTGGCGAAGGGGAACCCTTTCCGGCTGAAAAAATAAAAACCGAATCTTATAAATTACCACCTCAAAGTTTTGGGAAGCACCCGATTGAAGTTAAGGCTTTTGATAAAGCTGGAAACTATGCCCGAGCTTCGACAGAAATTGAGGTTTTACCAATTGAGACGCCAAGAATAACCAAGTTTCCTTTGGGTTTGATGCCTGGTCAAAATTTAATTTTAGAAGGAGAAAGTTTGCCCGAAGCTACAATAAAAGTTTTTATCCAAAAAGAAAAAGCCCAACCAGTAATAGAAGAAGTAAAAGCTGACCAAGAAGGGAAATGGTCGTTTATTTCTTCAGAGCCGTTGGAGGGAGGAGATTACGAAGTTTTGGTTCAAGCCCAAGATGAAAGGGGAGCTTTAAGCTTGTCAACGGAAAAGATTAGTTTTTGGGCTGGCTTGCCTCCTTTCTTGCGGTTTGGTAAAATAGCTATAGATTATGCAAGTGTTATGGTCACTCTAATTGTTTTAATTGCCGTGGCTATAGGCGTTATTTTCTATACTTGGTATAGAATTTCGCTTTGGCGAAAAAGAGTCAGCAAAGAAACCAAAGAAGTAGCTCAAAGCGTAACCGCCGCCTTCAGGGCTTTAAGAGAAGAAGTTGAAGAACAGATTTCCATGCTTGATAAAAAACCTGGTTTGACCAAAGAAGAGAAAGCAATTCGTGATAAGCTCCAGGAGGCCTTGGATGTTTCTGAGCAATTTATTGGCAAAGAACTCAAAGACGTCGAAAAAGAACTAGAATAGTGTTTAAGGTTCTACCTTAAACACTCATAAAAATAAGCGAGGTTTTTGGCCTTGCTTTGCATTTTTATTTTGCTAAAATAATTTAATGTGTTTAAGGTTCTACCTTAAACAGATTAAAGGCAATATGATTACCCAAAGAGAAAAAGTTTTTGAAATATCAATTCCTTATCACCTCCTTATTCGGACAGTAGAAAAAAGAGAGATTTTTGCCAGAGAAGAAGAGTGTTGGCGTTTTATTTTTCAAATGTATGCGGCTAATATCGGAAAACCAGCACTTAATTTAAAACGCCGAGATATCATCAAAGCTGGCCAGGCCATATTATATGGAGAGGAAATTCCCCAAAATTTTATTATTATTGAACATCCGCCATTAGTGAATATTTTTAGTTTCGTTTTAGTTTTGACCCATAATCATTTTATTTTAGTTCCAAATACTCCTGAAGGGATTTCGAAATATACTCAAAAATTAAAAACTGGATTTGCCATGTATTATAACTTAAAACATGCTCGTCAGGGTAACCTATTTGAAAAACCATATAAAATTATTCCAATTCAAACAAATTTTCAATTAGACGCGGTTTTGCGATACGTCAATGTAAAAAATGTTTTGGATGTCTATCAACCTGGATGGCAAGAAAAGGGATTAAAAAATAATGAAGAAGCATTTAAATTTTTAAATGATTATCAATTTTCAAGTTTCCCAGATCTATTCGGTAAAAGAAATTCTAAAATTTTAGCTACCCGTTCTATATTAGAAAAATATTTAGGAAAGGAAATAACCGAAAGCAAAGAAGTATATCTGAATTTCATAAAAGATTATCTTCAAAAAAAGACGAGGTCTCTTTACCCCCTTTTCCTCGAAGAATAATGTTTAAGGTAGAACCTTAAACATTGTGGATAACTTTTTTAACAAGGTGTTGTATAATTAAACAATATGGAGAAGAAAACTTTAATCATTTTTATAGTGGTGGTTTTGGTGGTGGCTGGAGGAGTTTATTATTTCAGTTATCAGAAAGGATATAAGGCAGGTTATGGGGAAGGGGTGGAGATTGGCAAGGCGTCGGTTAAAGTAGAGGCAGGCGCAGTGGTGACAAACCCTCTGGAAAAGATGCCCGAGACCAATCCCTTTGAGAAGGTGATAAATCCCTTCAAGGATTTATATAAAAATCCTTTCAAATAAGGATTTTTTAATTTATGAGAAATTATTATTTTTTATTAATTTTTGTTTTCGTTTTTCTCGGAATCTTGGTATTGGCTCAGGAATTACCGGGAGTGACTTATCCAGTTGCTGAACTTGGAAATTGTGGTAGCCGGGCTGAATGCGAAGCTTATTGTGATTTACCTGAGAATATGGAGGCCTGTCTTGATTTTGCCGAAGCCCACGGTTTAATTTCTCCTGAAGAAGCGGCAATGGCTAGAAAAATGCTTGAGTTAGGAGTAACAGCTGGTCCCGGGGGTTGCCAGGGTTACACTGAATGCGCAGCTTATTGCGATGACATTACCCACATTGAAGAATGTCTTACTTTTGCTGAAAAATATGGTTTAATTCCGCCAGAAGAACTGGAAGAAGGAAAGAAAGTGGCAGCGGCGATTAAACAAGGAATAACACCGCCAAATTGCAAAAATAAAACTGAATGCGATGTCTATTGTCGCCAGCCGGAAAATATGGAAGAATGTTTGACTTTTGGGGAAGCGGCTGGGTTAATTCCACCAGAAGAATTGGCTGAAGCTAAAAAGGCCCTGGAAGCAGTCAGAAAAGGAGTAAAGCCACCACCTTGTCGAGGAAAAACTGAGTGCGATATTTATTGTGCCGCTCCAGAACATTTGGAAGAATGCATTACTTTTGCTGAAGCAGCTGGATTTATTTCAGCGGAAGAAGTCGCCATGATCAGGAAAACCGGTGGCAAAGGTCCTGGAAATTGTCGAGGAAAAGAGGCCTGTGAGGCCTATTGTGAAGACCCAACCCATATGGAAGAATGTGTTAATTTTGCCGTAGAAAATGGATTTATGTCGGCTGAAGAAGCAGAGCAGGCTAGAAAAATGTTAGCTGCTGGTTTAACCGGTGGCCCTGGTGGCTGTAAAGGCAAAGAGGAATGCGATGCTTATTGTGATGATTTAAGCCATATGGAAGAATGTGTTGATTTTGCTGAGAAAGCCGGGTTTATTTCTTCAGAAGATGCCGCCAGAGGTAGAAAAATGGCTGAATTGGGATTGATGCCGCCTGGTGGTTGCAAAGGAGAAGAAGAATGTCGGGCTTATTGTGAAGACCCGGCCAACATGGAAGAATGCCTAAATTTCGCCATCCAAACTGGAGAGATGACGCCAGAACAAGCTGAACAGGCCAAAAAAGGGATGGGGGCGATGCAAAGGGGAGGCCCGGGAGGTTGCAAAAGTAAAGAAGAATGTGATGTATATTGCCAAGACCCTTCTCATACCGAAGAGTGTATTAATTTTGCCGTTGAACAAGGTTTTATGTCATCAGAAGAAGCTCAGAGAATGAGAGAAATGATAGGAATGCCCTCTTCCGGAATGCCAGCTGGACCACCACCTGGAGGGATGCCTCCAGGGGGGATGATGCCACCCGAAGGCATGATGCCTGAGGGAGTACCACCAGAATATATACCTCCAGAGGGTATGGCACCGCCCGAAGGGATGATGCCTCCAGGAGGAGCACCACCCCCAGTAGGAGCACCACCACCAGGAGGAGCACCACCCCCAGGAGGAGCACCACCTCCAGTAGGAGCACCACCATCAGTAGGAGCACCACCATCAGGAGGAGCACCACCTCCGCCACCGACTCCTTAATTTTAAATTAAATTTTAAAACTCGCCTTTGAAATCTTGGCGAGTTTTTAATTTCGTGATATATTAATCTAATGGTTCCTAAACTAAAAAAATTTTTTGCTTCAATTTTTTTGGTTGTTATTATTCTGGTTAGTTTTGGTTTAGGTTTTTATTTTGGGAAAACCCAATGTAAAATTTGTCCGCCAGAGGAGATTAATTTTTCTCTTTTTTGGGAGGCCTGGGATAAACTTCAACAGAGATATGTTGAAAAAGAAAAATTCGATGTTCAGAAAATGATTTACGGAGCCATCTCGGGAATGGTCAAATCTTTAGAAGACCCTTACACTGTCTTTTTAAATCCCGAAGACACTAAAAGATTTGTTGAGGATGTCAAAGGAACTTTTGAGGGGGTAGGAATGGAAATTGGGATAAGGAAGGGCCAGCTTCAGGTGATAGCTCCCTTGGAAGGGACGCCGGCCCAAAGAGCTGGCTTGCGAGCCGGTGATAAAATTCTAAAGATAGATGATAAACCAACAATGGATATGACTATTGATGAAGCAGTTAATTTAATTAGAGGCCCCAGAGGCACTGAAGTGACTTTGACCATCTTCAGGGAAGATTGGGAAAAAACCAAAGAGATTAAAATTATTAGAGATGTCATTAAGGTGCCCTCTTTGGAATGGGAGATGAAGAACGAAAATATTGCTTATCTAAAACTTTATCAATTCTCGGAAAAAGCCAGCTTTGATTTTACCCAGGCAGCCATTGAAATTTTAGAAAGCCCGGCTCAAAAAATAATTTTAGATTTAAGAAATAACCCCGGTGGTTATTTAGAAGTAGCTCAGGATGTTGCTGGCTGGTTCTTAGAAAAAGGAGAAGTGGTAGCCATTGAGGATTTTGGTGGCGAAAAGGAGCAAAAAATTTATAAGGCCCAGGGACCGGCTAAATTGGTGGCATATCCAACGGTAATTTTAATTAACAAAGGGTCGGCTTCAGGTTCAGAAATTTTAGCTGGTGCTCTCAGGGATAATCGTGGTATATTAATCATCGGAGAAGCCTCTTTTGGTAAGGGTTCGGTTCAGGAATTAGAAAGACTTAGAGAAGGTTCTTCTCTAAAAATTACGGTAGCTAAATGGTTGACTCCAAAAGGAGAGCTGATTACTGATGTTGGACTAAAGCCCGATATTGAAATAGAAATAACCGAGGAAGATTATGAGGAAGAAAGAGATCCTCAACTGGACAAAGCAATTGAAGTAATAAAGGGTTTGTAATATAATAATCTAATTCAAACTATGAGAGTCATCTTATTAGAAGACCTAGAGAATCTTGGAAAGAAATATGATGTCAAAGAAGTTAAGGATGGCTATGCCAGGAATTTTTTGATTCCCACGGGCTTGGCAAAACCGGCAACTGAAGAAGCCTTAATTTGGTTAGAAACCCAAAAAGAAATAGAAGCTAAAAAAGCTGAAGAAGAATTAAAGAAGATTCAAGAAATTGCCTCAGCCGTTGATGATCAGGAGATTATCATTCCTGTAAAAGTGGGCGAGCAAGATCAGCTCTTTGAGTCACTTACTTCTCAAAAAATTTCAGAAAAATTAAAAGAATTGGGGTTCGATATTAAAAAGAGTCAGATTGATTTAGTTGAACCAATTAAAGAACTGGGCGAATTCCCAGTTAAAATCAAATTCGAACACAATTTAGAAGCTGAAATAAAAGTAATTGTTACTAAGGAAGAAAAAAAATAGATAAAGCATTATGGCGCGCTATATCTTTGTGGCTGGAGGTGTGATGTCTGGCATTGGCAAAGGGGTGGCGGTAGCTTCAATTGGCAGGATTTTAAAAAGCAAAGGATTCAAGGTTACAGCAGTCAAAATTGACCCCTACATTAATGTCGATGCCGGAACGATGAACCCCATTGAACATGGGGAGATTTTTGTAACCGATGACGGAACAGAATGCGACCAGGATGTCGGGAATTATGAAAGATTTTTAGATGAAAATCTCTCGACCGAAAATTATATTACCACTGGCCGAGTCTATGAGGCGGTAATTCATCGAGAAAGAAATTTAGAATACGGGGGAAGATGCGTAGAGGTTGTCCCCGATATTCCCAATGAAGTAATCCGCCGAATAAATCTGGCAGCCAGAAAAACCAAGGCTGATTTTGTTTTGATTGAAATCGGGGGGACGGTGGGGGAGTATCAAAACCTTCTCTTTCTGGAAGCTGCTAGAATGATGCATCTAAAAAATCCTCAAAGTGTTCTTTTTGTTTTAGTTTCTTATTTACCAATCCCAGAAATGATTGGAGAGATGAAAACTAAGCCGACTCAAACCGCAGTTAGATTATTAAACGAGGCAGGGATTCAACCAGATATTATTTTGGGCAGATCCAGGGTTCCTTTAGATATACCTCGAAAAAGGAAAATCTCAATTTTTTGTAATGTCGCCAAAGAAGATGTTATTTCAGCGCCAGATATTGAATCAATTTACGAAATTCCAATTAATTTTGAAAAAGAAAATTTGGGTAAGCGAATTTTAAAAAAGTTTGGTTTAAAAACTAAAAAACAAAATTTAAAGGATTGGGAAAAGTTAGTTAAGACGATTAAAAATGTAAAGAAATCAGTCAAAATTGGGATAGTTGGAAAATATTTTGAAACCGGCAGCTTTACCTTAATGGATTCTTATATTTCAATCATCGAGGCAGTAAAACATGCCTCCTGGTTTTTTAAAAAGAGACCAGAAATTTTCTGGCTATCAGCAGAAAAATACGAAAAAGAACCGAGAGCGGTGAAAGAATTAAAAAAATACGACGGTATCGTTGTTCCCGGCGGTTTTGGGAGTAGGGGAGTGGAGGGAAAAATAAAAGCAATTGAATTTTGTCGAAAAAATAAAATCCCTTATTTGGGATTGTGCCTAGGAATGCAGTTAGCGGTAGTTGAATTTGCCAGAAACGTTTGCGGGTTAAAAAGAGCTAATTCCACCGAATTTAATCCAGAAACAAAATATCCAGTGATTGGCGTTATGCCAGAGCAAAAAGTTCTCCTTCGAGAGAAAAGATATGGAGGAACAATGAGATTAGGCGCTTATCAGTGCCAAATTAAGCCTAAAACGACCAGTTTCCGGGCTTACGGGTCTTCTTTCATCGCCGAGCGTCATCGGCACCGCTACGAGCTAAATAACGAATTTAGAGAGGTTCTAGAGCAGAAAGGAATGGTTATGGCCGGGATTTGCCCCGAAAAAGACCTGGTCGAGATTATTGAGTTAAAAAATCATCCCTTTTTCCTGGGTACCCAGTTTCATCCAGAATATAAATCGCGGCCTCTGCGGCCGCATCCCTTATTTAGAGAGTTTATTCGAACTTGCCTGAAAAAAAGGAGCTAAGCTCCTTAAGGTTCGACGTTGACAATTTTAGCAATTCTTTGAGTCCTATCAAATCCTTTTTTTCTTTTAGTCGTAAAACGAACCAGGCCTTCTTTTAAGGCATAAAGAGTATCATCACCAGCCCTTTTAACATTTTTGCCAGGAAGGAATTTAGTTCCTCTTTGACGAATCAAAACTTGACCAATTTTTGCTCTTTGGCCCCCAAAAAGCTTAATACCCAGGTACTTTGGTAGAGAATCCCTTCCTAATTTTGTAGCACCAGTCGCTTTCGTTTTCGCCATACAATAAAATGTTAGCAAAAATTAAAGAGTTTGTCAAAACACATTTTGATGATATAATTTTATTAATTGGTGTTATTTTAATTTCTTTGCTTTCTTTTGCCGCAGGTTATATTGTCGCCAAGCAGCAAGAGAGAGAACCAATTCGGGTCGATGAGCTTCGCTCATCTTCACCCTTCGCTAACGCTCGGGTAATTGAGTATGAGCAACAAAGTCCCACAACATATAGTGTTATTTCCTGATGGTAATCGGCGTTGGGCAAGGGAACAAGGATTGCCAACCCTGAAGGGCCACTGGGAAGGTTATAAAAATCTATTGAAATTTTGTCGTTGGTGTCAAAAGCGAGGAGTGAAAATTCTCACTGCTTTTGGTTTTTCAACCGAAAACTGGAATAGGTCAAAAAAAGAAGTGAATTATTTAATGAAGTTATTCGAAAGAGGACTTTCAAATAAAAAACACATTAAAGACCTTCAAAAAGATAAGGTGAAAGTAAAAATCATTGGTCAAAAAGAAAGATTGCCGAAAACCTTGCAAAAAGTGATTGCCAACATTGAGAATTTAACCAAAAACAATAATAATCTTCAGTTAAATTTAGCTGTCAGCTATGGAGGGAGATGGGATATTTTGCAGGCGGTACAAAAAATCGTTCAGAAGAAAATTCCTGCCTCAAAAATTACCGAAGAACTAATTTCAGAGCATTTATCTACCGCTGGTTTGCCCGAGCCGGATTTAATTATTCGGGCCGGCGGCGAGAGACGCCTTTCTAATTTTGTTCTCTGGCAGGGCGCTTATTCTGAGCTTTATTTTGCTAAGAAATACTGGCCAGCTTTTACCGAAAAAGATTTAGATGAAGCCTTGGAAGAATATGCTCGTCGTCAGCGGAGATTCGGCCAATAAAGAAAAAACCACCTTTGACAGGTGGTACAAAAGACTCGTCGTCTTTTTGTTTCCTTCCCTTTAAATTACGACGATTTTATTCGCATTTTATTACACACCTACCCATATCGGCAACCCTATCGGATGAACTAAAAAGGCATGTTTTATCAAGAAGCGGCCTCTTCTTTTTTTATCCGAAGGTTACTACCTCGAGTTTAGCTTGACTTTTTTATTTTGGGATGTAATTTAGGATTATGGGAGGGTTGCACCTTTCAAATTTTTTTAGGAAAAGGAGGTAGCTAAAATGATAGATCGTGAAGTTTTTGAACGGATAGCAGAAGAGTTTGGGACGCCAGTGTATGTTTATGGAGAGAGATATATCCAGCGTCAGTTACGTCTTTTGGCAGAGAGTATCACTTATCAGCCAAAGAAGATTCTTTATGCGGTGAAGGCAAACTTCAATCCCTACATTCTGGAAATCTTTAAAAAAGCAGGTGTAGGAATTGATGCAGTTTCGCCCGGAGAGATAGCTCTGGCTCTAAAGGTAGGATTTTCGCCAAAAGACATTCTCTTTACCGGCAACAACATTACTGATGAGGAAATGGATTTTGCCGTAGAGAAAGGGGTTTTATTGAATATTGACTCCCTTTCTCGTTTAGAGAAGTTTGGCAAAAAGTACCCCGGGTATGAGGTATGCGTGAGGATAAATCCTGATGTCGGAGCAGGCCACCATGACCACTGTATTACTGGCGGTCCGAAGTCAAAGTTTGGCATCTGGTATTCTGAGGTGGAGGAAATAAAAAGAATAGCCGAAAGCCACCGATTGAAGATCGTCGGCATCCACCAGCATATCGGTTCTCAGATTTTGGAGGTTGAGAAATTCCTAATTGCTATGGAGGTTCTTCTGAGGGTAGCCCCAAGTTTTCTCGATTTGGAATTCATTGATTTTGGAGGAGGCTTGGGCGTTCCTTATAGGCCCGAGGAGAATTTATTGGCTGTAAAAGAACTCGGCCAAAAAATGTCTGAGGGTTTCAAAGATTTCTGCCGGAAATATGGAAGAGAGTTAACCTTGGTTATCGAACCGGGACGGTATCTGGTCGCTGAATCTGCCTTTCTGTTAACCAAAGTCAACACTGTCAAAAGGAATCCTGATGGTCGAGTTTTTGTCGGTGTAGACAGCGGCTTCAACCATTTGATAAGGCCAGCAATGTACGGCTCCTTTCATCCGATTACCAACATTTCCAATCTCGGCCGCAAAAAAGAAAAAGTGGATGTTGTTGGTAATCTTTGCGAAAGTGGTGATAAATTCGCTGAAGACCGAGAAATTCGCCAGGCCAGGGAGGGCGACCTCATTTTGATAGGAGTTGCCGGTGCTTATGGCTATTCCATGTCATCTAATTACAACTTAAGACCGAGACCGGCTGAAGTTTTGGTTAAACCGGGCGGTATCCTGCAACTAATTAGAGAAAGAGAAACCATCGAAGAAATAATAGGAGGTGTCTGAAGTGATAAACATTGGTATTGTTGGCTACGGCAATATGGGCCGCGGCGCTAAAAAGGCTGTGGAGCAGAATGATGGCATGAAGCTGGTGGCTATTTTTACCAGGAGGCCAGAGCAGGTAAGGGCGGAAGTAAATGATGTCCCGGTGTTCCACAATGACAAGGCATTTTTACTGCCTTTAAGGAACAAAGTTGATGTGATGATTCTTTGTGGCGGTTCCAAAGAGGATATTCCAGTCCAGGGACCGGAGTTTGCTGAATATTTCAGCACCGTAGATGGCTTTGACACCCACGCAGACATTCACACTTATTTTCAGAAGATGAATACTATTGCCAAAAAGAAGGGAAATGTCTGCATCATTTCCACGGGCTGGGACCCTGGAATTTTCTCCCTGGAGAGAATTCTTGGCGATGCCTTTTTACCGGGAAGCAAACCTTTTACTTTCTGGGGGAAAGGAGTTAGCCAGGGGCACTCAGATGCCGCCAGAAAAGTTGAAGGTGTTCTGGATGCCAGGCAGTATACCATCCCGATTGAGGAAGCGATTCAACGGGTAAGAGCTGGTGAAACACCGGATTTCTCCAAAAGAGAGATGCACAAACGCTTTGTTTATGTTGTTGCCAAAGAGGGAGCAGACAAGGAAAAGATAAAAAGAGATATTGTTGAGATGCCAAAGTACTTTGATGAATACGATACCGAAGTGACCTTTATCGGTCAAGAAGAGATGGGAAGAGACCATTCTGCCTATCCTCACGGCGGATTCGTGATGACTTCAGGAATGACCGGCAGCAATCACAAGCAGATTCTTGAATACCGATGCCAGCTTGAAAGCAATCCAGAGTTCACTGCCAGCGTCCTGGTTGCCTGTGCCAGGGCAGCTTACCGGATGAAGGAAAAAGGATACAAGGGCGCCTTCACCTTATTGGATTTTCCATTAGGGTTGTTAAGCCCTCGTTCCCGAGAAGTGCTGAGAAGTAAGCTTATGTGAGTAATGAAGGAGGATATTAAGAAAGGCGGGGATTGGTTTAATCCATCTCCGCCTTTAATATTGTGCGACATTTAGTTGGCGAGAGAAAACCGTTAGGGGAACTAACGGTTTTTTAATATTCTTTTAAGTTTTTGCCGCTGTGAAATTGACGGTGGATGTCGCGGAGACGCTTGTTGGTTACATGAGTGTAGATTTGAGTGCTGGTGATACTGCGGTGGCCCAGAAATTCCTGGATAATCCTTAGATCAACACCTTGGTTTAATAAATCCGTCGCCATAGAGTGCCTAAGGGTGTGCGGTGTGGTAAAAATAGGAACACCAGCTAAAATTGCGTATTTTTTAACAATCCTTTCAATAGAACGAGCTGTAAGACGGCCCTCTACGTCTTTCCTGGTCCTATAATTGACAAACAGGGCTTTTCCCTTATCTTTACGAGTATCTAAATACTTCTTAAGCCAAGAGAGAGCTCTTTCTGAGAAATAAACGGTTCTAGGATAGTTTCCTTTACCAATAATGCTTAGCTCCAAATCCTTTTTATTTCGTATATTAGCAAACTGCTCTCGATTAAGGGCTACCAGTTCAGCTATCCTCATGCCAGTAGAGAAAAGGGACTCCAAAATGGCCCTATCTCTTAAACCAATGGGTGTTCTAGTATTAGGAGCCAGTAAAAGCCGCTCAATTTGCTCTAAATTAAGGAATTTGACGGTTTTTTCGGCCCTAGCGTCTTTAGGGAGGGTTATTTTGTCTGCAGGCAGTGAAACTATATCTTTGGCGGTAAAATAGCCCAGAAGGGCTCTCAGAGCGATAAGATAGTAGTTCTGGGTGACTTTTTTAAGGGGACGGCCCTTTTTATCTGTATAACGACTTAAATATAGCCTATAAGCCCAGATATCCTCAGAAGTAAGCTCGTGGGGCAGAAGACCGTCTTTTTTGGTCTTTTTTAACCAAGAGACAAACTTAGTGAGGTAGTGGTTATAATTTTTCTGAGTTTTATCTGCTAATCCTTTTTCAACTTCACAATAATCCAAAAAATCTGGAATATGTTTTATAATTGGAGTGTTTGATTTTTTCATATATTAGGGGAGACCCTTAAAGGGGCCCGTATATTAGACAGCGTTTTAGCGCTATTGTCCGACATTATCTATATTCATAATATACAGGGCAAAAACCCATGTCAAGGGGGAAAATCCCTCTCCCCTACATTAATTTCTCTTATAAAAACGAAAGAGACATGGCCAAAGGGACATGTCTCACATAATATATAATGGGTGATCAACTACTTTATTAATTCTTTGAATTTTTCCCAAAGGGATTTTGTCACTTCTGGTACTTCTTCTTTCAATTCTTCTTTTTCTTTTTTAAACTCTTCCTCAATGATTGGTTTTCTCTTTTCCACCTCTTCTTTAACTCTCGGTTCTACTTCTTTTTTAAACCAACTCTCAATTTTTGGCCAAATATTAATTTTGAACCAATCGTACATTTTCTGCCAGATGGGCAATACCTCTTCTTTCCAAACTTTCTCCAAAATTCCCGGCAGTTCTTTCTGGCTCACTTCCAGTGCCTTCTTCCCCATTTCTTTTGCTTCTTCCAAAGTTTCCGGCGGAGAAATTGGTTGAGTTTGAGCCAAACTCAAACCCGGCAGACAAAACCCAAATATTACCGAAATTATTATTAATTTTTTTATCGTCATTTAGAAATTAGAAATTAAGAATTAGAAATTTTAGAGTAATCCCCTCGCCTCTTTAATTCTTTTTATTGTTTTCTCTTTCCCTAAAATTTCAGCAATTTCAAATGGTCCGGCCGAAGCTTCCTTTCCAGTTAAGGCCACCCTCAAGGGCCACAAAAGGTATCCCCTATCCCCTATTTTTTCAGCTTCTGGCATCAGGACCTTCTCTAAGTTTTCTTTTGTCCATTCCTCAGTTTTTATCTTAGACAATATTTTTTCTAATTTGTCAAGCGAATCATTTATTTCTTTATCTGACATCTCCGCCCATTTTAATAAATCTTTACTATATTCTAGTTTATCTTTAAAGAAAAAATCAGTCAATTCAGAAATTTCTGACAATTTTTTTAATCTTTCTTGATAGGTTGAAACAATTTTTTTAATAGTTTCAAAAGAAATCTCCTCGCCAGTTGCTTTTATTTTAAATTCAGGCCTCTCCTCTTTAAATAATTTTAACTTCTCAGTATCAATAGGATTTCCCGGGCAATCTGACGCTACCCTCTCAATTAACCCCGCCTCAATTAAATAAGGAACACAAAGCTCGGTTAGTTTTTCAACCGAGCGCTGGCGAATATAAAATCCATTTAAAAAATCCAATCTTTTAATATTAAATATCGCTCCCCCTTTTTGGACCCTTTCCAATGAAAATTCTTTAATTAAAGAAGGCAAAGAATAAATTTCTCGCTCTCCGCCTGGATTCCAACCCAAAAAAGCCATAAAGTTCATTATAGCTTCAGGTAAATAACCTGCCTTCCGGTAATCGGAAATCCCCGCTGCGCCGTGCCTTTTGCTTAATTTTGTCCGGTCGGGCCCCAAAATTAAGGGTAAATGGCTATAAATTGGTCGAGGAAAACCAAGGGCTTCCTGTAAAAGAATCTGCTTTTGGGTGTTTGAAATATGCTCTTCTCCTCTAATGACATGAGATATCTTCATCTCAAAATCATCGATGACTACGGCAAAATTATACAGAGGCATACCGAGGTTTTTAGCAATAACAATATCGCCCATTAATCCTGTATCAAATTCCAACTTGCCTCGGATTAAATCATCGAATTCTAATTTTTTCGCTGGCACTCTAAATCTAATTACCGATGGTTTTTTGGCAGCTAGCATTTTTTTGAGCTCTTTTTCAGAAAGTCCAGCGCATTTTCCTGAATAGCGAGGGGCCTCCCCTATTGATAGCTGGTATTGTCTTTGAGCTTCCAATTCTTCTTCCGAACAAAAACAATAATAAGCCCTATTTTCATTAAGGAGTTTCTCTAAGTATTTAGCATAAATATTTAATCTCTGGCTTTGGCGATAGGGACCGTAAGGTCCGCCAACATCTGGACCTTCTGACCATTCAATTCCTAACCATTTTAAATTTTCAAGAATATCTTGCTCAAAAACGGGGTCCGACCTTTCGATATCAGTATCCTCGATTCTTAAAATAAAACTTCCGGCATTTTCTTTAGCAAAAAGATAATTAAAAAGAGCAGTTCTGGCTAAACCAATATGTAAATACCCTGTTGGTGCGGGAGCGATTCTGACCCTGACTTCGCCCGGTTTTACAAATTGAAAATCTTCAGCCGGCATATTCTAACTTAACACTACTACAATGTTCCTATTCAGACAAATAGCTGCAAATATAGTCAGCGATTATTTTAGCGGCCAGGGGCTTGGAAAAATCTCTGGCCGATTTCGACATTTTTTCTAATTCTTCGGGACGAGAAAAG
>Ga0210051_1002328_pt1 | contig 19146 bp, 20 predicted proteins | sample CryGey092014_all_FD_185464 | JGI IMG/M metagenome (GOLD analysis project Ga0210051, IMG submission 185464) | Groundwater microbial communities from aquifer - Crystal Geyser CG23_combo_of_CG06-09_8/20/14_all (SPAdes) (version 2) | ecosystem: Environmental > Aquatic > Deep subsurface > Groundwater... | reverse complement strand
TTCAGAAGGGTATGAAGTTTGATGGCAGCCTTGGTCTTGCGGAATTTTGCCCAGGGAAAGAGTTCCAGACACAGGTCTATGGTGGTGGAGTCGAAAGCGTAGGCCGTTTGCTTCAACTGGACTCCGAAATCTTCGTTTGCATAAAGAGGTCTGGCTATCCCAATCAATACCTGAGCGAAATCCGCGTAAATACGCCAATCTCTGGTTTCGTTGGCTCTGGCCAGGGTGCTTCGGGAAATCCTGCCTCGAATACCCATATGGTAAAGTCTTGGCTCCATTGCCCGCAGGCAGGATTCGATATCGCGCAGGCTTTCGCGATAGGTAAGTTGGGCAAAAGCCATAGTCAAAAATTGGTCTAGACATGAAAAACTTTGAACCTTGTAGTCGCCCTGATAGCGCTGAACGCACCGCTGGAATTCGTACAGTGGAAGCAATTCCATCAACTGCGCAAAGATTAATTTTCCTGTATGCATTGGTCACTCCTTTCATTATTTTGGAATGGCCATATTTTATAATCATTTTCACTACTGTCCCGTTAAAAATTGAATAATAGCAACGGTTTCGGCGATATGCATTCTTTGACAATTCGGTCAGTTGTTATTAAAGCAAGAACTGACGCGGTTCTTTCACTTTTCATCCATCTGTAAAATATGTAGAATTTGAGCGGTTTTTTCATAATTATTCGATTTCTACAATATTGATATTGCCTTTATGACTTTATCTGATTTTCTTTCAAAATCATTGCAGGGCAATGGTTCTATCTGTTTTCGTGCGATAATCGTTCTCTTCATTGTGTTGGGACTGCCGTGTTTAAATCGTGCATGCGATTTGAAATCGTTTATGAGGAAAAAGTGTCTGTAACATAAACGTATCAATCGTTTTCACGATTTTCCAACTTCGCCAGTTGGACAGTAGTGAATCATTTCAAATCGTTTAAAAATTTTTCTTTTGAAAACACCTGTAATATCAAGCGTTTTCACATTTTTCTCGCTTCAACAGTTGGACAGTAGTGATTACGAATCATCAAATACCGCCCTGGAAGCAAAGCCGCGCGCATGTTTGTAGGATACGGTGCAGGGAGTGTATCGCTTGAAATTCACTATGAACTTTTCGCCGACGGCAAAAATGCGATTCTAACCAACGAGGACGGCGTATTCTCCGGCCGGGAATGGGTAAAGGCTGCACGCAAGCTCAATGAAAACATGGCCAAAGCCGTAACCGAAAAACTGGGCGACAGATAAACACTATGGTTAAAGGATGTGGGTGGGTTAAAGAGGAAGTCTGCGGATGTACCGAGAAACGCCTCCAGTGGCAGTATACTGATTTACGCTCCTTATATTCCGAACTGCTTAAAGATACTGTGTTAGCTTACCCCATTGAAAATTTTGGCAGGTTTAACCAAAACTCGAGGTTCGTTACCTTTTCAATTGCCTTAGCTTTATATGATGCCGGAATTGCGTATGGTAAGGATAAGAAACAAGATATCGGCGTATTGGGGATGAGCCCTGACGGCGCCCTAACTTCAAACCTTACATACTTTAAGGACTATGTGGAAGCGGGGAGGAAGCTTGGTCGGGGCAATCTTTTTATTTACACGCTTCCTTCAAGCCCCTTAGCAGAAGCCGCAATTCACTTTGGTCTACAAGGCCCATTAGTATACATAAGGAATGCAGAGAAGCCAAAGGAAAGATTATTGGCCCAGGCGGAATTATTGATACAAAACAAAGAGGTGCAAGCAATGCTGGCAGTAGATTTTAATTCTGTAGAGGCCACCTGTCATTTTATATCAGGGGAGGGGCGTGAAGCTTAATCTTATTTACCCAAAGTGGCCGAAATTAAAGAATCAGCCGGAGTTTAATCTTCCACCGCATGGTCCGGTATGTTTTGCCGCGGCGCTTCCCAGAGATACCGAATTATCTTTTTGCGATGAAAATGTTGAGGAGTTAAATTTTGTTGATGATGCGGATTTAATCTGTTTATCAGTAATGCTTACGTGCCAGATCCCGCGTGCCTGGGAGATTGCAGACCAGTATCGGGCTATGGGCAAAAAGGTTATCTTTGGTGGAATTGCCACAATGCTCCATTGCGAAGAAATCCTCGAACACGCGGATAGTGTTTTTCTGGGAGAGGCGGAAGGCCGCATGGAAGAGGTTATTCAGGATTTTAGAGAAGGGCGGTTTAAGAAAATTTATGATTTTTTCCATGATTTTCCCGATATGAAATTAATCGGTACTGCCCGCAGGGATATCCTGAAGCGCGAGCTTTACAATTTCCGGGGCGTGCAAATGGTCGATCTCGTGCATGCCTCGCGGGGCTGCCGTTTTAATTGTTTTCCTTGTTGTACTCCTTATTTAGGAGGGCGTAAGTTTCGGCCGCGACCAATTGAAACTGTAGTCAAGGAATTAGAGAGTATTAATAATAACCGCCTTTTTATCGTTGATAATACCCTTTACCAGGATGATAAATGGGAGAAAGAGCTTTTCCGGGCAATCGCACCCCTTAAAAAGAAATGGATGTCGCACCCCATAAAAGATGATGATGAGATACTTGATCTTGCGGTAAAAGCCGGGTGCTGGTATGTTTATCAGGCAATTGTGGATACATCTGATTATATTCGTAAACGGGTTGCACGTCTTAAAGAGCGCGGCATTGGCGTGGAGGGGACAGTGATTCTGGGAATGGATAATCATGATGAGGATTATATTAAGCGGCTGGTTGATTTTCTTTTAGAGATTGAACTTGATCTTGCAGAATTCACAATTCTTACTCCCTTTCCACACACACCTATTCGCAGGCAATTAGAGAAGGAAAGGCGCATCCTGCATAATGATTGGATAAAATATACCGGAGGAGAGGTTGTTTTTAAGCCAGCTAGAATAAGTGTAGAGTCATTATATCGGATGTATGAGTATGCTTGGGATACGTTCTACAGCGACTGCAGTAAAGAAGTAAAAATGGCTAAATTATATTTAAAAGTTGTTGAGAAGGAGAAGCAAGATGGGACATACCGCAGGCCCAGGCTGAACCCGCAGCGGCGTTGGGCGAGGAAAGAGCAATGAGAATTTTACTTATCTCATCAAATATTGCCAATACCCCCTATCCTGTATACCCGCTTGGTTTAAGCATGGTTGCCTCAAGCCTTCGTAAAGCAGGCCATGAGGTCAGGCAGTTTGATTTTTTAGCTAGCGGAAGGTCTACGGAGGCACTCTTGGATGAAGTAAGGGAATTTACTCCAGAGATAATCGGAATATCTATTCGTAATATTGATAATACGAATCTTTTGCACGAACAACGTTATATCAATACAGACAGAGACATAGTTAAAGAGGTCCGTAGGGTGAGCCCGGCAAAAATAGTTTTGGGTGGTTCAGGTTTTTCCATTATGCCCGAAGCAATCCTGCATGAAACAGGAGCAGATTATGGTATTGTCGGAGAGGGAGAAGTATCATTGGTAGATTTTGCAGATAAGGTTGCAAAGGGGAGTTACCCGCAGGATAAAATCTTGCGTTCGCAAGAGAGGTTATCTTCTTCCGAGATACCCTCAGCATTTTATGATAGCAAGATTATGGATTTTTACCTTCAGAGCGGTAATGTGGCTTCGGTCCAGACTAAGCGGGGCTGCGTCCATGCCTGCGTGTATTGTTCTTATCCGTTTCTAGAGGGAAACCAGTTGCGTCCGCGCGAAGCAAAAACAGTAGTAGATGATATTGAAACTTTATTGAATAAACACAAGGCAAAGTACATATTTTTTACAGACTCTCTTTTTAATGATGATCAGGGACATTATCTGTCTGTCCTAAGAGAAATGAAAAGACGAAGTGTCGTTGTACCATGGACAGCCTTCTTTAAGCCTCAAAAGTTTACGAAGGAGGCACTTTCCTTAATGAAAGAAACCGGCCTTAAGATAGTTGAAATCGGAGCAGATGGACCTACAGACACTACTCTGAAAAAACTTGGTAAATCTTTTACTTTTGAAGATGTTATTACCTGCAATGATTTATTTACAGTGTATGGAATACCCACTGCGCATTATTTTATGTTCGGTTGTCCTGGTGAGACCAAGGATACAGTTTTGGAAGGAATAGAGAATATCAAGAGCCTTAAAAAAACTGTGTCTTTTATTTTTATGGGTATTCGCATTCTTCCGCATACCCCTCTTGCAAAGTTAGCAGAAATTGAAGGCATTATTTCTTCTGGACAGGATTTGCTTGAGCCAGTGTATTATATTGCTCCGGCCATTAGCCGTAAATGGATAGAAGAAACTCTTACTGAAGCTTTCCGTGGAATACGCAATTGCGTATTTCCACCGGATCTCCTGGATAGCAGTGTGGCATTTCTGCACAAGTTAGGATACTTAGGTCCACTCTGGGAGATGCTGATACCAGGAAATACCAAGCGTAATCGTAAAACACACAATGTCGCAAAATAACCTTATTGACACATCACGTATTAATGCAAACGAATAAGGGGGCGCCTAAGATTATCGCCAGAAAAAGGGGGAATGTTTTTGGCTTTTGGTTTTTCCGCGTTCTTTCAAAATTGTTTGGCTTGCGCGGGGCCTATGGTTTTTTATATTTTGTCTGCTTGTATTATCTTTTATTTGATCGTCAGACTACTATTGGCGCGTTGGCCTATGTGAGAAGGAGATTTGCGGGAAGTGGTTTTTTGCGTTCGCGGTTTTATATTTATCGTTTGTTTATCAGCCAGGGTAAACAGCTTATTGACCGTTACGTTGCCATATCTGGTAATGTACGATTTGATATCAAATTAGAGGGAACAGGGCAGTTGTTCAAGTTGTTGCGTCAGAGACAGGAAGGTTTTATTCTTTTGGCCGCACACGTCGGTAATTGGCAGGTTGCTCTTACTACTTTAAAGAATCTGAACCGGACCGTACACCTTGTAATGCGGCCAGAAGATAATCCTGCGGTTGAGCGTTCCTTGCATATAAGCAAAGAAGGGGATTTTGTCCGGATCATATCCCCTGAAGCAGATCTTGATGGCATTATCCAGATTATGCATGCCCTTAAAGAAGGAGATATTGTGTCCATTATGGGCGACCGTAAGTACAATTTTGATGCGCTTAACGTATCTTTTCTTGGCGATAAAGCGTATTTTCCGTATGGGGCATTTGCCATTGCTGCCGCAGCGAATTGCCCGGTAGTCGTTTTACTGTCTGCCAGGATCTCTTACAAAAGATATCTGGTCGATGTGCGTAATGTATTATACCCACGTTATACAGACGCTGCTGGTAAGCAGGAAGAATTACGTAACTTTGTGCAGGAATTCGCCACAATACTGGATAGGTATACGCAAGAATATCCGTACCAGTGTTTTTTATTCCATGATATCTGGAAAAATTAAAAAGGAGGATTTAATGGAAGATAAGAAAGAGCAGGAATTAGACGAGATCCGTAAGAAGCTAAAAGAGCTTTTAGTCACGAACCTAAATCTCGAAAATATTAAGCCAGAACAGATAAAAGATAACGAGATACTCTTCGGAGAGGGACTGGGCCTTGATTCTCTGGATGCAGTAGAGATCGTGGTGCTCCTGCAGAGAAATTTTGATCTGGATGTAAAAAATATGAATGAGGAGAAAAAGATTTTTTATTCAGTAGATACACTGTCAAGGTATATTCTGGAAAAGAGGAAGAGATAAATATGCAGAGTGGCAATGTGGTTATCTCGGGAATGGGAGTGATTTCAGCTTGTGGCAAAAATATCAGTGAGACGCGGGATACTTTTGCCGCTGGCCGCAGGAATGGCTCTGAGACAACTTTGTTTGAAACAATGTTAAAATACCCGGTCTTTGAGGTAAAAGGCTTTAGTGGTGGCGATGGAAAGTTCATGCGTACTTTAGAGCTTGCTTTTGTTACTGTACGGCAGGCATTAGAGGATAGCGGTCTAGAGGATAAATTGAATGATTTTCGCATTGGCGTCTGCTTGGGCACCACAGTGGCCAGTCAGTTAAACGACATTGATTTCTATAATGAGTATAAGAATACCGGAAGTGCATCCTTGTGTTCTGTGGAGCGTTATTTAAAAGGGAACTTAGCTGAGGCTGTCTCAAAAAAGATTGGCGTATCTGGTCTAGCATGTACCGTAGTGAATGCCTGCTCCTCTGGTACAGATGCTATTGGCGTTGGTTTGTCGTGGTTGCGAGCTGATCTGTGCGATATAGTGATTTGCGGCGGCGCCGATGAGTTAAATCGCGTTCCTTTGGCAGGATTTGGTTCTTTGGGAGTGGTGAGTGATTCTTTGTGTAAGCCATTTGACAAAGACCGCTCGGGTTTAAATTTAGGTGAGGGTGCTGGGGTAATCATTATAGAAAAGGAAGGGATTTGTCGAAAACGGGGTAAAAAAACGGAATTATTTCTTCGGGGTTACGGATTAGCTGCAGATGCCTATCATTTAACAACTCCCCGGCCTAATGGTAGCGGCCTTGAGACTGCTTTGGCACGGGCTATGGATGAGGCTGGAATTACACCTTCGCAGGTGGCATTTGTTAATGCTCATGGCACAGCAACGCCGGATAATGACCTGGTGGAAGGAAAAGTTTTGGCCAGGGTTTTTGGTGCAGGACTAAAATTTCTTTCTACCAAAGGCTATAGTGGCCATACTCTTGGCGCAGCTGGTGGGATAGAAGCGGTCTTTACTATTCTAGGCTTATGTGGAGGATGGATCCCTCAGAGCGCAGGTTTCGAGAAACCGGATGATACGATTGGCATTTCGCCAGTAACTCAAAAGACAACTATCAGCGGGCAATACGCGATATCTACTTCTCTTGCTTTTGGAGGGAATAATTCAGCAATTGTTATTGGAAAGGAATAATTTAATCTATGCAGATTGTCGGTATGGGAGTGGTGTTTAACCGTGGCAGGGGGGTGCAAACTTTGGAGAAAGCCCTAGAAGAGGGTTGGGTTCCCCCCACAGATTCAACATATTCAGTGGCAGAGGATACCCTTAAGGATAAGTCAGTATTAAAAGAGATGCGCCGCGCCGATAAGTTTAGCAAAATGGCTTGTTTTGCTGCATATGATGCCTTTGTGGATAGCGGCCTCGGTAACGAAGTAAAGAGTTCTCTTGGGATTATTCTCGCTACTGCATTTGGGCCGCACGTTACCACTTTCCGCTTCCTCGATGATATCCTGGATTACGGGGACACCAATGTTTCCCCAACGGTATTTTCCCATTCCGTGCATAATGCTGCAGCGTCGTATATAGCCCTTGTGCTCGGTGCGCGCGGCCCGACGCTAACGGTAACCCAATTTGCTCATTCGTTTCACCAAGCGTTGATTATCGCCCAGTCTTGGCTGCGGGAAAGGAGGTGTGAATATATCTTGGTTGGTAACGCAGATCAATGCGGCGTGGTCATGGAATACATCTGCAGACAGAAACTACGTCTTGCCGAAGATGGCAAAATTAAACCGTTTCTATTTTCTCAAAGGCCTTGCGCCGTGCCGGGTGAGGGAAGCGCGTTCTTTCTTGTTACCGAAGGAAAAACAGAAAAATGCTATTGTTCAGTGTTAGCTCAAACCGTGGGTACTCAGGATATGTATTTACTTGACAGCGATGGTATGGTAGGAGACGAGAGGTGCTATTTAAAAATGGCAAAAGGCGGGATTCCCGTTAATAGCTATACCCCGATTTTCGGTAGTATGCTTACGCAAAGCAGCTTTAGCTGTGCTGCGGCAGCTCTTATGCTCAAGAATCAACGTCACTATGCTTCTCCGGTACAGGATAATCCGTTTGGCGCAAATATCTGTAGGCTCACAGAAGAAAAAGAAACAGAGAGCGTTGCGTGTGTACGGTATAACTGTGGTATCGAAAGATCCCAGATAACTCTTAAACGCTAAAAACAGGAGGACAGTATGAAAGTAATCAGAAAGCTGTTAACAGTAACTATGTTGGCTTTAGCCGGTGCCTTCGTGCTTTCTTACGCTTACGCGGCAAGCCCCACAGAAGAAACCTATTATACCAAGGTAAACATATGGTATGAGTTTCCGGAAAAGATTTTCTCCACCAATTATCACAAAGGGACAATGATGCCCGTCGGCTCAAAGGTAAAGATTGCTGAGAAGAGTGGCAATAAAATCAGTTTTACCAAGGAAGGTCTGGCCGGAGTGACTTTCACCATAACTAATGTCCGCAAGCACAGTCTTGTTTCTACAGAAGAGCTATTCAATCTCTATTTTTCCAAGGATGACCCTAATGTGCCAGGAGGAGAGTTTTCTGAGCTAAGTAGCCGTGAGAAAGAAAATGTCGAAAGCGGAAGTCTTACACAAGGAATGAGCAAGGAAGCTGCAATAATGGCATATGGCTACCCGCCTAAGCATAGAACCCCTGATCTGGCAAACGACATCTGGTATTACTGGCTTAGCCGCGTGGTCATGAACCAGGTTACCTTTAAAAATAATAAAATAATTAAAATTGAGAGGATGGCAGGCTCAAAATAATCAAGGAGAAAAAAATGGGAAAATCTAATTTTCTAATCTGTGCAATGATTCTGTTTCTTGGCGGTTGTGCCGTTAATCAGGGGATTTTGATAGATTATAAACCTGAGGCGTATGCAAAGATTGTTTCCAACCATATAATTTCAGTAAAGGTGACTGATGAACGTCCTTTCATAAAAGATGGCACAAAGCCGCCGTTTTATATCGGACATTTCCGGGGAGGTTATGGCAATACCTGGAATTCATATACGGTGGGAAGGATTTCCTTGGCACAGCAATTTGCCGATGACATAATTGAGGAGATTAAAGCCCTGGGCCTGCAGGTTAAAGACGCAGGGGGAGACCGCATCATAAAAGTTGAAATACTGGATTATAATTTTGATGCGTATGTAAATGGCAAATTCTGGTATGAAATCAAGGTTACAGTTGCCGATGAGAATAATAAGATATTATCGGAAAGCGTTTTTAAGAATACGCATACCATAGAAGGCAGCGTCTGGGTAGGACCTATGTCTAATTTTAAGAAACGCATACCAGAGATTCACCAAGAACTGGTTAAGAAAATGATCCGAGATAATCCAGAAGTTATTGATGAACTAAAATAAAAAGTTATTTATTGGGAACATGGTTGATTTAAGCGCTAAGCAAATTGAGGAAAAACTGATTCGTCAAGTAACCCTCATTTTATCTGTCGATGCCATTAATATAAAACCTGAGGCTCCACTTCATACGTTAGGGGTGGATTCTTTAAGTTTTGTTGAGCTTTTGGTTTTTATCGAGAAGGAGTTTAAGATAAAACTTATCGAATCCGGCATGACCTGGGATGATTTCAGGACTATTCATTCACTGGCTCAATGTATAGCCAAACCAAGAGCATGAAGCGCTATTTAACCGGTATTGACTGGGTAATTAACTCAATAGACTATCTGGGTAAATCTCAATCAGGGATAGGTAATGTTTCTGAAGTCATCATAGAGTTACAAGGCCAGCTTGATGACAAGATTTTACAAGATGCGTTACGCAGGTTCCTACAGAAGCTCCCTCTCATTAATGGCCTTCCCTCGCGTGACCTTAACCTATGCCCTTACTGGAAGGTATTTCCTCAAGAGAAGATGTTATCTCCCAGAATAAATACTACACATCTTGAGGATAATACGGATTCCTACTTGTCATTAGTGACGCAAGTGAATGAGCCATTTAAGAATAAGAGAGAGCATCTGGTTTTTAATCTCGTGCGCGCAGGCAAAAGAAATTTATTGGGGTTGACTTTTGATCATCGCCTTCTGGATGCAAGAGGGGCAGAGGCATTTTTAGATCTTTTTCAACGCTATTATCAAGCGGGTATCATCCCGCAAGTTTCCCTCTTAGAGCCGTCTCGCTTGAATCATTGGCTGGAAAAATTCATGGCAGGCAGACAAGTAAATAGATTTTTTTTAGGTCTGTCAAAAAGTAGCCCGCGTATTTTACCTTCATACCCAGGCAGTCGGATTTGCAAATTCAAGATTATCTCTTTTGATGTTAGACAGACTAATCATATCATCGAAATTGCACATGAGCAGGCAGGCTATCTTATGCTTATGCCTTTTATCCTGGCAAAAACTATTCAGGTTCTTCATCATGTCTTTAAAGCAAAGAATATCCCGGGATTGACTTATCTAGTCCCTGTTTCTATCGATACCCGGACTCAGGAAAGGGTGCATAAAGAATTGTTTTTTAACCATATGTCATTCTTTTTTTTCAGAATCAATGCGGATAAGGCAGGCGAGTTTAAGTTTCTGGTGGCGGACATAAAAGAACAGATGTATGAGCAGGTAAAGACCGGTTTATCTGAGGCGGTAAAGAATGCGAGTTTTCTTTTGCGCATTGCGCCATTACCGTTAGTGAATTTTTTCTTGCGGCTTATGCTAAAGAAGCAGTTTGCTTCTTTTTCTTTTTCCTTTGTAGACAGCGATTATAACTCGCAAAAATTTATGGAAGAGGAAGTGCAAAATATATGGCACCTCCCCCGGGTTCCGAACCCTCCCGGGGTAGGTATATTCTTTAATCAGTTTAAAGGCAGGATTAACGCGACCCTTTCGTATTTTGAAGGGGTGCTCAGCGACAATGAGGTCAGCCAGATTGTCGCTGATATTGACACCATAGGCAATGAAGGCTAAAGAAATAAGTTGTGATATAGTAGTGGTGGGTGCAGGGCTCTCTGGCCTGGCAGCAGCAATAGCTGCCTCAGAAAAAGGTGCCAAGACTGTTTTACTAGAACAGAATAATTTTCTTGGCGGTACAGTCATTACCGGGATGCACCGCTATCTCTGTGGCTTGTATAACAATACAATCTCTAAGACAATTAATGATGGGATTGCGGCCAAACTTATTTCTAAATTAAGAAGTCTAAGCTCAGAAAACAAGCCTTTACGTCAGGGAAAGGTTTATGTTTTCAGTTTCAGAAGAAAAGACCTGAGCAAAGCTCTTTGCGCGCTCATAAAAAATAAAAAGAATCTTAAGGTAATTTTAGAGCGCCGCGCCTGCTCTGTAAAAAAAGATAATGGACAGATAATCGCGGTGCAGGCGAAAGGCAAGAAGAGGGTCATTACTATTAAGCCTAAAGTAGTGATTGATGCCAGTGGAGAAGGCGCTGTTATTAAATTAAGCGGAGCAAAATACCGTATTTCTCCTGTCAACAGGCGCCAGTTGGCTGGCTTTAGTTTTCGGTTAAAGGGCTTAAAAGCTGTAAATGAATTCCTGTCAATAAAAGTGCCATACTATATAAAATTTGCTACCTTTGCTTCGTTTAAAAACCGCAATGAAGGTTTAATCCGGCTGAATATTCCTGTAAGTCGGGATACCGCCGAATTAAGAAAACAGGCGCGCAAGGTTTTGTTTTGCCTGCGCAAGGTTTTACCCGAATTCAAAGACGCATATATTGTTGAATTCTCTCCCTACATAGTAGAGCGGGAGGGTATCTGTTTACGGGGAGAATATACCTTGACTCTCGGCGATGTCCTGAGGGGAAGAAGATTCAGGGACGGGGTGGTAAAAAATTCTTGGCCTATAGAAATATGGGATCAAAAAAAAGGGCCGCAGTATAGGTATCTGGAGCCCGGGCAGTATTATGAAATACCATTACGTTGTTTGAAGTCGAAGAATATTAAGAATTTGTTGGCATGCGGCCGTTGTATTTCGGTTACGCATGAGGCCCTCGGTTCAACCAGGGTCGCAGGCACCTGTATAGCCCTTGGGGAACAGGCGGGATTAGCCGCGGTAAAATTATGCGCATCTTATTAATCAAACCATACACAGAACTTTTAGTTGCACGGAGACTCCAGGAAAGCTTTTTGCATCTTAAGCCCCTGGAATTGGAGATTGTTGCTGGTGGTATTCCTGAGGATAACGAGATAAAAATCGTTGATTGATTTACCGTGATTATCTTACGGAAACAAAATGAAGAATATCGTTGAGGTTATACAATCAGAGACAAGAGGTTACGTTGGTAAACTGGCTTTCGTCGATGGCAATCGCATGATTACTTATGCCGAGTTATTAGCCAGAACCAGCGAAGTTAGCGTTGAGTTAAAAAAACTTGCCATCAAGGTGGGTAACCGCGTAGCCCTCCTGTGCGAGGATAGTATTGATTATGTAATTTTGAGCCTGGCAGTTCTCAAATTATCTGCGGTAATTGTTCCTATTCCCTTTACTTCTTCCAAGGAAGAGATAGAGGCGGTATTGAGGGAGATGAAGATTAATTTTTTTATTTTTGAGAAAGGGGTATATGTTTCTCATAAGGCCAAACGCTTAAAAATTAAGTGTGGCCTGGATAAAAAATTTTTGGTTCTCTGGCGGCCATCGGCTGGCAATCCACCGCGAGAGTTTTTTAGTATGAACCCGGCTTTTATTCGTTTCTCTTCAGGGACTACCGGAGTTCGTAAGGGCGTTATCATTTCTCATAAGGCCATAATCCAAAGGACAGATGCAGCGGATAAAGGTCTGCAGGTAACGAGTGATGATACTGTTCTCTGGGTGCTTTCTATGAGTTTCCATTTTGTGGTTACCATTCTTTTGTTTCTGCGCCGTGGCGCAACGATTATCTTGGCAGGAAACTCTTTTCCTGAGAGTCTGCTTACTGCGCTCAAAGAGTATAGGCCAAGTTTCATCTATGCCTCGCCATTATACTATCATTTACTTACGAGGTTAGAAACTGTTCCTCGGGAAGAGTTAGCAATGGTACGAATTGCGATATCTACTGCTATTGAGCTTCCTCTTGAGATAGCGAAGGAGTTTTGCGCTAAATTCGGTTTCCAGCTCAGCCAAGCCTACGGAATTATTGAAGTAGGTTTACCTTTCATTAATACGTTGCAAGATATTTCCAAGCGAGGCTCTGTGGGCAGAATCCTCCCCGATTATCAGATAAAGATTATTAATCAAGATAGTACGAGCGCAGGAGAAATTTGTCTACGGGGTAAAGGTCTCTTTAGCGCCTATTTTTCGCCATGGAAGAGCGCGCAGGAGATTATTAAGGGCGGCTGGTTTAATACCGGCGACATTGGTAGGCTTGATAAGGATGGTTTTCTTTTTCTAGTTGGCAGAGCAAATAACATAATTAATTACTGCGGGATGAAAATATTTCCTTATGAGGTTGAATCAATCATCAATCAACACCCTGCCATTAAAGAATCATTAGTATTCGGTATTCCTCATTCTCAGTACGGCCAACTTCCTAGCGCTAAAATTGTCTTACAGAATGCAGAAACAAATTTTGACGCTAATGAGATGCGAAGGTTCTGTTATCAGCATTTAGCACCATATAAGGTTCCGAAAGAATTTTATTGTGTTTCTTGCTTAGTTAAAACTCCAAGTGGAAAACTCAAGCGGCAGTAGTTTTCGATTAGGCGTGAGCAAAAAATTCGCTATTTATAAGCCGATGAACATAAATAAGTTTTTTAACAATTTATTAATTTTGTTTCTGGGTTTTAATCTCTCAGTCTTTGCATCAGAGGTAACAGGGTATAAGGACGCAAGTAAGGCGGTTAAGAAAAAAGTGCTTATGGCAATCCAAGAGAGCCAATTTAAAAAAGCAGTGATTTTAAAGGTTAAGAAATCGCTTCAGGAAGATGGGCATTCTGTAAAAATCATAAACCTTAAGGAGCTTTCGGCTGAATCCACAGATAATTATCAAGCGATTGTTATTGTAAACACCTGTCAGGCATGGCGGCTGAATGGTCATGTGAGGAAGTTTCTGAAGAATATTCCTGAGGATGAGAGAGAAAAAATTGTGCTTTTTACCACTGCCAATAGTAAAAGCTGGCGACCGAAATTGACTGGAGTAAATGCGATTACATCTGCTTCAAAGATGAGCGAGGTTGACCATATCGCTAACAGCATAATCAACATGGTCCGAATTCTACTCGAGCCAAAATAGTTTTTAGAACTTGAAAAAAGCGTGAAAAATGATATTTTCCGTAGCAATAAAATCCGTATTGCCTCTTTACTTTTGGGAAAAGGCTTGCTATACTTACCCCGTCAGAAAAGTAGAGGATAGCATTTCTACTCCGGGTTTTTCTAACGGGGTTGAAACTAAAGGGCACACCAAAATCTTTGGTGTGTTCCTAAAAGCTGGTGGTGTTCTTAACTGTTGATTTTAGTAGAGGATGAGTTTTTAAATGACCTAAGAAAGTGAAAAAGAGGAAGTTCTGGATACTCAACTTGTAACCACATCTTGAAGCCAGGACACTCCCTATCCTCCACCTGATGTACACTCTGAAGAAAGATAAGGAAGGCGGCCCTTCGGATATCTACCTCGCTGACCCGGAAGGAGATGCTGATGTTCGGATGGAGGGGTGGAATAGCCACGATTTCTATATTGCTGAGCGGTTGCGTCGGTTCTTTATTGATCCGGCTAATCAGTTCTTAAGCTCCTTTTTGCATGAGGTTTCGCAGTGTTTATCCGATGAGGGTAAGTTTGTCTGCGCATACCTGGCTGGATTACCTTTCGACATTTTTGATGGCTCCCAGAAAATCTGCCTGAATACGCTGGTACACTTAATTCTTAACCGCCAGGAAAGGGAGATTTGGTATTCAATGGCCGGCAGTGAAACGTATCGGGTCCATCGGCTTTTAGGCAGGTTGGTCGCCAAAGATGCAACCCGGTTTTACTTGAGGGAACGTTATGATATTAAGGTCTGTCCGGTGGATATCACCATCGATAATGACCAAAGTGGTAAACCAGAAGCCTCAGGTCCCTGGGTATCTACTAAGTTATCAGGTACCATTAAACTTTCGCTAGCACACAAGGAAGGGGCAGCCATTGCTCTGATCGGCGAATCCCATAAGACGACCGGCATCGGCATCGACATCGAGCCAGTTCGACCTTTAAGAGAGTATTTTCTGGAAGGTGCCTTTACCGAAAAAGAACGTAGGCTTACTGACCGTTTCGATAAGTTTGCCGAAGAATGGTTGGTTAGAATGTGGTGCGCAAAAGAGGCGACCGGAAAGGCACTGGGTACCGGAATCGTAGATTCTCCTAAAGAGGTTGTGGTAGTCGAGTTGGACGTTGACAACGAGAGAATCAATGTGGAACTTTCCGGTGGCCGGTTACAGCAGTTTCATCAATTTTCCGGAAAGAAGCTTAGCGTGGCAACATTCCGCAAGGAGGAAATGGCGATCGCGGCAGTGGTTCTTTAACAAAAACCAACTTTCATTAAGTATTCCAGTCGTAATTCATTTTGACTTCACCAAAATGATAATATTTCAACTAAAAATAAACAGGCAAATTAACTTTTTAAAAATCCAGGTTTTTCTCTTTTTATTTCTTCTCCTTCCCTTTTCCCTTCTTGCCCAACAACTTCAAGATAACGACCACATCGGTGGAATGACTGAACAAACACCTGATCCAGCCAATCCAGATGATAATATTAACGCAAAAAGCGAATGGGGATTGCTTATTGGATATGGATCTTCACATCCAGGGTGGGGCAAAACTCGCACAAAAGTGCAAACTATTGATTTTGTATATAGATATGGCTATTTCTTGTCTGAAGAAACCGGGAAATCATGGTATCTTGGGCATCATGAACTACTTATTGAGGTGCCATTTTCTTCTGTCCAAAACCCCAAAGATGGTCAAATGATAGGAATTAACCTTCTCGCAAGTTGGAATTTTACAAGTTCTAAGATAATAGTTCCTTATATTTTTGCAGGAGGAGGACCAGTTTACACGGATCTTAATATTTCTGATTTTGGAACTAAATTCAATGGCAGCTACCAAGTAGGAGCAGGGTTGCGATTTTTCGTACGGGATAAAATAAGCTTTGACTTGAATTGTCGATTCCATCATATTTCTAATATAGGCACAGCAGAACCAAATTTCCCATTGAATTCTACTAAAATTTTCTTTGGCATATCTTTTTGAGCCGTTGCCAAAATTAAAAATTGGTTGATTTAATCAAGGGTCTATGGTATGCTTTGATTAGCGAGGATTTGAGAAGATTGACAGAAATTACTTTTTGAAGCTAATATATTACGATATGGCACAGAAGAATAGAAAAATAGCCTTGGTTATTGGAGGAAGTCGTGGTATTGGCAAGGCTATTGCCATGCATCTGGCCCGCTCTGGATGGGATATTTGGTTTACGTATCAGAGTAACCATAATGCTGCCGAAGAGACTAAAAAAGCTATAGAGGAAATAGGCGTCTCTTGCCGTCTTTTTGCATTTGACGTTTCTGATTATTATGCAACCGAGAAGGCTTTAGGTAAGGCCTGTGATGAGAGTGTGCCCCATGCGGTCGTATATAATGCCGGTATTGCGCGGGATAATCTGATGGTTTGGATGTCGAAGGAAGAGTGGGATGAGGTTATGTCTACCAATCTTGATGGTTTCTATAATGTGATGCACGTAGTATTATTTCCTATGTTACGAGAGAAGCGGGGACGTATCGTAATTGTATCCTCTACTTCTGGACAGATTGGTCAGGCAGGCCAGGTGAATTACTCCGCTTCTAAGGCAGGATTAATTGGGGCTGCTAAGGCTTTAGCTAGAGAGATAGGTAAGAAAAATATTTTTGTCAATGTTGTTGCGCCCGGAGTGATTGAAACAGATATGACTAAAGATTTTCCAAAAGAGCAAATCCTCCCACTTATTCCATTACAACGATTTGGAAATCCTGATGATGTGGCAACGGTCGTAAATTTTTTATGCAGCGAAGAACACATGTATATCCATGGCCAGGTTATCGGTATTAACGGCGGACTGGCTATTTAAATCATAAACTCCTCTCCACAAAGAACCATTAAGTCAATTATGAAGAGGTATAACGATATAGTGGTAGGAAGCGGTATCAGCGGCTTAACTTTGACGCTGCTTCTTGCAATGAACGGACGAAAAGTCCTTCTTCTTGAGAAAGCGCCGCATATCGGTGGAAGCCTTATTCGTTTTTACAGGAAAGGCATTCCTTTTGATACAGGTTTTCACTTTACAGGCGGTTTCTCTTCTGGTGGTGTCTTGACCGATATGCTTGGAGTTTTGGGTATTCGCGATCGCATCAAGCCAATTTTCCTTTCTGCTCCGGAAGCAAGCCGTTTTGTGTTTGAGCAGGATGGAGCGGTCTATGATATGCCATCCGGCACAGATAATTTTCGCGCCGCACTGCACAAATATTTTCCCAGTGAATCTAATGCGATTGACGCATATTTTGCGCGGATTAAGAAGGTCTACCAGTCAACAGTAACGCTTGACCTGCGCAAAATTACGCTCTCTGCGGATACTATCGAGGAAGATTTTATTAGTCTTGAAGATGTGCTTAGTTCTCTGACTACCAATGTTAATCTTAAGGGGCTTTTATCGGTATATTGTTTATGCCACGGCGTGAAGCCAAAGGAAATATCGTTTGCAAATCACGCCCGCGTAGCTGCTGGATTGTACGAATCGGTAGCGCGTATCGAGCATGGAGGCGAAGCATTCATCCGGGCGTTTGGTGAGCGCTTTGCGCAATTTGATATCGATATACTTTGTAATACTTCTATTGCAGAATGCGTTGATGTCAGTAACGACATTGTCGATGAGTTTGTGTTGGACAATGGAGACGTGGTACGCGCGGATGATTGCACCTTTACTATTCATCCCCATGAGATTTTAAAAATTCTGCCGCGCCAACATTTGAGCAAGGCATTTGTAGATAGGGTTTCTTCATTTGAAACATCGAACGGCTTTTTTTCTGTGTTTGGTGTAGTTGAAAATGCAGATAGTTCTACCTTTGGGCCGAGCATTGTTTCGCTTCTTCCGTGCGCCGACTTGAATACGTTGCTCGACCCTCACTACGAGGGAGGGACAGCGCTTGCAGTTATTCGTAGCGTTGAAGACAGTAATGATAAAGCGCATTGCGTGATTACTGCTTTCGAACCATCATTTTACTTACATCTCAAGCAATGGGCTGGTTCTTTTGTGGGGAGGAGACCAACTGCCTATACCGAGTATAAGGCGCGTAAGGTTGAGGAAATCGCTCAGCGGGTTTGCAATTTGTATCCGCAGTATCGCGATGAATTCAGTATTTTGGATGCGGCTTCGGTGTTGACGTTTCGGGATTACCTATTTTCGCCTGAAGGCAACGCCTACGGGATAAAGCAGAAGATGGGGCAGTTTAATCTCTTTGGCAAGCTACCGCTCGTTAATATCTATGTTGCTGGCCAGAGTGCGGTTTTGCCGGGTATTGTAGGCGCAATGCTATCTTCATTTATTGTGGCCAGAAGCTTGATCGGTAAAGAGAAGTATAACTATTTCATTGAAGGGAGGTTGTCCCAATGAGGAGAGTAGCGATCACCGGTTTAGGGGCAATTACTCCTTTAGGTAACAGCGTGGATGCGTTTATTTCTGGCATTGAGCGTGGCGAGAACGCAACTCAGTATATGCCTGAGTGGCAGAAGTACAAGGGCTTACGCTGTCTCGTGGCAGCGCCTGCGAAGATGCAGGATGAGAAATTAATTCCCCGTCAGAACAGGCGCTCTATGGGCAGATTAAGTATATTTGCTGTCCAGGCAGCCCAGCAAGCCCTTAGAGACGCTGGGATCGCCCGAAAAGAGTTAGTCAGCGGCAGACTAGGATGCGTTATTGGCTCGACCATGGGAAGCGCGGAGAGTATCAATGAGGCATTTGAAACGCTTATCACCACTGATTTTGACTTGAGTAAGCTTACCTCGACAAAATTCTTTCAATGTATTTCGCACACCGCAGCAATGAATGTAGCGCAGTATCTAGGTATAATCGGAACCGTGATGGCGACTAACGCGGCTTGTGCTTCAGCCTTACAGGCAATCGGTGCAGGTTATGACCTCATTCGGCTGGACGAGCAGGATATTATGTTATGTGGAGGAGCAGAAGGTTTGCATCCGACAGTTGTCGGATCCTTTGATATTCTCTTTGCTACCTCCTCGAATTATAATCAGACGCCGAAAAAGACTCCTCGGCCATTTGATGCCAAGCGCGATGGCTTGGTCTGCGGAGAGGGTAGCGGTATCGTGGTCCTAGAGGATTACGAGCGGGCTTTAAAGAGAAAGGCTAAAATTTACGCTGAGATTATCGGCTATAGCAGCCACGGAAATGGTAACCACGTCAGTGAATCAAACCGAGAGGCGATTGCGCTCTGTGTGGAGGAGGCATTACAGAGGGCAGCGGTATCTCCTCAGGATGTCGATTATATTAACGCCCACGCTACT
>Ga0210051_1002327_pt1 | contig 19147 bp, 21 predicted proteins | sample CryGey092014_all_FD_185464 | JGI IMG/M metagenome (GOLD analysis project Ga0210051, IMG submission 185464) | Groundwater microbial communities from aquifer - Crystal Geyser CG23_combo_of_CG06-09_8/20/14_all (SPAdes) (version 2) | ecosystem: Environmental > Aquatic > Deep subsurface > Groundwater... | reverse complement strand
CATTATGTATGTTAAAATGAAGACAGGTGAATATGAAATTTACAAGGATAACTGTAACCATCCATGGACTTTGCGCCTAAGTGGATAGCCTGGGAAATAACGCGCAGATGCAACCTGCGTTGTGTGCACTGCCGCTCATCTTCAGAGCTGGAGATAAAAGGGCATCCTGATTTCCCTCTCTCAGAGGCATTCAGGATAATAGACGACATTGCAAGTTATGCGAAACCTGTGGTTGTTCTTTCAGGAGGCGAACCTCTGGTAAGAGATGACGTTTTTGAGATTGCGAAATACGGCGCAGAAAAAGGGCTGAGGATGTGCCTTGCCACAAACGGCACGCTGGTTACCGATGAATCATGCGAAAAAATAAAGAGTTCAGGAATTAAAATAGTCTCTATCAGCATTGACGGCTCTGAAGATGTGGTGCATGATGACTTCAGAAACCAGAAGGGCGCATTTGCAGGGACGATAAATGCTGCAAGGCTTTTTAAGAAGCACGGGATAGAATTTATCGTCAATTCCTCTTTCTCAAAGAGAAATCAGGAGGAGATACCCAAGGTATATAAACTTGCAAAAGAACTCGGCGCAGCCGCCTGGTATATGTTCATGATAGTGCCCACCGGAAGGGGTGAGGAGATGATGAATGAACTTATTTCCAAAGAGGCTTACGAAGAAATTCTTGAATGGCATTATGAGATGGAGAAGGATGAAAAGGATATGCTTGTGAGGCCGACATGCGCGCCTCACTATTACAGGGTAGTTCTGCAAAAATCAAAAGAGGAAGGCGCTAAGTTTGAAAAAAGGACTTTGAAGTTTTCCACGGGCGGCTCAAAGGGCTGTATTGCAGGACAGCTTATATGCCTGATTGATGTTGACGGCAATGTGCTTCCATGTAGTTATTTTCCGAAGCCTGCGGGGAATATAAGGCAGCAGCCATTTAAGGATATATGGGAAAATTCAGAACTTTTCAAGGAGCTTCGCGATTTCAAAAAATATAAAGGCAAGTGCGGCTCATGCGAATATATAAACGTCTGCGGAGGCTGCAGGGCAAGGGCATATTCTATTCACGGAGACTATCTTGAAGAAGAGCCGTTCTGCGGCTATGTTCCAATAAAACTAAAAAAGAAGGTGGTAAAATGAACGATACTTTTTTAAAGGCGTGCCGCGGTGAAGAGGTGGATTACACTCCGGTATGGTTTATGCGTCAGGCAGGCAGATACCTTCCTGAATATCAGGCCATAAGAGAGCAGGTTGATTTTCTTACTCTCTGCAAAACCCCTGAACTTGCAGCGAAGGTAACTATTCAGCCGGTTGATACATTAGGCGTTGACGCGGCAATACTTTTTTCGGATATTCTCATCCCTGTTGAGGCAATGGGGATGCGCCTTGAATTCTCGGAAAAAAAAGGGCCTGTTTTGAGCGAACCGGTTAGGACCAAATCCGCTGTTGACAGGCTTATTGTTCCGGACACTGAAGACTCAATGCAGTTTGTTCTGGATGCGATAAAGATTCTGAGGAAAGAGCTTGAGAAAAAAGTCCCTCTCATTGGTTTTTCAGGCGCTCCTTTTACGCTTGCCACATACATGATTGAAGGCGGGAGCTCAAAGAACTTTCTAAATACAAAAAAGATGATGTTTCAGGGCAAGGCAGTATTTAATTATCTTATGAAAAAACTGACCAAGACAGTTATCTCATACCTTTCAAGCCAGATAACCGCAGGCGCTCAGGCCGTTCAGATATTTGACTCATGGGTCGGCGTGCTTGCGCCGGACGACTATAAGGAGTTTGAGCTTCCATACGTGAAAAAGATTGTATCCGCCCTCAAGAAGCAGCACCCTGAAACGCCTGTAATCTATTTTGCGAATAACTGCGCGGGAATTATCAAAGAGGTGAAAAAATCCGGCGCTGATGTTATAGGGATTGACTGGAGGATTGATATTGCTGATGCGATAAAGAGGCTCGGCAAAAAAGTTGCTGTTCAGGGCAACATTGACCCGTGCGCGCTTTTTTTGCCGGAAGAAGAGATGGGGAAGAAAGTTCAGGACATATTATTAAAGGGGAAAAACGCAAAGGGACATATATTCAATCTCGGGCATGGGATACTTCCTGAAACGCCTGTAAAAAGTGCGATAGCAATGGTTGAAGCTGTTCACAAATACAGCAAAAGGAGGTAAGGGTTATGCCATACGCAGCAAAAGACTATTCAAAGTTAATAGGGATGGAGGGGTTTAGCGAGACTCTGCTGAAAAACCATTTTACCCTCTATCAGGGGTATGTGACGAATACCAATAAGGTTCTGGATACGCTTGACCGGATGCTGAAGGACGGGAAAACCGGCAGCCCGGAATTTGCAGAACTCAAGAGGAGGCTTGGCTGGGAGTTTAACGGAATGAGGCTTCACGAGTATTACTTAGAGAACCTCGGAGGGAAGGGGGCTATTGACAAAGGCGGCAGGCTCGCCAAGAAACTTGCAGAGGCCTTCGGCAGCTATGAGGCGTGGGAAAAGGATTTTAAGGCAACTGGAACGATGAGGGGCATTGGATGGGCTGCTCTCTATCACGACAGCCAGAGCGGAAGGCTGATAAATTTCTGGATAAATGAGCACGACGTATCCCATCCCGCAGGATGCAGCCTGATTCTAATTATGGATGTTTTTGAACATGCCTTTATGCTTGATTACGGGCTTAAGAGGGCTGACTATATAGAGGCGTTCTTTAAGAACATTGACTGGAAGGCAGCAGAGGCAAGGTTAAAATAAAACAATTATTGAAGAAGTAGTTTAAGCATGTATTTATAACAATAGAAAGGAGGCAGGTTATGCAGACGATTGGTTATAAGGGGAAAAAGATAACGCTTGATGATGAAGGATATCTCATGAACTTCAACGACTGGAGCGAAGATGTCGCATGCGCACTGGCTGAAAGAGAAGATGTGGAAGAGCTTACAAAAGACAGGCTGGACATAATAAAATTCATGAGGGAGTATTACAAAAAATATAATTTTTTCCCCATCCTGGGCGGAATATGCAAAAATGTCCACCAGCCAAAAGACTGTGTAAGTGTTCAGTTTATAGATCCGCTTAAGGCGTGGAAGATCGCCGGGCTGCCCAAACCGAATGAACAGGTTATCGGTTATCTGCACGGTGAAGGAGGCGTTGTATAAATCTTCGGGAGATGTGACAGCCGCGGGTAAATAGAACTTCTCCTGTTGAGCATGTTATCATAAACAATGAACATAGTCTGCCAGAACAGGAAGGCATTTCACGATTACCACATAGAGGAAAAAGTAGAGGCAGGCATTGCCCTTTTGGGGACAGAGGTAAAATCCCTCAGAGAAGGAAGAGGGAATCTGAAAGACAGCTATGTTCTTGCAAAGGATAGCGAGCTCTTTCTTATTAATTGCCACATCAGCCCTTACAGCCACGGCAACATTACAAATCATGAACCGCTAAGAACGAGGAAACTGCTTCTGCATAAAAAAGAGATAGAGAGATTAAGGGGGCAGGTGGCGCAAAAAAGTTATTCGCTTATCCCTTTAAAGATATATTTCAAAGGCTCTTTCGCAAAGGTTGAGATAGGGCTTGCAAAAGGCAAGAGGCAGTATGAAAAAAGGGATGCTATCAAGAAAAAAGAAGCCGACAGAGAAATAGAAAGGGCGATGAAGAGCAGGTAAATATGCTATACTATAAGTGTCCTCGGGGGCGAAAGGGCTCGACGGGGGTTACGAGGCTTAGGCGGCATGTCGTGGCTCCATCACCACGTTAAAAGGTGGAAAAAAACACAAAAGCCAACAACGAACTGGCACTTGCTGCTTAATTAAAGCGGCACGCTGCTCCGGGATTGCCTGTGTTTTGGATGCAGCGAAGGCAGCAGGCTGGTCTCAGGTCTTTCTCCTGAACCTGAGGCGAGATAAAGGGAGATGGGATGATACAGCAGCCCGTTTGTCGGCGGTTCATCATCCGAGATTAAGTAGGCAGAACAAACATGTAGAAACCTGAGAGTAGTGCTTTCGGACGCGGGTTCAATTCCCGCCGCCTCCACCATATCCATAATCCAGCATTATCTTTGTCCTGTTTTTCAGCCTTGGTTACAGCCTCCATCTAAAAATTCACCCACTGTTTCTTATGTAAAGTAAGATATTGAAAATAATGGGAGGAAAGGATTAGTATTTAGGGGCGGTGAGGGGCAGAGGGAGAAGATGGGTGTGTCCCAGATTAAGTAATATTTATCAGGAGAGTGAATATGGAAACTACAAAAATCGCATTATTTAAAGGCAGAAAAATCAGGAAGACAATCCATAAAAATGAATGGTGGTTTGTTATTGTCGATGTCGTGGCAGCATTAACTGACTCTTTACAGCCTGATGGATACCTTAAAGATATGCGGCGACGCGATCCGGAACTTTCAAAAGGGTGGGGGCAAATTGCCACCCCCCTTTTTATAAAGACTGAGGGCGGACAACAGAAAGTTAACTGTGCAAATACAGAAGGAATTTTCCGCATTATCCAGTCTATCCCTTCGCCCAAGGCAGAACCTTTTAAGCGTTGGCTGGCAAAAGTTGGCTATGAACGGATACAGGAGATTGAAAATCCGGAATTAGCCACCAGAAGAACAAGAATGCTTTACAAACTCAAGGGCTATCCGGACGACTGGATTGAAAAGCGGATGCGCGGAATAGCTATCAGAGAAGAGCTGACTGATGAATGGAAAGAGCGGGGAGCAAAAGAGGAACAGGAGTATGAAATTCTTACTGCCGAAATATCCAAAGCCACTTTCGGAATAACTCCGGGTGAATATAAGAATCTCAAGGGCTTAAAGCGTGAAAACCTGCGGGACCACATGGATGATTTTGAACTGATTTTCAACATGCTTGGCGAAAGGTCAACTACAGAGATTCACCGCACTGAAGATTCTCAAGGCATGAACAAATTGAAATCAGACGCCAAATCCGGAGGGGATATTGCAGGCAATGCCAGAAAACAACTTGAAAAAAGACTTGGCAAATCCATTGTTACAAAAACTAACTTTCTAAAACAACACTCAAGAACAAAAAAATTGTCAGAGAAATAGCTTTGGACAAACAACAGGCGCAGAATATTGTTAAAGACACCTTTGAAAATTCGTTTGACAAGGGGCGGTGAGGGGCAGAGGGAGAAGATGGGTGTGTCCCTGATTAAGTTCTTTACCTTCCATTTTTTTCAACTTCCTCTGTCTGTTATAATAGTTCTGCACTTTATGGAAGAAATTAAAATCAGCAAAATAATCCGCTCAAAAAGAAAAACAATTGCGCTTGTGCTGACGCACGATGCAACGCTTGTTATTCGAGCGCCGTTTAAAACCCCTGTTGATTACTTGGAAAAGCTGGTTAATGAAAAACGCGGCTGGATTAGAGCAAAGTTGCTGGAGATACAGAGCAGGCCCAAGCCAAAAGCTAAAGAATTTGTAAACGGAGAGTCTTTCTTTTGTCTCGGAAAGAGCTATATGCTGAAAATTGTGGATAGTATTGGCGTTGATATTGAGCTTAAAGATAGTCTGCTTTTATCTCTGGAAAAAGTGCCTTATGCCAGGGATGTTGTGATAAAGTGGTACAAATCACTCGCGGAAAAGAAGATAAAAGAGCGCTGCGAGTGGTATGCAAGCCTTACCGGATATAAGCCGCTCTCAATCAAAATCACTGGCGCTCAAAGAAGATGGGGCTCAAGCGGATCAAGGGGAACTGTAAATTTCAGCTGGCGTTTGATAATGGCGCCTCTGGAAATAATTGACTATGTAATTGTGCATGAACTTGTGCATTTGGAACAAAGAGACCATTCAAGATTATTTTGGGATAAAGTAAAAAGCATCATGCCTGATTTTAAAAGAAGGCAAAAGTGGCTGAAGGATAACGAAAGGACTCTGAGTATTTAAAGGAAACCGGCGCGGAAAAATCAGCAAAAGTTCCTGAGAATATCTGCTTATTTCCCCTCTCTTAATGTCAGATACCCTGAAAATATTATCAGCAGTCCGCCGATAATTGAGCCTTTGCCCGGCAATTCACTTAGAAATATTATGCCGAATATTATCGCGATAACAGGTTCAATATAACCAAGCACAGCGGTTCTGCCGGCAGAGACGTAGCGAAGCCCTTTAAAGTAGAGAATCGGGGCTATTGTAGAATGGACAATCCCCATTACCAGAAAACTCCAGAGGGCATTGACAGGAAACTCCCTGACAAAAGGCGCAAGAAGTATAGCAATGACTGAATTTGAGAAAAAGGCAAGCACTACAGGATTAAAGCTCTGTGTGTAAACTCTGATGAGAATAATGACTGCTGCGTAAGCAAATCCTGATGCTATCCCCGCGGTTATTCCAAGCGCATCTCCTTCGTTAAATGAAAATCCGTTGAGCATAATCCACAGGCCTGCCGAGGCTATGATTATTGAAATAATAATCGGCCGTGTTACTCTTTCTCTCAGGAATAACGGAGCAAGAAAAGCGACAATGACAGGGGCGGTGTAATGAGTAAGCACTGCATTTGCTATCGTTGTATGTTTAAAGGCAAGGAAGTAACTAAAGGTATTAATTAATGAGGCAGCGCCAAGTATCAAGGGATATTTAAGCAGTTTTAGTCCCGGGAATTCTTTCCTGTAATTTTTCCGGGACAGGATTATTCCCTGAACGATAAGAGAGACAATAACCGAATAAAAGATAAGGACATGAACCGCTACGCCTGACAGTTTTACGATTACGCCGAGAGAACTCCACAGAAATATGGCAAGCAGAATATAAAGAGAAGGCGTCATTCTGTTCATTGGGAAACAATATCCTCTGCATAAAGCATAGGTAACATTTTAACATATTGCATTATCTGTCATTGCGAGTCCCGATTTTATCGGGACTCGCAATGACAACCTTCTATGTCTATTTTTCAGTCCTGCCTGTGATTGACAAACTTTTGCATTTCTTTTATGTTTAATAACATGCGATTGCCGGAGTGGATAAAAGTAAAAAGCGCTTTAGGGCTTCATGATACAAAACAGATTTTAAGGAAGCACCGCCTTTCCACTGTCTGTGAGAAGGCGCGATGCCCGAACATGGGTGAGTGCTTTTCAAAGCCTACGGCGGCCTTTATGATTATGGGTTCTGCGTGCACAAGAAACTGCGGGTTCTGTTCTGTAAAATTCTCAATGCCCGAAACCCTTGATGGAAAGGAGCCGGAGAGGGTTGCTCTGGCCGCAAAGGAGCTGGGATTGAAATATGTAGTTGTGACATCTGTTACAAGGGATGATTTGCCTGACGGCGGAGCCGGGCATTTTGCCGAGACAGTAAGGGCGGTAAAAAAACATCTTCCTGATGCTGTGGTGGAGGTTCTTACGCCTGATTTTAAGGGCAGTTATAATTCACTGAAAACCGTTATTGACTCCGCGCCGGACGTCTATAATCATAATGTAGAGACTGTGCCAAGGCTTTATCCTTACGCAAGGCCGCAGGCAAATTATGAAAGGTCCTTAAATGTGCTGCGGAATGCAAAAAAGATTGCGCTTGATATTAACGCAAAATCAGGGCTGATGGTAGGGCTGGGCGAGACTTTCAATGAGGTCGTCAGCGTGCTGAAAGACCTCAAAGACGCCGGCTGCGATACTGTGACAATAGGGCAGTATCTCAGTCCGGGCAAACAGAATCTTCCCGTCAAGGAATATGTAAGGCCGGAGATTTTTAATGAATATAAAGAAACAGCCGTTAAAATAGGGTTTAAATATGCGGCGTCAGCTCCGCTTGTGAGAAGCTCAATGAATGCAGAGGAAATGTATAATAATCGGTAAATAGGTGAATGGGTTGATGGGTAAATGGGTTAATGAATTTATGCGATTGACCGATTGACCGATTCACCAATTCACCAGAAGGAGTTTAAATGCTTGAGTTTAACAGGATAAAGAGGCTTCCGCCTTATGTTTTTGCCATAGTCAACGGCCTCAAGATGGAAGCGAGAAAACGCGGGGAGGATATAATTGACCTGGGCATGGGAAATCCGGATATGCCTGCCCCAAAACATGTGATAGACAAACTCTGTGAGGCTGCAAATAATCCCAAAAACCACAGGTATTCTGCGTCAAAGGGAATTACCCAGTTGAGGATGGCGGTATGCGAGTGGTACAAGAGGAGATTTGATGTTGATTTAGACCCTGAAAGCGAGGCGGTTGTAACTATCGGCTCAAAGGAAGGGCTTTCACACCTTGCCCTTGCAATCATACAGCCGGGAGATGTTGTCATGACGCCTACACCTGCGTATCCGATACATCCTTACAGCGTGATAATAGCAGGCGGCGAGGTTACAAGCATTCCGATAGGCCCCGGCATTGACTTTTTTGCTGAGATGGAGAAGACATTTAAAAAGACATGGCCCAGGCCGAAGATGCTCATAATAAACTTTCCTCATAATCCAACAACGATAGTTGTAGAAGGGCTTGAGTTCTTCAAGAAGGTTGTGGATTTTGCGAAAGAAAACAAGATAATAGTCCTCCATGACTTTGCCTATGCAGACCTTGTTTTTGATGATTATAAGGCGCCGAGTTTTTTGCAGGTTCCGGGGGCAAAGGATGTGGGAGTGGAATTTTTTTCTCTAACAAAAAGCTATTCCATGGCCGGATGGAGAGTCGGGTTCTGCATCGGTAATAAAGATATTGTCGGAGCATTGATAAAGATAAAGAGTTATCTTGACTACGGGATGTTTCAGCCTATACAGATTGCAGGCATTGTTGCTCTGAGAGGGCCCCAAGATTGTGTTGAGGAATTCAGAAAAACATACGAGTCAAGGCGCAATGCGCTGATTAACGGGCTTCATAATGCAGGATGGAATGTAGAGCCGCCAAAAGCCACAATGTTCGTATGGGCGAAAATTCCTGAGCGGTTCAGAAAAATGGGCTCCCTTGAATTTACAAAACTTCTCATAAAAGAAGGGGGAGTAGCGGCGTCTCCAGGCATTGGCTTTGGAGAAGGAGGAGACGAATACGTGCGCTTTGCCCTTGTTGAGAACGAGCACAGGATAAAACAGGCTGCAAAGGGAATCAAGAAGGTGCTTGGCAGATGATTAATGTCGGCATAATAGGTTTTGGAACAGTAGGTACAGGCACGGCAAAGATTCTTCTTGAAAACAAGGATATTATTTCTCAGAGAACAGGTTTTGATATAAACCTGAAAAAGATTGCAGACCTTGACATAAAAAAGAGCAGGGGGATTAAACTGCCGGAAGGGATTCTAACCGCCAATGCAGACGACATACTTAATGACCCTGAGATTAATATAGTTGTTGAACTCATCGGAGGCATACACCCTGCAAAGGAACTCATCCTTAAAGCCATAAGGAATAAAAAGCATGTGGTTACAGCAAATAAAGCGCTTATTGCCACAGAGGGAAATGAAATATTGGCTGAAGCGGAAAAGCATGGCGTTGAGATAGGCTTTGAGGCGTCGGTTGCCGGCGGCATTCCCATAATCAAGATTATAAAAGAGGGACTTATTGCGAACAGGATACTGGCAGTCTATGGAATAATAAACGGCACTTCAAATTATATCCTTACAAAGATGACAGACGAGGGCATTGAATTTTCCGATGCGCTAAAAGAGGCTCAGAGGCTTGGCTATGCGGAGGCAGATTCCGCTTACGATATTGAAGGGATTGACTCGGCGCATAAGCTGGCAATACTTGCGTCATTGGCATATAACATACCGCTTTCGTTCAATGATGTTTATAAAGAGGGCATAACCCGAATAACCTCTCAGGACATCGGCTTTGCTGGAGAACTTGGGTATAAAATAAAACTTCTTGCGATTGCAAAGGCAACCCCTCAGCCCCTCCCCTTGCCAAAGGGTGGAGAGTGGGCATGTGAGGTGGAACTCAGGGTTCATCCCACAATGGTTCCAAAGGATTATCTTATATCTAAGGTTGACGGTGTTTTCAACGCGATTTATGTGCAGGGCGATGCAGTCGGCGACACCCTTTACTATGGAAGAGGCGCTGGCGATATGCCGACAGGGAGCGCAGTTATAAGCGATATTGCCGATATAGGGAAAAGAATTACAAGGCAGGCAGGATGTAACCACTCTCAATCTCCCCGGAGGCATCAGGCATCTTTCATTAAAATCAAAAAAATAGAAGACATTTCCGCAATGTATTATTTCAGGTTCACTGCATTTGACAAGCCGGGCGTTCTCTCAACTATATCAGGAGTGCTCGGCAGTTACAACATAAGCATAACCTCTGTTATCCAGAAAGGAAGGCGGCTTGGAGAGGCTGTCCCCCTTATCGTGCTGACGCATACAGCAAAAGAAAGGGATGTTATTAAGGCGGTAACGGAGATAGACAGGCTTTCAGTCGTTGCGGATAAAACGCTTTATATAAGAGTTGAAGGAAAAGAAGAATAACTCTCATAACCTCATTTCAACCCGCTTCCCTCTTATAATCAAAACTTTAGACTCGAAGAAAGCCCGGTTTAAATACCTTTATCTATACCTTTTATTCTGCTAATATTGTGTTATGAAGCCGGGCACTCTCAGTAAAAGACTCCCTCTTATGCAGGAAGCAGACCTTGACGGGAAGATCGTTCTTGTCAGGTTTGATCATAATGTGGTAAAGAAAGGAGTCATAAGAGACCCTTACAGAATAGACCGGACACTCGGCACCCTTTACAACATTGTGGAGCGCGGAGGAAGGCCTATACTTATGACACACATTGGGAGGCCGAGGGACAAAAAGACCGGCAAGATTACGTGCGATCCCGGCAGTTCCGTAAAGCCTGTAGTTGAATATCTGGAGCAGAAGCTTCACACTGATTTATATATTCCCGAATTTAATATCCGGGGCGATGACGGCATAGCAGGTATAGAGGATTCTCTTCATGCTGTCGTTGAGGATTTGAGAAATAGAAAGATCGGCGGGATATATCTGCCCAATACAAGATGGTTTCACGGAGAAGAAGATGATGGTTTCTACAGGAACAGTTTTGCTGTCCAGCTTGCGGATATTGCGGATCTCTATATCAATGACGTATTTGGTTCGTGGCAGCCGCATGTTTCAACTTATGATGTAACTAAATTTATCCCTTCCTATGCAGGCTTTCTTATGCAGCAGGAGATAGAGAACCTGAACCGTGTTCTAGATCCTGAGAGGCCTTTTCTTGCGGTTGTCGCCGGAGCCAAGTACGACACCAAGATAGGCCCTCTTTATGCGATATACAAAAAAGCCGACAGTCTGATATTGGGCGGCATTATTTATAATGCCTATCTCTGCGCAAAATACGGCATCACTGTGAAGGGCGTGGAAAAAGAGGACGTTGATGCCGCGAAAGAGCTTGTCAGCATGGACAGAGAGGCTAAAAAGATAGCGGAGCTTCCATTTGTTGTTGAATCAGAGACTATTGAAGGGAAGATAGAGGGCAAATACAGGACTGTTTCAGTGAAGGATTTCAGGGAAGGAGATAAGTATGAATACTTCCTTGATATTGATCCAAAGTCTTTCATAGACAAGAGGATTTCAGAGGCGATACTCAGCGCAAAGACTATATTTGTAAATGCTGTTATGGGATTTACCCCTCATTTCACTCTCAGCTCTAAGGCTTTGGATGAGGTAATTGATGAAAACACCGCAGCGCTGAAGATGTACGGAGGCGGGGATACACTTCAGGAATTTAAGAATCTCTGTCCGGGTCTCTATCTGTCGGTTCTCGATAATGCAAAATACTACTTTTTCACAGGCGGCGGCACAGTGCTTACCGCAATAGAAGAGGGAAGTCCATACGGATTAAAGCCGGTGCAGGCTTTGATGGAGAACAAAGAGAGGCTTGGCAAACTTAAATAAAAGGAGATAAAGAGATAATGCAAACACCGATAAACCTGAACATCGAAAAGGTGATACAAAATGGATAAAATAACCTGGCTTTCTGTTTTGCCTCCCCTTTTAACGATTGCAATTGCAACTTGGTCTAAGAAAATCATTCCTTCTCTTTTAATTGGATTATTAGCGGGAAGTTATTTTTTACATCCCACTTTCACAGGTGGTTTTGAAACTGCCATGGACCAGATTCTAAAAACTTTAACTGACAAGGACAATTTGCAAGTGCTTTTGTTTCTGTATTTGTTCAGCGGATTAATCGCACTTATAAAAAAATCAGGTGGTATAAAAGCTTTTTCTGACATTGCTGAAAAACATATTAAAAGTAAAAAAGGAGTGTTTTTTACTTTGTGGGCATTAATTCCTGTTACTTTTATTGATTGCGGCTTCAGGGTAGTTGGGGCAGGTTCCATTACCCGCTCACTTGCGGAAAAGAACAAGATAGCCAAAGAACGGCTTGCTTTTATGCTTAACAATACGGCCAGTCCTGTTGTAGAACTTATACCAATCGCAACTACCTTTGTAGGTTTTAATGTAGCTATTATTACTCAGGGTTTGAAAGCTGCCGGAGTTGCGGAAAAAAATTCTGCCTATTCTGTTTGGCTTAAGGCTATTCCTTTAGAATTTTTCAGCATTGTGGTGATTGTTATAACCTTCCTTTCAGTTTTTTTTCAATTTAATAAATCTGATAAGAAACATGGACATCTTGCAGAAAAAGCGAAAAGTAAGATGGATATGGATATGAGTATGGATGATGACAAACCTGCATTAAAACCAAGAGTAATCAACCTTATTGTTCCAATATTAAGTGTTATCTTTTTAAGCTTTTTTTTCTTTTGGTTTTTTGGGGAAAATAAATCTAACGGCACGTCCATTATATCCGCAATAACTAATACAGAACCTAACAGGGCCATGCTCGTTTCATTGTTTATTTCAATAATTATATCCGCCATCTTTTATTTTTTCCAAAAATATGATCTTAAAAAAATGACTGCCGATCTCATATCGGGTGGAAATGAAATTATGACTACATTGGCTATTCTTACAATAGCGTGGCCCTTAGCATCAGTTTCACAAGATTTAGGCTTAAGCAGCTTTATACAGCAGCAGTTAGGGAGTTCATTACCTGTATGGAGTACTCCTGTTTCACTTTTTCTTCTATCTTCTGCCGTAACTTATTTTATAGGCTCAGGGTGGGGAGCGGCTTCATTGATCATGCCTTTTGCAATACCCCTTGCTGTTTCGGTTAGTTCAAACATTCCGCTTTGTGTTGCAGCAGTAATCACAGGAGGAACATTTGGAGACGTTACTTCACCTGTTGCCGGAATGACCAATATGTCGTCTAACATAGCTCATGCTGACCATACAAAATATTTAAAATATGCCAGCCCGTATAATTTTATCTCAGCAGGTATTGCAGCAGTTTTATTTTTAATAGCCGGATTTTTTTATCATCAATGATAGCAGTAACAATGAGTTAAACTTCAGAGGAGGAAAAAGATGAAAAGATTAATGATTATTTTAACGTGGTTGTTTGTTTTTAGTAGCTCAGCAGTTGCCCAGATGAATACCGATCAAGATGGTCACATGATGGGGTGGTGGTTGGGGATGGGGAATGGGCTATGGATGGGGTCTTTGGATCATTATCGCAATTCTCGTTATTTTTGGTATCGTTTTTATGATGAAACGAAAGTAAAAATCTGAAAGGGCAAACTATATTTCTTATAAAACAATGTACGGATGAACGATGCTGAGCCGGCATAGAGTTATAGGCGCTTATCTCCAGACAGGGCAGATTACCTGCCACGATGCGAGAGGCGACATAATCGATTGCATCGGGAGCAGGCAAGACGCGGACTTCAGAAACGGCGTGTCTTGGCCCACACTGCGATTCGAGGTAATTGACGATGCGGTCCTCGATCGGCTGACGGGGCTTGTCTGGACAAGGAACGCTAATATGGCTGAATTCCCTCTGACGTGGCAGGAAGCCCTCGATTATATCGCAGCGATGAATCGCGACAAGGTATTCGGTTCTCACAACTGGCGTCTACCCAACCGCCGTGAACTCCGAAGCCTTATGAGTCACCAGACCAGGAAACCGGCTTTGCCGGAGGGGCACCCCTTTGTCAACGTATTCAGCGGATGGTACTGGACGTCCACGACCGCGGCGATCAACACTTCATATGCGTGGTATATACATATGGAAGGCGCACGAATGTTTTACGGCCAGAAGGAACAGTTTTTCCTGTTATGGCCCGTTCGGGGAAAGGGGGACACAATTCTCCCTGCTACCGGCCAAACCCGGTGTTATGACGCAAAGGGACAATTCATCTCTTGCGCGGGATCGGGACAGGACGGAGAATTTCGATCAGGGGTGCGATGGCCTGAACCCCGCTTTGAGGAGGCAGGAAGTATGGTCGTCGACCGGCTCACTAACCTCTGCTGGCGTTCATCAGCCGACCTCACAGGCGGGCTGACGACATGGGAGGAAGGACTCAAAGCAGTGACAGACCTCAACCGGCAGCGGGAAATGACTTCTTCTTCATGGCGGCTGCCGAACATCAATGAACTGGAATCGCTCGTGGATTGCAGCGCGCACAGCCCGGCGCTTCCTCATGGACATCCCTTCATGGAAGTCAGGGAAGGATACTGGTCTTCAACGACGAGCATGTTCGAACCTGACTGGGCGTGGGCGCTCTATCTCACCAAAGGCGCAGTCGGCGTTGGACAGAAAAAGGGTGCGCATTTCTCAGTTTGGGCGGTGTGCGATCTTCCTTAGAGAAAATCATGACATGTTCGGAAAGAGGGGCAAGGTTTAGACTCTGGATTTTAGACTCGAAGAAAACCCTTGACAAATAACCTATAGTTCAATAAGATTTTTCTATGGATTGGAATCCTAATTTAGCCCGCACTCTATATCAAATCTCTAAAAATAATACTGTTGGATATTTTTTTATTGAACAAGGAGGTGGTTCAAGTCAGGGTTCGGCAATTATGAGATAGTTTTAGAACAATTTGACACAGGAGGTGAATCTTGTGAGTAAATTAAAAGACAATCCTAGTATCGCGGATGCCCTCAAAAAACAAGGCGTCTCAAGAAGAGATTTTATCAAGTTCTGCACGATGATAGCAGCAACATTATCATTACCCTCAAGTTTTGTTCCTCAGATAGTCGAAGCACTCGAAAAGAAACTTAAACCCTATGTTGTCTGGCTTGAATTTCAGGATTGCGCGGGGGACTCGGAATCAATGCTGCGCGCTACAAAGCCGACCATCGCTGAAATTGTCCTTGATGTGATTTCGCTTGAGTATCATGAGACAATAATGGCAGGCGCAGGAAAGTATGCTGAGAAAGCCCTGGCAGACGTAGTTAAAAATCAGAAAGGGAAATATATTGCAATTGTTGAAGGAGCGATTCCGCTTAAGGATGGAGGAGTTTACTGCACTATCGGCGGAAGGACTGCGCTTGATATAGCAAAAGAAGTTTGCGGGAACGCCGCAATGACCCTTGCTGTAGGCTCCTGTTCAAGTTGGGGAGGCATTGCCAGCGCAAACCCGAATCCTACGGGAGCTGTCGGCGTAGGCAAGGCTGTTCCTGGGATTACGTATGTTAATTTGCCGGGTTGCCCGATGAATGTTGAGAACGTAACCGCAACAATTGTCCATTATTTAACATTCGGGAAATTGCCTGCGCTTGATAACGAGCATCGTCCCTTATTCGCTCATGGCAAGAGGATACATGACAACTGCGAAAGGCGGCCTCATTTTGACGCCGGACAGTTTGTCAGAAAATGGGGAGATGAAGGCCACAGGCGAGGGTGGTGTTTATATGAAATGGGATGTAAAGGCCCTGAGGCGCACTTTAATTGTCCTTCGATAAGATGGAATGCTGGAACAAGCTGGCCTATACAGGCAGGGCATCCATGCATTGCATGCGCAAGCACAGACAACTGGGACAAGTTCGGGCCGATTTACAGCAGGCTTCAGAATGTTCCGGGTGCGGGATATCAGGCAACGGCTGATAAGATAGGCCTTGGCATAGCGGCCGCCGCCGCAGCGGGTGTTGCAGCGCACGCTATCGGAAGCGCAGTGAAAGGCAAGCCTGAAAAGAAAGATGAGAAATAAATAATAGATACATGATTAAGATGCAGGATAAAAAAATCTTACATCTTGATTAAGAAGGGGGGTAGAGCATGGCAAAGATAGCAATAGACCCCATAACAAGGATTGAAGGCCATCTGCGAATAGAGGCTCAGGTGGACGGAGGGAAGGTTACAGATGCCTGGTCCTCCGGCACGATGTGGAGAGGCATTGAGCTTATGATGAAAAATAGGGATCCGAGGGAGGTCTGGACCTTACTTTCCCGTGTCTGAGGGGTTTGAACAACAGTTCACTCCACCAGCTCCGTGAGAGCTGTAGAAAATGCACTTGGAATAGTAATCCCGGATAATGCGAGGATAATAAGAAATCTCATTACAGGCATCCAGTATGTTCAGGACCATGTGATACACTTCTATCACCTTCATGCCTTAGACTGGGTTGATGTTGTAAGCGCCTTAAAAGCTGACCCTGCAAAAACAGCATCACTGGCTCAGAGCATATCTGACTGGCCGAACTCATCTCCCGTGTATTTTAAGACTGTGCAGAGCAAGGTAAAGACACTTGTAGAGAGCGGACAGCTTGGCATATTTGCAAGCGGTTACTGGGGACATCCTGAATATAAGCTTCCTCCGGAAGCAAATCTTATGGCTGTAGCCCATTATCTTGAAGCTCTAGACTGGCAGAAGGATGTCATAAGGATGCAGGCATTGCTCGGAGCAAAAAACCCTCATCCCCAGACATATCTTGTCGGAGGAATGGCGATCCCTATCGATCCAAACAGCCAGAACGCAATAAACGCAGGCAGTATTGCCTTTATGAAAGACATGGCAAAGAAGGCGCACGCCTTTGTTGAAAAGGTCTATATTCCTGATCTGCTTGCTGTAGCGTCATTCTACAAAGAATGGGCAAGTATCGGTGGTGGCGTCGGCAATTACCTTTCCTACGGCGAATTCCAGAATGACAACATTAGTAATACAACAAACTGCTGGCTGCCTTCGGGATTCATCAGGAAGAAAAATCTCGGTAAGGTAGAACCAGTCGACCACAAAAAAGTCACTGAGGATGCGGCACATGCCTGGTATAAATACAGCGATGGCGATGAAAAAGCAAAACATCCCTATGATGGAGAAACCGTTCCTAACTATACAGGGCCAAAGCCGCCTTATGAGTTCCTTGAAACAAGCAAGAAATACAGCTGGGTCAAAGGGATAAGATACGATGGCCTTGCTACGGAGGTAGGCCCGCTTTCAAGGATGCTTGTGGCCTATGCATCAGGGCATAAGCGCATAAAAGAAGTTGTAAATATGGTATTAAAAAAATTAGGCGTTGGGCCTGAAGCCTTATTTTCCACTCTCGGCCGCACAGCAGCCAGAGGTATTGAAACGCTTGTAACCGCGGAAATGCTGCCGGTATGGATAGATGATCTTGCGGCAAGGATTAAAAGCGGTGATATTAAGATTCATGAAAATTCAAAGTGGGACCCTTCATCCTGGCCAAAGGAGGCAAGAGGGTATGGTTTCCATGAAGCCCCTCGCGGCTCATTATGCCATTGGTTAACCATCAAGGACGGCAAGGTTGCCAATTATCAATTGGTAGTACCGGGAGGATGGAATTCTTCTCCGAGGGATGCCAATGGTCAGAGAGGTCCCTTTGAAGAGGCTCTGGTCGGCACACCGGTGAAAGATCCGGACAGGCCGCTGGAAATACTCAGGACTGTTCATTCATTTGACCCGTGTATGGCATGTGCTATTCATGTTCTTGACCCCAAAGGCAACGAATTGATAAAGGTTAAGGCGAAATAGGAGGCTGCTATGTTAAATAGGATATACGTCTGGGAATTTCCCGTTAGGCTGACTCACTGGCTTAATGTCATCAGCATACTGGCCCTGTTGCTTACGGGTTTTTACATCGGCGCCCCTTTTATTCACGCTGCCAGAGAGAACCAGTTAATAATGGCAACAATGAGGTTTTTGCACTTTGTATCATCGTATGTATTTACGGTAAGCGTGCTTGTGCGGATATACTGGTGGTTTGCAGGCAACAGATACGCCAGATTGAACCAGTTTATCCCGGCAAGCAGCGAGAGGCAGAAAGACCTCATTGATTCATTGCTGTTCTATGTCTTTCTGAGAAAAGACAGCACTCATGCCGAGGGGCATAATGCTCTTGCAGGGCTGACTTATTTTCTTCTCTTTATTCTCTTCATAGTGGAGATTCTTACGGGTTTTGCCCTTTACGCAGAAAGCCATGTGGGTGCATTCTGGACCCTCATGGGCGGCTGGCTTTTGTCTATATTCTCAACCGGAACGGTAAGGCTGGTCCATCACCTATTAATGTGGATAATAGTCCCATTTATTATTGTGCACGTTTATCTCTCCTTGTTGGGCAACTGGGTTGAAAAGAATGGTCTTCTCGCCTCAATATTCAGCGGGTATAAGACCCTGAAAGGATGAAAGCATAGAGTTTGACAACAGCTCTGATAGGTCTTGGGAATATACTTTTAAAGGACGAGGGAATCGGGGTTCATGCGGTAAGAGCCATTAAAGAAAGACACGCCTTCTATCCGGAGGTGGAGATTATTGATGGCGGGACGCTGGGCCTTGATCTCCTTCCCTTTTTTGAGGGCAGGGATAAAATCCTTATCATAGACGCCGTTAATTTCAGAAAAGAACCCGGCTATATTGGTGTTATCGAAGATGATGATATCCCTTCTGTCCTTAATGTAAAACTTTCAGTCCATCATATCGGGCTTACGGATGTGCTTTTTGCTGCCAGGCTTACGAATGTCCATCCATCCAAGCTATGTCTTATCGGTATACAGCCTGAATCAATTGATGTGGGGCTTGAGATGACGGAATGCATAAGAAATAAGATGGAGGAATTGATAACATTGGCCATTAAAACATTGGGGGGGTGGGATATAGAATGTGCCTTGCAGTCCCGTCAAAGATTGTCAGCATAAATAATCTTCTTGCAACAGTTGACGCCTATGGCGCAAGAAGAGATGTCAGCCTTATGCTTCTTCCCGAGGAAGCGCAGATAGGAGATTATGTTATCGTGCATGCGGGATTTGCCATACAGAAGGTGGACGAAGAAGCTGCCGGTGAGGCGCTGAAATATATAAAGCAAATTCTGGATGAAACAGACGGAGACTTATAGCCCCTGTTAACGAGCGGGATTGTGG
>Ga0210051_1002323_pt1 | contig 19152 bp, 15 predicted proteins | sample CryGey092014_all_FD_185464 | JGI IMG/M metagenome (GOLD analysis project Ga0210051, IMG submission 185464) | Groundwater microbial communities from aquifer - Crystal Geyser CG23_combo_of_CG06-09_8/20/14_all (SPAdes) (version 2) | ecosystem: Environmental > Aquatic > Deep subsurface > Groundwater... | reverse complement strand
AAAATGGCAGCAAGAATACAACACAGTTAGGCCACATCAGGCACTCGGATATTTGACCCCGGATGAGTTTTATGATAAAGTTTCATCCTCACTCTGAATGTGTTACCCATATACTGAACCTATACAAGGGTTAATACCATCCATACGGAAGGATGTTACATCAAGCGCCGCAAAGACAGGACTGACCAGAGCGAGTGCTAAAAGTGTTACCAGTACTCTCCTCATACATTCTCCTCCTTTTTGATTATTATCATGTTTTTCTTTACTTCCTAACCCTTTCATCATTCCTTACTCACCCCCTTTCCGGGAAAATTTACACAAAATTTGTGGCTCTTGTAGCAAAATTTGGCTTGTTTTAAGTTGGATAGGCTTTGTAAAAAAGTATTCTCCTATATAGTTAGAATGGTAGCGGGGGGTGGATTTGAACCACCGTCCTCAAGGTTATGCTTACCACTTCGACTTTCGCCGCCCCTGGCAGTCAGAGTTTGTGGTCTGGACTATACCTTTGCCCTCTGTCCTCCCGAGTCAGACAGTTAGGGCACCTGCCATCTAGTCTCTACACCTTCCTGACCTAAATTAAATCAGGATTGGCTCGGTATTGCCATTTCAGGTTCCACCGAATTTGACAGGTTGTTACTCAATCGTTTCCGATTGAGCGGCCCATCGAACAACAAGTCCCATCGTTCCCTGTACTCCCACGATGCTGGCCTGCGTTGTCTCTTCTCAGTTTCTACCAATGTCAGGGTACTGCCATAATCCGAGAAGATAGACACAGGGACAACGTAGAACACATTCAAGTCATCAATGTACAGGATTGCAAAATCAAAGTCCTCCTCGCCATAGCGACTCCGCAACATTTGGCGCCTGTTCGTCTTGGTTCTCCGCACATCAACTGCGTAGCAATTGTTTTTCGCGTCGAACCACGCACTCTTTACCTGAATTCTAACCAAGCGCCCTGCGAGATCAATGGCGAGGTCGTAGGGAAGACGGTCGCCAACGGGCTTCAGAACTCTAAAACCCCTCTTCAGAAGCTGCGTCGTGACCTCCGATTCTGCAATGTCTGCCTTTAACTTGGTGTCCATTCGAGCCTTGCGAGCTACCGGACTGCTCTACCCCGCGTTTAAATACTACTTATTTACTTTATAAATGTCAAGTTTATTAGATTGCGCGCTGGCATGCCGAATATGCCGAATCCTTAAAAACAATTTACACCCAGCCACGCGCCTGCATCGCATCTGTTACACGCTGAAGCGCAAGTAAATATGCGGCTGTACGCATATCAACCTTTTTCTCCTGAGAAATTTCCAGGACATCTGCAAATGCTTTAGACATCTTCGTTCTCAGGCGCTCGTGTACCTGCTCTTCGCTCCAGCGGTCCCCGGTAACACCCTGTATCCATTCAAAATAGGAAACCGTCACGCCGCCAGCGTTACATAATATATCCGGGATTAGGAACGTCCCTTCCTTGTAAAGTATCTTATCGGCATCCGGAGTAGTCGGTCCGTTTGCAAGTTCAGCAACAATTTTTGCCTTGACCTTTTCTGCATTTGCTGAAGTAATTACACTCTCCAGTGCCGCGGGTACCAAAATGTCTACGTCCGCAAGAAGGACATCTTCATTTGAAATGGGTATGGTCCCGGGAAATCCAACCACGCTGCCTGTTTTTCTCTTGTGTTCAAGTACTTTTGCAGGGTCGAGACCATTTGGGTTATAAATGCCTCCCCTGGAATCACTCACTGCAACAATTTTAGCGCTATGCACACTGTGCAATAGTTCTGCTGCAAGCGAACCTGCGTTACCATATCCTTGTATAGCAACCCGCGCCTTACAAAATTCAAGGCCGATATGCTTACACGCTGCTTCAAGCGTAAACATTCCACCGCGCGCTGTTGCATCTCCCCTGCCCTGGGAACCACCAATACAAAGCGGTTTACCGGTTATCATGCCAGGCACATTGTAGCCACTCAATTTACTATATTCATCCATCATCCATCCCATAATCTCAGGCGTCGTATATACATCCGGAGCAGGAATGTCACGTTCAGGACCGAGAATACGACCAACTCCATTTATGTACTTCCTGCTTAATGCTTCCAGCTCCCGTTTTGACATTTCTTTTGTGTTACATATAACCCCGCCTTTTGCACCGCCATATGGCAAATCCACAACTGCGCACTTCCATGTCATCCATGCAGCCAATGCGCGTACCATGTTTATATCTTCTGCGGGGTGAAAACGGATTCCGCCTTTTGTTGGCCCTCTGGCGTCGTTATACTGTACGCGAAACCCCTTGAATACCTTTACTTCCCCAGAATCCATTTTTACCGGAAGCGACACCAACATTTCACGCATTGGTTCCCTTAAAATGCTGCGAATGCTGGCTGGCAAGCCGAGCAGCTCACACGCACTATCTATCTGTGCTTGTGCAACTGTAAACAGATTTTGCTTTGTTTGTTCATTCGTCATTTTCTTACTCCTTCGTATAAAATTTTATCTCTCACTATCTGAAGAATATTTTATGCCGGGAGAGGGATTCGGACCCTCACGGAGCTAAACTCCAGCGGATTTTAAGTCCGCACTGTCTGCCATTCCAGCATCCCGGCACAAATAAAAATGACTACTTCAGCCGGTAGACCACTTCGCCTGGCTTAATCATTCCAAGACGCCGCCTTGCTAATTCTTCTACGTATTCCATATCGCTTGTAGAACGGGCAATCTGCTCATTTAGCTGCTTGTTTTCCTGTCCCAAAGTTTTTATTCGTCCCTGAAGACGTGTCACCTCACGATGCAAATTCATAAACGCACGAAAAGACGGATTTACAAACAATGCCACTATTACGAGCATTGCAAGAATCCACCAAAATAATTTTTTCTTATTCATTTTTCTTTAAGCACGGCGCTGCCAACCAGGGAATAATGCTTTCTCACCTAACTCTTCTTCTATGCGGAGCAACTGGTTGTACTTTGCTATCCGGTCGGTTCTTGAGCCAGAACCTGTTTTAATCTGCCCGGAATTTACTGCTACTGCCAGGTCTGCAATAAAAGTATCCTCGGTCTCACCGGAACGGTGGGAAATTACGGTCGTATATCCGGCTCTGTGCGCTATCTTGACGGTATTCAGCGTTTCACTTACAGTACCAATCTGATTAAGCTTGATAAGAATTGAATTTGCTGTTCCTTTTTTGATGCCCATCTCAAGTCGCTCTGGATTCGTTACGAAAAGGTCATCGCCGACAATCTGAACTCTTGAGCCAATCCGTTCCGTCAACTGATGCCAGCCATCCCAATCATCTTCTGCCATGCCATCTTCAACTGAAAGAATTGGATAACGGCCACAGAGGCCCTCATAGTAGTCCACCATCCCGGATACAGAAAGAGTGCGGCCTTCTCCTTGCAGGACATACTTTCCATCTTTGTAGAATTCACTGGATGCCGGGTCAATTGCCAATCCAACATCATCGCCCGGCTTATATCCGGCATGCTCAAGTGCTTCCACAATCACTTTTAGCGCCGATTCGTTAGTTTCAAGGCGTGGAGCAAAGCCACCTTCGTCTCCGACAGAAGTCGCCAGGCCCTTTTCACTTAATACTTTCTTTAAAATATGAAATACCTCAACTCCCATTCTTATTGCCTCGGCAAATGAATGCGCATTATGCGGCACAATCATAAACTCCTGAATGTCAAGATTATTATCAGCATGCTTCCCGCCATTAAGTATATTCATCATTGGCACCGGCAGAGTTCTTGCGTCTGTGCCGCCGAGATAACCAAGATATCTATAGAGTGACACTCCTTGTATCTGAGCACTGACACGCACGCATGCCATAGAAACCGCGAGAATTGCATTTGCGCCAAGATTAGATTTTTTGGGAGTTCCGTCCAGGTTAAGCATTATATCGTCTATATCCTGCTGGAGAGTTGGGTCTTTACCAATAAGTGCCGGCGCTATTGTCTGCGATATATTACTAACTGCTTTTAGCACACCTTTTCCAAGGTAGCGCTTTTTGTCTCCATCACGCAATTCTAATGCTTCATGTTCTCCGGTTGATGCACCTGAAGGCACAATCGCACGACCCATAATTCCACCATCAACATGAACTTCACACTCTACCGTTGGATTCCCGCGTGAATCAAGAACTTCTCTTGCAACTATCTTTTCGATTTTATGCATAACCTGTCACCTCTTTCTATCAAATCGCCATATATAATAGCAATTAGCAAGGTTATTGTAAACCTCGTCATAATTCCCTGATAGTATTCCCTCTCACTCTCCAGCGACATTTTCAATCATCGGCCTGACTACACGGGCCAGGCGTTCAAGCAGATTACCGGAAGGCGCCTCAATGTAACAGCGTACCACTGGTTCGGTCCCGGACAACCTGAGACCAACCCATGAGTTTTGTTCAAGAAGGAACTTAACTCCATCGAGCCGGTTCACAGAGAGAACTTTAAGGCCACCTATTTCTCGAGGTGGTTTTTTATTGAGCCCATTTCTGATTTTAGCCATCGTTTCAGGTTGAAATTTCAGGTTTACTCTGCGGTCATAAACCGGACCGACCTGGCAATAAATTTTCTTTAGAATTGCACCAAGAGGTTTCTTCTCCCGGGCAACGAGCTCTGTAACAAGCAATGCAGCCAGAATACCGTCTTTCTCAGGTACATGACCATGAATTGTCAGACCGCCACTCTCTTCTCCGCCAAGAACAAGATTTTCTTTGAGCATCACTTCCCCGATATATTTAAACCCGACTGGCGTCTCACGAACGGGCATCCCGTATTTCCTGGCGACTCTGTCTACAAGAGAAGAAGTCATAACTGACCTCGCCACTACGCCACGCCATTTCCGGTGTTCTAGAAGATGATACAAGACCAGAGCAAGGACATAATTTGGCAGAATGTATTTTCCGTTACTATCAACGATTCCGAATCTGTCAGCGTCAGGGTCACATGCAACGCCAGCACAACACTTCTCACGACGAACCAAACTGCCAAGACCACCGAGAAACTCCTCTGCCGGTTCCGGCCTCTCTGTCCCGCCAAAGAGCACGTCTCTTTCATTATTCCTGACAAATACCCTGCATCCTGCTTCTGATAATAATACGTCAAGTATGCCGTGTGCGGTACCCCAGAGAGTATCAACCCCGATTTTCAGCCGTGCACGTTTAATTGCTGAAAAATCAATGAGTTTTTGCAACCGTGCAAAATACGCAGGCAACGGGTCTATCATTGTTATCAGACCTTTTTTGCTCGCCTCATCAAATGTGATATAGTTAACTTTCTTGATACGTGATATTTCGCGCTCTATATCTTTTGTGTCTTCAGGTAATGCCGGACCACCCCATGCAGGAGAAAATTTCAAGCCATTATAACAATAGGGGTTGTGGGACGCTGTTATGTTGATTCCGCCAGCCGCCTTCCTTCTTATAATCTCGTAAGCGATAACCGGCGTTGGGGTATCCCTTTCGGTAATAAGACACTTTATTCCATTTGCTGCGAGAACGCTTGCGCTTTCACGCGCAAAATCTTCTGACATAAATCTGGTATCGTATCCTACGATTACAAGTGCCTTGTGTTTCTGTTTCTTAAGGTGATTTGCGATTGCCTGGCTTACCAGACGAACGCCTGAATACGTAAAGTCATCGCTTATGATTCCCCGCCAGCCGGAAGTTCCAAATTTAATTACATTTTTCATCTGTTACACCTCAAGAATTTTGCAATTGTTGTAGGGGCGGTATTTATGACCCTACAAAATTTTCTTGCCTTGCACAAGACGGCCGCATGCAAGTATTGCAGAAACCATAGGCCTGGAATCAGGCGCTATCTTTCCTGCTATATCCAATCCGGTACCATGAATAGGGGAAGTCCTTGGAAAAGGCAAGCCAAAGGTAATGTTCACGGCCTTCTCCCAGTCGAGAAGTTTTACCGGAATCAGCCCCTGGTCGTGATACATTGCAACGATAATGTCTACGTCTTTTCTGCGCCTTGCTCTCCAGAACAAAGTATCCGCAGGAAATGGTCCTTGTATGTTTATTCCCTTTCTTTTAAGACGTGCAATCACAGGTATAATTATCTTTTTTTCTTCTCCGTCACCAAACCCATCTTCTCCACCGTGCGGGTTCAGCGCACAAACAGCAAATCTTGCGCCCGGATAGTGCTCATTAACCAGATCTACTGCGTCTGTGATTGCTGCTGGAGTAATCGCTGCGCTCACTTTCTTTAAGCGCACGTGGCGAGTGACAAGAACTACTTTCAAGTGAGGTGAGGTAAAGAACATTGCTACGCGAGTAGAACCAGTTAGTCGCGCAAGAAATTCTGTATGCCCAAGGAAATCTATACCTGTCTTCCGTATTGCTTCCTTGCTAACAGGTGCTGTTACCAGGCCGTCAATCTTTCCTTCACGCCACAATTCTACCGCAACTTCGATTGCTGTAACAGCGGCCCGGGAACTCGTCTTCGTAGGATGCCCTGGAGAATAATTACCTGGCAGGATTCGCGTGTCACGGTAACATCTTACGTTCGCTGGAATTCTGCGAGGCCACTTTGGACCGCATATAACCAGTGTCCTAACTTCTTTGCGTACAGTGGGATTCGCAACTGCGCGGAAGGAAACTTCTGGACCTATACCTGCTGGTTCACCTAATGTTATTGCTATAAGAGGCCTGCTCACAAATCGTACCTTTTGATACTTGCCTTATCCCGTAGATTGCGCACGTAATCCTGATATGCTTTTTCCAGGTGCATCTGCTGAATATATTCCTTTAAGTAGTCGTAGACTTCCTCAAGAGTTTTCTTTTCTTCTGCCTGATGGCCAAGGCATTTTATTATGTGATACCCAAACCTTGTTTTTACAATATCGCTGACTTCTCCCATCTCCAATGAGAACGCTGTTTTTTCAAAAGCGGGGTCCATCTGACCGCGGCTGAAATACCCGAGGTCTCCACCGACCTTAGCACTTGGGCATTCGGAATACTTGGTTGCAATCTCAGCGAAATCCTTTTTTTCTTTGACAATCTGTTGCCTGATTTCAGATATCTTCTTATACGCCTGTTTATCGTCTCTTTTTTCGTCAACTTTGATTAGTATATGCCGTGCACGTACTTTTTCCGGCTCGACCATCTCACTTTCGTGCTCTTTATAAAATTCCGAAACCTCCTTGTCGGTCGGTGCAACTACCTTTGGGCGGACATTGCTCTCTACGAGCTTCATTATCTTCAGTTGGTCCTTAATTCTCTGGCGGAATTCTGCTTCACTCACATCCTGGCGCTCAAGTTCTTTATTGAACTCTGCAACCGAAGGAAACCTTTTTTTCACTTCATCCACACCATTGAGGACCTCTTTCTCGCTCACAAAAATCTTCTGTGCATCTGCCTCCTGGAGAAGCACCATTTCGGTAATCATTTCATCCAATATCTTGCCCTTCGCTTCCTTAATCTCAGGTTCTGTTAGTTCCCTTCCAATACCGGTTTTGTAATCCCTGATAATTGGTTCGGCTTTCTTCTCAAGGTCAGAAAGAAAAATTGCGCGTGTGCCTACCGTTGCTATAACCTTATTTACAACTTTTGCAAAAGATATGCTTGAAATAAACAGTAAAACGAGACAAATTGCACAAGTTACAAGATATGTTTGTGATTTCAGAAAACGACCTGCATTCTTGTGAGATATAGAATCCATGATACTCCTCCTGTTTAGGGACTAGCCTCCTTAGTCTGTTTCTTGCTGCACAGTAGTTCCTTGAGGTAAGGTAACCGGCAGTTTCATCTTTGCAAGTTTTTCGTAGTCAATTTTGACACCAAGGTCTTTGCGCCAGTCGGTTAACAGCTCATCAAACCTATTCTTTATAAGTATGGTTCGTACTTCTTCTCTCGCTTCGTCAGCGCTACGACTCTCACCAGAACTACGTCCAGTCAATTTGATAATATGATAGCCGAATTCTGTCTGTACTACGTCTGAAATGTCCCCTATGTTCTTAAGCGCGAATGCGGCATTCTCAAATGCAGGCACCATATCGCCTCTTGAAAAATAGCCAACGTCACCACCGGAAGAGCTCGTTTGTGTATCAATTGAGTATTTACGTACCAGTGAATCAAAATCTTCTCCTTCATTTAGACGTTTGAGAGTTTCCTCGGCTTCCTTTTTCGTCGAAACAAGAATATGACTAACTCTGACTTTCTGTGGACGTACAAATTCCTGGCTGTGCTGTTGATAAAACTCCTCTACTTCGGTATCACTGATGCCAAGATTTCTTTTCTGTAATTCCTGAATCATAGTCCCGATAAGCAACTGCTCCTCTAAATCCCGCAGACGCTCCCGGACATCCTGCCTGCGGTGTAGACCACGGCGCCGTGCCATCTGGACCAGAATCTGTTCCTTCACCATTCCCTCCACGTACTGCCGCATACCACCCTCTGTCGAAAGGAAACCATAGTAATATTCGGGTACACCCGTAAGACGCGCTCCTATCTCGTCTGCGGTAATACGCCTTGAGCCTACACGTATCACAGTACGTGAATTAAACCAGACCAGCCACCAGATACCTACTGCTATAACTACAACAACAGTGACAATAACCCATCTCTTCCACTTTTTGGCAATTATATTTTTCATATTCCCACTATATCATTTTCTTTTAATAATTGCAAAAACCTATCCAGGTCTTTAATGGAACTATTTTTGTCTGGCTTCCAGACAATTGATAATCCATCTCCGGACGAAAAACTAAGCTGCTTTCCAAAGTTGGAAACCAGCATTTTTAGTCCGGAACTCTTAACGGACCACCTGCTGCCAAGAGCAATCACATAACCGTCGTCCTTTTGCGTAATACGCGTTACCCCCAGCTTGACTGCCCTATTGCGCAACCGGATAATCTGAATGAGGTTCTGCATCGCTTGAGGCATTTGTCCCCAACGGTCAGCAATTTCTTCAGCGATGTGCGATACTTCATCCTCTTTCGCGGCAAGCAAACGTCTATAAAGCGTAAGTCGTTGCCCATCGGACTCTACGTATTCAACCGGAATATACGCATCGATTTGGAGATTTATCTGTGGCTGGACGCTCTCAACTACCGGCTCTCTACGCAACTCTCTGACCGCTCCATCCAATATTTTCATATACATGTCAAAACCTACGTCCATCATACGCCCATGCTGTTGTGTTCCCAGTAAATTGCCTGCGCCACGAATCTCCAGGTCGCGCAGCGCAAGAGTAAGGCCACTACCCAGCTCAGTAAATTCGGCAATCGACTCAAGCCGGCGACGCGCATCATCTGTCAATATCCTATCTCGTGAGTAGAACATATAACAGTATGCCTTACACTGTTCACGGCCAACCCGTCCACGCAACTGGTATAGTTGCGCGAGACCAAACCTATCAGCGTCTTCAATAATCATCGTGTTGACATTTGGAATATCAAGGCCTGATTCAACTATACTTGTGGAAAGCAGGACATCGTACTGACGCTCAATAAAACCGAGCATAACCTGCTCCAACTGGCGCGCCGGCATACGGCCATGAGCTACCGCTATCCTTGCATGCTGTACAATGTTTCTCAGACGCCCGTAGCAAGCATCTATTGTTTCAATTCTGTTATGCACATAATAAACCTGACCGCCTCTATTTAATTCATAACGCATAGCACGCTCAACAAACTCTATATTATATGGTCCTACATATGTCTCTACAGAAAGGCGCCCGATTGGTGGGGTTTCTATTCTTGAACTGTCCCTCAAACCACCAAGCGACATAGAAAGTGTTCGCGGTATCGGCGTTGCAGTGAGAGTTAGCACGTCTACGCTCCGCCTTAGACGCTTTAGTGCTTCTTTATGTTTCACGCCAAAGCGATGCTCCTCGTCTATCACCACGAGGCCAAGGTTATTAAACTGTACGTCTCTTCCAAATAGACGATGAGTTCCAATCAGGATGTCACAGGACCCTACCTTAACTTCCTCCAGTATACGCTTACTTTGTGCTCTGGATTTAAACCTTGACAACATTTCTATGACGACAGGATATTTATCAAAACGCTGCGAAAAAGTCCTCCAGTGTTGCTCACAAAGCACCGTGGTGGGAGCGAGCACTGCAACTTGTTTTCCAGCGAGCACGCACTTTAGTGCGGCGCGCATAGCAACTTCTGTTTTCCCATAACCAACGTCTCCACATACTATCCTGTCCATTGGCCTGGGATTTTCCATATCCTTTTTTACTTCTGCAATTGCGCACAACTGGTCAGGTGTTTCTTCAAATGGAAACTCTGACTCGAATGCATACTCCTCTTCCGTACTTTGAGGAAATGCAAAGCCAGGCATCTTCATCCGCCACGCATATAGGTCTACCAACTCATGCGCTATTTTTTCTACAGACTTTCGGACATGTGCTTTTGTACGTTCCCAGCTTGCAGAGCCAAGTGGGTATATCTTTGGTATCACGCCCTCCGGAGCAATGTATTTCTGAACTTTATCAAAGTCCTCAACAGGCACGTATAACCGGTCACCACCAGCATATTCAAGGTCAAGATAATCCGCCTGTTTGTTATCAACTTCCATCTTGGTAAGGCCACAGAATCTTGCAATACCATAACGCTCGTGAACTACAAAATCCATTGGTTTTAAGGTAGCAAGGACCTTCAGCGGAGAGGCACTTGGCAACCTTATATAGCGCGGACGAATCCTGTATCTTCCAAATACATCGCCATCCGTAACTATAGACAGGTTCGCATCGCGAAGAATGATTCCTCTCTTTAGTGAACAGACCAGAAACTTTATGCGAGTATCGGCGAGCATAATTCCACGTGATGAAAGTACTGCCTTGAGCCGTTCTATTTCCCTTACGTTATCTGCAAGCATAGCGACTGTCCAACCGCTGTTCAGCCATGCCGTAACCTGTTTGCTTAACTCATCTATCTTGCCGTGATAAACCTGCTGTCCTGCACAATTAAACTTTATGTCAACATGTATAGGTAACTGAGCCAGGTAAACTGCGAGAGCCGGACTGTCGACAGATGAAATCCAGTTATCATCTGGTTCTTCCATTCCAAACCACATAACCAATCCTGCATTACCAAGATACTGTCTTAACTGAACTCCTTGTCCCGACATCACCATGATAGGAAAAATAGTCACTTCATTCAGCCGGCTTGCTCTACGTTGCGTTTCTGGTGAAAAACTATAAATTTCTTCTACCGTATTCCCGGAAAGGACAACGCGCACCGGAGACGCGTCTCCTGGCAACCAAAAATCCAGCACGCAACCGCGAATGCTGAATTGCCCCTCATGCTCCACGCAATCTATACTCTCATAGCCGCACGCTGTAAATACTGACCGTCCTCTGTCAACGGAGAACTCGGCTCCTGATTTAACCGTTGAACAGTTTTTTTCAAACCGGGTGTTACTTATAACAAGTTCTGATAGTGTTTCCTGACCAACGATATATATGCCGGCTTGTTTGAAATGGAGTCCCCTCAAGAAATGTGAAATAAAATGATGTCCCGCAGTTCTGGGACTTACGAAAGTACCACCCAATGCAGTGAGGTCCTCTTCCATTTCTGTGAGTTGCTCGTCATCGCCAGTTACCACAATCAGCTGGTCTGGAAATTCCATGGCGAGGGAAGCGGCTGCCAGCGCCTGGATATTGGAATGCGCACTGCCAGCTACTACGTAACGTGTTTGTTTCAAATTCTGAACAATACTGGAAATAACAGGGATTTTTCGGAAGGTATCAACTAACCATTGAGCGTCTGACATTTTTACTCGGATTTGGATAGTTTTTTATGGAGGAGCTGGTTTACCTGTTTTGGGTCCGCCTGGCCGTTGGTTTGCTTCATAACCTGACCAACCAGAAAACCAAGAACCTTCTCATTTCCATTGCGATATTTCTCTACAATATTCTGTGAGTTTAACAATACCGATTCCACGATTTTACTAAGAGCCCCTTCATCGGATATCTGTTTGAGGCCGCGCTTGGAAATAACCTTATCAACAGTCGTAGCATTGCCGAACATCTCAGCGAAGACCTCCTTCGCCATCTTGCCAGAAATCTCTCCCCTAAAAATCAATTCTACTAACCTTGCAAGATTCTCCGGAGGAACAGGAGATGCTTCGATACTGATTTTAGCTTTATTAAGACACCCCGCAAGCTCCACGGTAACCCAGTTTGCAATTGATTTTGCAAACTGCTTCAAATCCACGGCTTTCGGTGGACGGCAAGCAACTGCTCTCTCATAGTAATCTGCGCCATAACGGTCTTGAGTAATAACACGAGCGTCATATTCGCTTAAGCCAAACTGTGCAATAAGGCGTGCACGACGCATACGCGGCAATTCTGCCATTTCTCTGTCAAGACGCGCGACCAACTCCTTCTCAATTACCAGAGGCACAAGGTCTGGCTCAGGAAAATAACGATAATCATGCGCTTCTTCTTTAGTCCTCATTGAATAGGTCTTGAGAGTAGTTTCATCCCACAGACGCGTCTCCTGGATAACCTTCTGGCCATCTTCAAGCAGAGACGACTGTCTCTTTACTTCGTACGCAAGCGCCTTCTCCACGGCACGGAACGAATTCATATTTTTTATTTCACTTCTCGTACCAAGCTCATCAGTCGCACTTACCGATACGTTCGCATCGCACCTCAGCGACCCTTTTTCCATGTCGCAATCTGATACGCCCGCGTATTGTAGTATTTCCTTTAGTGCTGCCAGATATTCATGCGCTTCCGATGGACTTGTAATATCCGGTTCACTAACAATCTCCAGTAGAGGAACGCCACAGCGATTCATATCAACGAGTGAACCGTCAACAGGCGTAGTGCCAATGAAATGCAACAGTTTCCCGGCATCTTCCTCAAGATGCGCACGAGTAATCCTTACCCGTTTCGTACCTTTGCCATCTGAGTCAAACTCCACCCATCCCTGCACTGCAAGCGGGAGCTCATACTGGGATATCTGGTAACCTTTTGGCAAATCAGGATAGAAATAGTTTTTTCTGGCAAAAATAGACCGCTCTTTGACTGTGCAATTTAGTGCACGCGCAGCTTTAACTGCGAGTTCAACTGCCTGGCGGTTAAGGACGGGCAATGCGCCAGGCATCCCGCAACAAACAGGACAAATATTGGTGTTTGGCTCTGCACCGTACTCAGAAGAGCAGGAACAAAAACATTTCGATTTTGTCTTCAGCTGGACATGCACTTCAAGCCCAATTACTGTCCTGTAATTCATGGTAATTCCTCAAAATTGAGTTACTTTTTGGTTTGTATAATCTGCTCAACTGCTCTTGCTACCTTGAGTATGTTTGATTCCTTCAACGCAGGTCCTATGACCTGTAACCCGATTGGCATGCACTGTTCTGTCCAACCAGCCGGGACCGAGACGGCCGGTAACCCGGCAAGGTTGACCGGAATCGTGAATACATCCGCAAGATACATCTGTAGAGGGTCGGAGAGCTTCTCACCAAGACGAAATGCAGTAGTCGGTGTTGTCGGAGTAATAATAGCGTCTACCTTCTTAAAAGCGTTATGGAAATCCTTCATAATCAGCGTACGCACTTTCTGCGCCTTCAAGTAGTAAGCATCATAATAACCTGCCGATAGAGCATATGTTCCAAGCATTATCCTGCGTTTTACCTCTATACCGAACCCTTCGCCGCGTGTTTCTGCATACTGCTCACGCAAATCCCGGGCTTGGGTACTGCGCCAGCCATATTTTATTCCATCAAAACGGGCGAGATTTGCGCTTGCCTCGGATGGTGCAATGATATAGTAAGTTGCGACCGCATAGTCAGTATGTGGCAGGGAAATTTCCTCAACACCAGCACCCATCTCCTCAAGATTTTTGACCGTAGAAAGGATTCTTTCCTTTATGATAGTATCAAGTCCCTGTCCAAAATATTCCTGTGGCAGGCCTATTTTCATTCCACGGACGCCAGCCCCCACAGAATCCGAAAAGTCGTCAACCGGTACGTCGAGTGAGGTTGAATCGTATTGGTCATGGCCGGAAATAACCTTTAAAAGGAGTGCAGCGTCACCAACGTTCCTCGCAATTGGACCTATCTGGTCAAGAGACGAGGCAAATGCTACAAGCCCGTATCTTGAAACACGCCCGTAAGTTGGCTTTAAACCAACTGCTCCACAAAATGCTGCTGGCTGGCGGATTGAGCCACCTGTATCGGAACCAAGAGCAAGCGGAACCTCACCAGATGCAACCGCAGCTGCTGAACCGCCGGAAGAACCACCTGGAACGCACTCTTCTTTCCATGGGTTACGGGTCTGGCCATAGATTGAATGTTCACAAGAAGAACCCATAGCAAACTCGTCCATATTCGTGCGGCCAATGATAATTGTACCTGCTTCTTCCAATGCTTTGACAGCGGTCGCAGTATACGGTGCCACGAAACCCTCCAGTATCTTCGAAGCGCAGGTTGTACTCTTTCCGCTCAAACACAGATTATCTTTTATAGCGACAGGCACACCCCACAATGGACCGCGCTTTTCTTTCGGGATTTGCTCCAGTTCATTCGCACGCTCAACCGCTCTGTCAGTAAAGACCTCAACGAATGCGTGGATACGTGGTTCCTGCTTTTCAATTTCTGCAAACGCAATCCTGACTATTTCCGACGGGCTCACGTCTCCGCGTGCAAGCATATCTCTTAATTCCAATGCTGTCATTAACGGATAGTTCACTTTTCTAATACTCGCTTAACCTTAAAGAAGCGCCCCTGGCGCTGCGGTGCATTTTCCAATATTTTGTCTTCTATACCAGATGGAACCGGTTTGTCATCACGCAAAACGTTGGTAATGCCCAGAATACTGGACGTCGGCTGAACGTTGGACGTATCCAGTTCATTGAGTTTCTCCATATACTTCAACACGTCGCCCAGGTCACGCGCCATCTTATCCTCTTCTTGCTCTGTAAGTTTCAGGCGTGCAAGCAGTGCTACGTATTTAACAACATTCTTATCCATTGATATCGCCACTTATTAATATCGCTCATCTCTCCAAAGACGCGTCTCCGACAAGCTCCGCTTCACCAACAAACCTGGACGGCTCGTTTATTCTGACCTGCCCGTACAGGCGGCGCCGGACAGCAGAACTTAAGTAGAGCAGCTCTTTTGCTCTCGTCATCGCTACGTAGCATAGACGCCGTTCTTCCTCAAGCTCCTGCGGGTCATATAATGCATCGTAATGCGGAAACAATCCTTCTTCCATCCCCGTAACAAACACTGCAGGGAACTCCAGCCCTTTTGCAAGATGGACTGTCATAAGCGTTACTGTCCTGGCGGTCATATTGAACTCATCTGCCCCTGAACTAAGCGATACGTCTTCCAGAAAATCCTCTAACCCCTGCCTTCCCGTATTCTGTTCAAAATCACTGACAGCAGAAACCAGCTCTTTTATATTCTCTATTCGGGCCTTGAAACTATAATCGCCGTTTGAAATAAGATGCTCCATTATACCCGACTTTTCTACCACGTGTTTTGTTATCTGGGTTGCACCGACTCCTGAATCAATTTCGCCATGGAGTCCTTCAAAAAATCTACTCAGATTTGCACAACTCTGAACTACCCTCTTTGAAAACCCCTTTATATCAGATGCGTGAACCACGGCATCGTATAATGAAACACCCACGCTGGTAGCATATTTCATAAGATATGCCTGGCTGGTTTTCCCTATACCACGAGGCGGAGACGAAAGCACTCTTTCCATGTCAAGATTATCCTGGGGGTTGATAAGTATTTTAAGATAAGCAAGGACGTCCTTGATTTCCTTGCGTTCGTAGAATCTTGCCGTTCCAACAATCTGATATGCGATATGTTCTCTGACTAGCGCTTCTTCTAGCGCGCGCGACTGAGCGTTGGTCCTGTAGAATACGGCAATATCACCCAAATTGTAATCTTCATCAGATACAAGACGCAATATTTCCATTGCAACAGCACGCGCTTCCTGCGTCTCGTCTTCCATTTGTTCGTAGATCACGGGAGAACCGGTATCGTTTGTAGTCCATAAGGTTTTTCCCTTCCTGCCAAGATTATGTTTGATAACATGGTTAGCACAGCCGAGAATATTCTTTGTAGAACGCCAATTCTGCTCAAGACGTATTGTTTTCGTACCAGGGCAGTCCTTCTCGAATTCAAGGATATTCCTGATATTTGCACCACGGAAACTATAGATTGCCTGGTCATCGTCTCCAACAACACAAATGTTATGGTGTTTACTGGAGAGCAGATGTGTCAACATATACTGTGCATGGTTAGTATCCTGGTACTCATCAACCAGGACAAACTGGAAACGGTTCTGGTATTTCTCCAGTATTTCTGGCTGTTCTTTAAATAGCGATACGGTCTTCAATATAAGGTCACCAAAATCAAAAGCACAGGCAGATTCTAATCGCTTCTGGTAGCACTTGTAAACCAGCGCACACTTAGAAACAAATGGTTCCTCTTTGTGTACAGCGTGCATTGAATACGACTCCGCATCAAGTAGATTGTCCTTTGCACGGCTTATCTCTTCCAATAGCGCACCAACAGGAAACTTTTCACTAGAAATATCTAATTCCTCGAGACACTCCTTGATAACATTTTTCTGGTCCACCTCATCATAGATGACAAAATTCGCGTTATGTCCGGACAATTTGTACTCTACCCTTAAAATCCGGGCACACAAAGAATGGAACGTAGATATCCACACTCCATTGCTTAAAGGCCCTGCAAGTGCGTGGATTCTTTTTCTCATCTCTTCTGCTGCTTTGGTCGTAAACGTCACTGCGAGAATCTGCTCTGGCGGGATTCCGCGAGATATCAGGTGTGCAACTCTATAAGTAATGACCCTGGTTTTTCCGCTGCCAGCGCCTGCAAGCACCAGAAGCGGCCCGGTCAAAGCTTCCACCGCTTCTCTTTGCTGGCTTGTTAACTGACCGAGAAAATCTTTATTCATTATCCATACACCCGGGCACGCGCAGGCTTGTCTGCTCTGTCGTCCATACTATTTGCTTCCAAGCGTTACCGCGCATTCCATGTGCGGCGTCTGAGGAAACATATCAAGCATGCTCACGCTCTCTATACGGTACGCACCGGTAAGCAATCTTAAATCTTCTAAAAGTGCCTTCCAGTTACAGGATACGTAGACCATCCGCCGCGGGTATACCTTGAGGATATTGCGGATAGTTTTCTTTCCTATTCCAGACCGGGACGGGTCTATAACAGCAACCATTTCTTCTCTCCTACCACTAAGTATCTTGTCTATTTCTCTTACATCTGTGCAATAGAACAAGCAATTCTGTATCCCGTTCTCCTGTGCGTTGTGCCTTGCATCTTCAACTGCGCTGTTCTCGACCTCAATTCCTGCAACTGCAGGAACCCGCTCAGCCAGAAACATGGTAAGCGTCCCAATCCCGGAATAGAGGTCCAGCGTAAATGGTGCACTCTCGGAAAATAATTCGTCTGTTATCAACTCAACCAGACGTGGGACCATCGCAGTGTTCGGCTGGAAAAAAGAGTAAGCAGATATCCTGAAGGTATATTTTTCTATCTTATCATGGAAGTAAAGGGTACCGTAAAGTGGAATTATTTTTTCTGCCCTGGCCGTATCACTTATCTTGCTATTGATAGCCCATAAAACCCCGCGTATCTCGGGAAACCTGCCCGTCAATTCAGAAGTGAATTTATCCGTATCCCACTGGGCATCGGAATACGTTACTAAAATAACCAGAATCTCTCCGGTATTTTTCCCATCGCGAATAATGAGATACCTTAAGAACCCCTCGTGTCTTATCGTATTGTAAACGTCAAGAGACGTCTTATCGAAATAGTCCCGGACAAAATTCCGGATATTGTTTACGGTTTCGGACGCAAGCAGGCAATCGTCAAGGTTAACGATATGCCTGAATGAGCCACGCCTGTGAAGACCAAGAATTTTGTGTCCGTTTTCCATCCCGAACACAAACTCCATCTTGTTACGGTAACGCCAGGGCATCTGTGCCGGGATAACATGCTTGACAGGCATATCCCCCAGGAACGGACGGAGGCCTTCTATAAGAACTTTTTCTTTTCTGTCCAACTGCTCATCGTAAGGTACGCCCTGCCACAGGCAGCCGCCGCACTTGCCAAAGTGTTTACACATCATCTTATCGTCCGCGGTCTTTTGCTGATTCAAAATTTCGGATGTCAACCTGTTCATCTTAATCAGGCAAGGAGACCCCATCCGAAAGGTTGTGGAGGAATTGCCCCTGGACCTCCATCAACAACGTATTTGCTCTTTCTAAGAGATTGAGGTCTTCTGCCAAAGACGAAGCAATCAATATCTTTCCACGATACCTTATCAAATCTTTGGAATCCTTTGATAAACCTGTCAGATGTATTTCTGATATGACTTCTTTTGCCTCTAAACAGTTTGCGGTTGCATTTCCGGACCTGCTGAATAAGATGCTCGGTTGTTCTTTTCTGTGTTGTGCCACCTGCTATTATACATCCTACGCCAGGGTTTGCAAGATAACCTTTCATCTTTCCATCGCGGCGGAGACCACGTTTGTCCGAGCAGGGATGAGTCGCATCTCCTTGATTGTTAGCCATACTTGTGATACAATTAAGTTGTGAGAACCGCAAAAACCATCTGCTATAAAATCAAAAACCCGACTAAAAGAAAAGAGAGATTGCTTCGCTCTACGGCTGAATCCTGTCGTTCTGCGGGCAACTATGCTTTGCAGGTTTGCAAAGAGGTTGGGAGCGGCAATCAGAACGTCCTGCATAAAAGAACCTACGCATTTATGCGCAACAATCTTGGTTTGCCTGCTCAACTTGCTCAAAGCGCGAGAAACAAAGCTATTGAATCTTTCCTTGCATACCGCGCCTTGAAGAAGAACGGCAATTGGAACGGCAATTGCCGTCCACACGGATTTCCTCATTTTGACGGCAGCCCATGGGTTAGATACGACAAAAATAGCATGGCGGTGAAGTGGGTTGACAGTGTTCCATGGGTTAGCCTCCTGACACTGAAAGGAAGAGTACATCTCAGGCTCGCTGGTAACAAATACATGTTGGAGCAACTTAAGAAAAGTCCTCTTAAGTTTGCTGAAGCAATTTTTAAGAACGACTCTCTTTATCTGCATGCTACATTCTTCCAGGAAGTTAAGAAGCCAGAGAGCGCAAAATGCAAAACCGTTATAGGAATTGACAT
>Ga0210051_1002322_pt1 | contig 19153 bp, 21 predicted proteins | sample CryGey092014_all_FD_185464 | JGI IMG/M metagenome (GOLD analysis project Ga0210051, IMG submission 185464) | Groundwater microbial communities from aquifer - Crystal Geyser CG23_combo_of_CG06-09_8/20/14_all (SPAdes) (version 2) | ecosystem: Environmental > Aquatic > Deep subsurface > Groundwater... | reverse complement strand
TAACTACTATTTTGTGTCCTTGTTCTTTGGTTCCTCTGGTTTTTCGTCGGTTTTATCACCAGATTTATCTTCATCAGACTTAGGTTTTTCTTCAGGTTTCTTTTCTGCTTCTTCTTTCTCTTTCGTAGCAGAATAGAGCTTCTCCCCAATTTTTTGCACCGCTTGGCTCAATTCTTCCGTAGTTTTTTTAATCGCCTCTAAGTCGTTGCCGTCTTTGACGCCTTTCAGCTTCATTACCGCATCTTCAACCGGACGTTTTTCATCTGGCGTCACTTTATCACCAGCATCTTTTAAGGTTTTCTCGGTGGTAAACATTAGTTGTTCGGCTAGGTTGCGGGTTTCAACTAACTCCTTTTTCTTTTTATCCTCCTCCGCATGGACTTCTGCGTCTTGGCGCATCTTTTCGATCTCTTCTTCGCTCAAACCGCTACTGGCTTCTATACGGATCGACTGTTCTTTGTTAGCGGCTTTGTCTTTTGCCGAAACATTCAAGATTCCGTTGGCATCGATATCAAAAGAAACTTCCACTTGCGGGATACCACGGGGTGCAGGTGGGATACCATCAAGAATAAACTGCCCCAAGCTGCGGTTGTCGCCCGCCATCGGGCGATCACCCTGCAAAACATGAATCTCGACTTGTGGTTGATTGTCACTGGCTGTTGAGAAAGTTTGAGACTTCTTTGTCGGGATGGTGGTGTTTCGCTCTATGAGCGGAGTTAACACACCACCTAAAGTTTCAATCCCTAGTGTCAGTGGCGTCACATCCAACAGCAAAACATCCTTTACCTCTCCGGTCATAACGCCACCTTGTGTAGCGGCACCCAAGGCAACTACCTCGTCTGGGTTGACGCCCTTTTCCGGATCTTTGCCAAAGATTGTTTTAACGATCTCTTGGACTGCCGGCATCCGGGTCATACCACCGACTAAAATTACCTCGTTGACATCGCTGGCAGAAAGTTTAGCGTCTTTGAGCGCTTTTTCGCATGGTCCTTTGGTTTTTTCAAGCAGATCGGATATTAAATCTTCCAGCTTGGCACGACTCAACTTCTTAACCAAATGTCTTGGACCGCTGGCATCGGCAGTGATAAACGGCAAGTTAATCTCGGTTTCGTTGGTATTTGATAGTTCGATCTTGGCTTTTTCTGCGCTCTCTTTGACCCTTTGCAGTGCCATTGGGTCGGCAGTCAAATCGATCCCTTCTTCTTTTTTGTAATCTTCGACTATCCAATCGATGATCGCTTGGTCAAAATCATCTCCGCCAAGAAATGTATCGCCGTTGGTGGACAAAACCTCAAAACTAGCTTCGCCTTCGTCATTTCCCAACTCCAAAATAGTAATGTCAAATGTTCCACCACCCAAATCGTAGACGGCAACTTTGGCGTTCTTTTTCTTTTCTAGTCCATAGGCAAGGGCAGCAGCAGTCGGTTCATTGATAATTCTTTTGACATCCAAACCGGCAATTTTACCGGCATCTTTGGTGGCTTGGCGTTGACTGTCATTAAAGTAAGCCGGGACAGTAATAACTGCTTCGGTTACTTTTTCCCCCAAATACGCCTCAGCATCGGTTTTCAATTTTTGCAAGATGAACGCAGAGATCTCCTGCGGAGTAAGCGATGAGTCGCCCATCTTAACTTTAATACCCTCACCGGCTTTTTCTATCTCATAGGGCAAGGTTTTTTGGGCTTTTTGCACCTCGGCGTCGTTGATACTGCGCCCAATCAACCGTTTGACGCTAAATATTGTATTTTTTGGGTTTGTCACCGCTTGGCGTTTTGCCAATTGTCCGGCTAGGCGTTCCCCGTTTTTGGCGATCGCCACGATAGAAGGAACCGTATTTGGACCTTCTGCGCTGTGGATAACTTTTGGCTTACCACTTTCCATGACGGCGACAACAGAATTAGTTGTCCCAAGATCAATCCCGATAATTTTACTCATAGTAACTCCTTTATTGATTGTTATTATTAATACTACATATAATAATGTAAAGTAGACTTTACATTTTGTCAATAGGACTTAAATATTAACATGAAAATTAGTCCTATTGACCCTCCATAGTAAAATCTAATTTGAAAAGAGGAATAATCACCTATTTTTTAAAGAGATTGAACGACGGACGGGTCAAGCCCTACCGTTATTACATCGATACAATATAACAAAAAAGGCGCTTTCCATGCCCTCTTTTGTTGATTCTTTACTGCGTAGCAGCAGGTTTATAGAACGTAATTGATGGGCTACGTGCAAGAGTTTTAACTAACACACCTTGAAATGCATTAATAGAATCAGATGCGGTTAATTTTGTCCATTCAGCCCCAAAGTTTTGGCTGTCAAAGGTATAGGCGAGAATTATATTTTGATCAATAGCATCTGATAACTTCATACTCTTAAATTTGGGATTGGCATTATCGGTATTATATTGATAGGTAATTTGTGTAGAAGCAATGGTGACGTCGCTAAGGTATGGGTTTCCCACAAGAGTCCAATTATTAGTGTTTATAGGTACATTGTAGTAATTATTAGTGGGGACACTATAGTTTTCTAAATTGAGTGCGGCGGCGAGAGTATCTTCTTGGTCGGCGTAGACCCAGTATCCTGCTCCTGGCTTGCTATCAAATCCTCCTCGCGGAAACCCTGTAGGGGTTTCTGGTGCCATTTGTGTATAGAGCACAAAATTAGCATCACCATTTTCTAGCTTATAGATAGGGTAATAGGTATCTTTGGTAGGGATAGGGTTTGATTCACAACTCTTACACAACTGGGTTAAAATGGGCTGCGGGCTTTGTCCGGTGACAGGAACATAGGGCAATGCCATAAGGTTCCATTGGTTGTTAAGCGTTGGCTTTTCTAGATCGCCAGAAAACTCACCCGACGTTGGCACGGTTGGAGGTGGTGGAATCGTATCTGCCCCAGCGTTTATACGGGTATATGCATACCAACCAATGCCTAGTAACAAAACAACAATAACAAAAACGATAATAGATTTTTTATTCATTAGACTCATTATTTCATAGTATGCAAATCGATGTCAAGTATATGCACATATCTGTCTATTCACTCGGTTGAGTAGCGCCCGCACTCACCCTGACTTTAGTGGGTCGAAGTATCCTGTCGCCCAATGTATACCCCGATTCGACTATGGTGATAACCGTATTTTCTGGTGCGTCGCTTGGATCATGACTGATCGCCTCATGCCTATTGTGGTCAAACAGATCTCCGGCGTGCACAGATATCTCTTCCATGCCGACCTGTTTTAATACATCCTCAAGCTGTTTTTCTATCGCTGTAATGCCGATGATCCAGTTGGTCATCTGCGGATCCGATGTGTGCGGAGCGTGCGTTGCGGCACGTTTAAAATTATCTAAAACAGGCAAAATATCAGAAATAAGGTTTGTATTCGCATATTTGATGAGCGATATCTTTTCTTGCTCTGTGCGTTTGCGGAAGTTATCTAACTCTGCCTGCACGCGGAGCAACTGGTCCTGAATATCGGGTGTGATTGCGTTGCTATCCTTTTTTGGTTGTATGTGTTTTTTTGTTTTCATACCACTGGTAGTATAGTATAGAAACTACTATGCGGTCAAGATATACTCTCTATTTTGTGTCACTTTTTGCTTTTGGTGTCCTTTTGTCACCTTACGGACGATATGATGCACTTTCTCTTGTTTGGCTTGTGGGACTTTTGGCAGGCATTACCGCCATATTCTGGGATTTGCCGATAGTCCGTAGTGCAGGGTTGGGGTTGATCTGCGTCGCATCTGGATATATCTACCCGTATCTAGTGCATCGGGATCATCTCATAGAACTCCCCAGTTCGTTTGGAGCTCTCATCGATGTTTTTATGCAGAGTAGGGCACGGTTTGTTATGGCGCTTCAAAATATACTTACGGAACCCCATGCATCGCTTGCATCGGGGTTTGTGCTTGGCACGGGCGCAGGATTTCCCCGTGATCTCAAACAAGCGTTTATCAACACCGGGACAATCCATCTTGTCGCGGTCAGCGGTTTTAATGTGACGATAGTTATCAAATTATTTTCTGATATGCTCCGCCCCTTGGGGCGATGGGTGTCGTTTATCACCGGAACTCTCGCGATAGTTGCGTTTATTATACTCGTTGGTGGTCAAGCAAGTGTGGTGCGCGCAGGGATAATGGGGTGGCTGTTTATCGTTGCGCGTTTTGCATGGCGACTCCCCCATATTAAGAATGCACTGTTCGTCACGGGGTTTCTGATGATTGTGCAAGAGCCCCATATTCTTGTTGGCGATATCGGGTTTCAACTTTCGTTTCTCTCTATGCTTGGACTCATCTATATATCGCCACTTATTGGCTGGGCATTTTCTTTGAGCAAGCATATATCGGTCGTGCCAAAAGTGATACTCGATGTGCTCCGTGAAACACTTTCTGCGCAAATTGCCGTTGCACTTTTGGTAGCCGGTTATTTCGGTCGATTATCTTTGATCGCAATTATCCCCAATGTGCTCATCGTTCCGCTTATCGCACCAATAATGATTATCTGCATTGTCGTTGGTCTACTGGCGTTACTGTTGCCAGCATATACTATTCTTGTTGCGTTACCCCTGCAGGGTATATTATGGATCATACTCAAAATAATTCTCGTAAGTAATAGTATACCGTTTGCATCGGTTTCGTTTTCCAATGTGCCATGGGTTTTTGTTGGCATTGGGTATTGTTGTCTAATCAGTGTGATTATTTGGTTACATAAAAAGAAACATATATTTGACCATCTAACGTCGCCGATAGAGAGTATATGAAAAACTCAACGTTATTTCAACTTGGTATATGCGCACTCGCAGTCTATATTATTTGGTTTTATGCGCTGTCTAAACCTGATGGGAAGCTCCATGTTGCGCTTCTTGATATCGGTCAAGGAGATAGTATCTATATCAAAACACCCCATGGGGAAGATGCACTTATCGATGGCGGACCAAACGATGCGGTTATACGAGAACTTGGTCACGTTATGGCGCCGGGCGACCGTGAGATATCGCTTCTTGTTGCAACGCACCCCGATGCAGACCATATCGGCGGGCTTATATCGGTATTAGAGCGCTACAGTGTGCGTGAAATTTGGATAAACGGGGCGATCCACACCAGCGATACCTATCTGCGATTACTCAAAGCGATCGACGATGAAAAAAAATCAGGGGCAACGGTTAAAGTTGTCACACGCGGAGACAGAACATCGTGGGGAGCAGTTACGCTGCTTGTGCTTACGCCGTTTGAAAGTTTTGAGGGTAAAAAGCCAAATGAACAAAATAAAGGGACGATAGTCGCGCGGCTATCGTATAACAATTTTAGCGTGTTACTCACCGGCGATTGTGAGTTTGAACTGGAAGATCGGTTAATGGCACATACAAGCGATATATACCCGCTTACTTCAACAATACTTAAAGTTGGTCATCATGGGAGCGCTGGTTCGACAAGCGAGAAATTTTTACAAGCAGTTGATCCTAAAATTGCTGTCATCAGCGTCGGTGCAAAGAACCGCTATGGACACCCCACAAAACGGGTATTAGACCTATTGGAACAATACAAAATCCCCTTCTATCGGACAGATGAAAAGGGCAGGATTGAAATTGAAAGCGATGGTGATGATTACCAATGTGTAGCCTGTTAACACATCCAGCGTGAGAAGAGCCCTTGCTACTTGTTGAGTTGTATAATAGTTTCTTGGAGATATTTCCATCGACTTTCTACATTTCCACTAAATTGGTTAGTAGCGGTACCTTCTTTGTTAGCCCGATGTAATTTAGACGCAATATATTTGTCGGTATAGTTCATTCTGTATAGTATATCATAGGTATTATCCATCTCCAGTATTTCGATCTGTTTGCAAATAGAGAACCAAGTGGTATAGTTCAGTTATGAGCGGTCACTCTAAATGGTCAACGATCAAACATAAAAAAGCACTTACCGATGCAAAAAAGGGGAAGGTGTTCTCTCGTCTTTCGGCGCTGGTGAGTATTGCTGCAAAAACGGGTGGCGATCCCGCCATGAACCCTAATTTGCGGGTTTATTTAGACAAAGCGCGCCAAGCGGGGATGCCCAAAGAAAATATCGACCGAGCGATAAAACGGGGGACAGGAGAACTCGGCGGTGCAACCCTAGAAGAGGTGGTGTATGAAGCGTATGGTCCGGGTGGCGTGGGGATTATTATAGAAGGCGTTACCGATAATAGAAACAGAACCGTTGCAGAGATTAAAGCGGTGCTCAATAAATACAATGGGCGGTTAGCAGATACGGGTGCGGTGAGTTACCAGTTTGATACAAAAGGAATAATCGTTGTCGATGTGCGTGATGCATCAGCGGATGAGATATCACTGTGTGCCATAGACGCAGGTGCGCAGGATGTTGTTGAAGAAGATGAGAATATAATCGTCTACACTAAACCAAATGAACTCGAAAATACTAAAAAAACGCTCGAAGATAGTGGCTACTCTGTCCAATCGGCAGAGGTATCGCTCGAACCCCATACAACCGTGGCTATAACTCCCGACAAATCACAGACAATAGAAAAGTTACTCAACCAGTTAGATGACCTTGACGATGTTACCAGTGTTTCTACAAATGCACAGATCGATTAGGAGAAAAATACTACCGTTTAGTTTTTGCTTTTCGCCGAGCAATTTCTATAATTATAAACCCGAAGAATAATATAAAACCTATCGCAACAATCGCCACATGGTATATGGCATACTTGCGCCAAATGACGATAATAATGCCTGCGAGATACAGATTAAAGATATTAAAGATAAGTGATCCAAGTGTGGTCCACACGATAAAGGGAATAAGTGCAACTTGGGAATACCCGGCGACAAATGAACTCCATGGACGTATATACCCAATAAAACGTGTAGTAAATACTGTCGCATCACCATAGGTCGCATACCATTTTTTAAGTGTTGTATCGATATTGGTAAATCGATGATTTTTCGCAACGTGTTTTGTAAAAAATTCTTCTCCCCATCTGCCGATAAAATACGCAACCGTTGCGCCGACAACATGTCCCAGCGTAAGAATAAAGAGCATCAATACATAGGGGATAATGTTGCGATTTATGAGATCTTGCCCAATAAGATACCCGATTTCGGTTGGTAACGGGATGCCGATGTTTTCTACAAACATGCTCATAAATACCCCGACAACTCCCAGAGATGCAAAAAGATGATACACAGAAATAGCAATCTGTTCGATCATAACGTTTCTCCCAAGTCCACAAGGAATAGCTCATTTTTACGAATCAGAGATCGCATGAGATTACCAAGTATCGGCACACGTAGTTGGCTGGTATATTCTTCAACCGCTTCTTTTTTTTGAGTTACTTGATCTGGTGTGAGCATATATCGTAGCCACTGTGTATCGACACTTACCAAGCGAATAGGAGGGAGGAGATACATATCAGGGCGATACTTTTTTGATTGGGGAAAGCGCGGTTCGTGAATCAAATATTGATAGTTTATTGTAACACGATTGGTCTGCGTTGACACAATATCATGGACAGTTTTCCCAACCATGGCATGGTCGGGGTGTTCGTCATACATATATGAATAGATAAGAAAATCTGGTTTCAGCGTATCTATCTGTTTTTGCACATCACGGGTAAGATCATCTGGAGATGTTGTAGTAAGTTTCCCGTCTTGATAATTAAGATAGATGAGATTGCGCGACGGGACACCAAGTCGCGATGTTGCATTTTGGAATTCACTATAGCGTGCATCCTTAAGATGACGTTTATCGCCATCGGTGACAAGAACGATATATACCGACGCGCCATTATATATACTTTTCGCGATATATCCGCCAGCGCCAAGCGTTTCATCATCGGGATGAGGAGAAAACACAACAACCGTTTGATTTTTCTGAGGGAGTGTCACGTCGTTTAAAAAATAGATAGTGCCTTGAGGCATTATGGTATTATTACTTAAAAAAACAAATCCAAAAAATAGTAGTAATCCTGCGATCGCAGAAAGTATAAAGGTTCGTATATTGATTTTACGATCGGGCGCAAAGTGTTTCATATATTGTTTGTATTGTATCAAAACTTTTGTCAATTTGATGCGATGACACTTTTTCGAGTGAATGTTTTCGCATCGCGTGCATGCGGGTAGAGTCGCCAAGTATTTTTGTTATAAAAGTCCCACACGACGTGGCATCTCCCGGTTCGAAAAGATAACCGTTTTCTCCATGAGTAACAAGTTCGGGCAACGCCCCTGCACGCGCTGCAACTATCGGTAAACCCGATGCCATCGCTTCGAGTGTGACGATACTTTGTGTTTCTATGGGGGATGGATGCACAAAAACTGACGCTATTTGATAGAGTATAGGCAGGTCATCGCTCGCATTATCAATCCACCCAAGCCACTCTATGGCATGGTCAATATTAAGTGCGCGCGCGAGTGCATGCAACTGTTTATTCTCACCGCCATCGCCCGCAATGATAAAATGTGCTTGTGTATGTTTAAGCACAAAAGGAATAGAACGAATAAACACATCTATTTGTTTGTCTATATCGAGTCTTCCCACATATAACACGCACGGACTTCGTGGAATATGATATTTAAGCAAAAAATTCGATGGGTTTGACCAACTATAGAATCGATCAATGTCGACACCGTTTGATATTGCATACAGAGGTGTGGTGATCCCCCACGAGGATAGTGTCTGTAACACGGTTTGCGTCGGGCAGATTACCGCGTCGCATGCGTTGTAAAACCGTGTCAGGTATTTTCGAAGAAGCGTATGAATAAGTGGGTGAATAATTTTTAATACTTTTATGTATGACGTTACGTAATCGAGATTAAAATGATTATGTGCGACGATAGGGACGTGGTGTCGACGCGCCGTTTTTTTGAGTATCGAACAGATCGATGTCGGGTCTTGTATGTGCACGATATCTGGTTTTATCTTTATATATTCGCGCACAATTTCTTGTTGTGCCATAAATGCGACGCGAAAGGTTTTTCTAAATGGATTGGGAATTGATTGGAACCGAATTACGCTTAAGTCTTTAAAGCGCGTATCTGTATACGTTTTATATGTTTCGCTTGGGGCAAATACAAAAACCTGATGTCCCGCTTTGGCGAAGTGGTGTGCCAGATTTTCTGTTACAATGGCAACGCCAGAGATATTCGGGGAAAATGATTCTGATCCGATAATAATTTTCATATGATAGACTTTTATAGTAGCATAGTTTATACATACTTTGGAGGGACTAATGATATATTTTGGTATTGACCCAGGGACAGCACGGTGCGGATGGGGTGTTATCATTAAAGAGGGGAGCACACTTTCGTGTGTTGCATATGGCTGTTTAGAGCCCCAAAAGGATGTTATCCCGGGAGACCGTTTACTCGAAATTTATACTCAACTAGGCAAGTTAATCAAAAAATACAATCCTGATGGTATAGGTGTTGAAAAATTATTTTTTTCAAATAATGCAAAAACAGTTATGTCTATCGCAGAAGTGCGCGGGGTGATACTTCTTTTAGTTCGTCAGCACAAACACATTGTATTAGAATATACGCCATATCAGATAAAGCAAGCAGTTACAGGGTATGGCAATGCAGATAAAACCCAAGTTCAAAAAATGGTAAAAATAATTTTAAATCTTCAAGAAATTCCCAAACCCGATGATGCTGCCGATGGCTTAGCTTGTGCTATCACTGCCTCTCAAACTAGGCAACTTAGGTCACAATATAAGTAATATGAAATGGATAAAATCTTAAATAAATACCTCAAAACAATAATTAAAGCGAGACTCTACAGCTCGGAAAATAATCTGAAATTCTATTTGATTTTTTTATTTAAGGATATAGAATTTTACAATAAAAATGTATTAGATATCGGTGGTGGTTCCGGGATATTTAGTTTTTATGCAGCCAGTAGGGGAGCCAGAAAAGTCATTTGTCTTGAACCAATAGCGGAGGGCTCTAAGGATAATATGGAAGAAAAGTTTAGGCAAGTAAGAGTTGCTTTAGGGCTGTCCGGGAAAGTTAAATTTGTAAAGTCAACGCTACAATTTTATAACGCTGGGCGACAAAAATTTGATGTAATAATTTCACATAATTCCATTAATCACTTAGATGAAAAAACGTGTATAAACTTAAGCCGTAGTAGTTATGCCAGAAAAAAATATCAGAAAATATTTTTGAAGTTACACAGTTTAGTGAACGATAATGCACAGCTTGTTTTCATAGCTAATTCTAAATATAATATTTTTGCATTTTTACATATAAAAAATCCATTTGTGCCCGCCATTGAGTGGGATAAACATCAATCGCCATATTTTTGGGCATCATTACTGGAAAAGGTTGGATTCAAAATGGTTAATATCAGGTGGAGCACATTTAACCGTTTATACTTTTTAGGGCGATTGTTATTGGGAAATAGATTTGCATCGTATTTTTTGAGTAGCCATTTCTGCTTAACAATGAAAAAGTAATAAGCTTATTTTACTTTTTCTGTTATCTGCTTTATAGTCAAAATATGATTAGTTGGATAAAGGGTAAAATTATCGACCTAGTTCCTGGCTCAGTTATTTTAGAGAACCAAGGGATTGGCTATAAAATATTTGTGTCTGTTTCGGATATCAAAAAGGGGAGCAGTATTGAACTTTTTATCTATCAATACCTCAAAGAAGATAGAAATGAACTATTTGGTTTTAAAACAAAAGACGAAATGATGGTCTTTAAACTGTTACTTCAAGTTTCGGGGGTTGGACCAAAACTTGCTTTGGTTATTATCTCCCATTTACCTGTCGGTGATATACAAAGCGCAATTGTTGGCGAAAACCCTGCGTTATTCCAATCGTTACCCGGAGTTGGACCAAAACTTGCGGCAAAGATCGTTGTCGAACTTAAAAATAAATTATCATCTGAATCGATAGATATATCACATTTTTCAAAACACAACGATGTAGTAGACGGGCTTATGCGACTTGGGTATTCACAGGGTGAGATAGGAGGCATTTTATCAAAGATACCAGAAGATGTGACCGAGCAGAGTGAACAAATTCGTCTTGCGCTACAGCTTTTGTCCCATAAAAATAACCTTCGCTAGTTGACACAAATGTATGTGTGTAGGACAATAGATATGAAAGGGAGGGTCGTGTGAAACATAGAAATCGTCTCTCTATATATATAGTGGGTTTTATGTGCGCATTCGCATTTGTGAGTGTTGTGCATGCACAGTCATCTGCGGCAACAAATGATGGGACGACATCGGTTCCGTCATTGCCCGATAACGATTCTACTCTTGTTGATCCGGCAACGGCAGACTTTTCGAGTGATGTGCTGTCGGAAGATTTTACTACCGATGGGTCGGGCGATGGGACAACCACATCGACGGATACAACGGATACGATAGAAGATACGACAACCGACGCAATAGATTCTTCGGCAACATCAACAGCAACATCAACCACAACCACAACCGTAACTCCAACAACAACGACAGTTACCGATACACCTGCAGGACCAGTTGGAGAAAGTGTGTTTTGGGTAGCATTCTTTGGAATTATTTTGGTATTACTCCGTGCTCGGGGGTTGTTCCAGAAGAAAAGCAGTGGTGCTTCTGATGTCTACTAGAGAAAAGGTCCTTATCGGGATTATCGTTCTTTTGCTCGTTGTGGGGACAGGGAGTATCGCATGGTTATTTCTTTCTGGTCGCGCGCGGTCTAACGCCGATGTTACTGTCTCGCCCGCGCCCGCGCAAACGAGCACAACGACCCAAAAAACAACCGATACAACACAAACCACTACTACAGATAGTGTAAAATCAGCAACGCCTGATGTTAAACTTTCACTCGTGCCTGGGTTTAATCTTATTGCGATCCCCTATATCCTTTCTCCATCAGATGGGAAAAGCGTTTTCTACCAACTCGATTCAAAAGAAGCGTATTATATAGACTCTCAAGGGAAATGGATCTCGCTCTTTGATAGTGGCACGGTATCACCCGGATCTGGTTATTGGGTAAAAGCAACCAACGCACAATCGTATACAATACCTGTTGCTACAAAGGCGATACCAATAGATGCACCGTTTACCATTACACTTAAAAAAGGGTGGAACGCTATCGGCAACCCGTTCCCACAAGATGTGGTCTGGAACCCGGTTATCAAAACAAGCAAAGGGACTACGGATTTTGCAAAAGCTGTAGAAGCAAAAATTATTACAGTTGCCTATGTATCTGACCCCGTCACCAGAGAATACACAACGGTAAACGCCAAAGATACAATCAAAAAGTTTGCCGGCATGCTTATCCAATCAGGGGGCGATGTCGATCTCATCCTATCGCCATAAGAGGAGACAGAAATGTCACTTCACAAAAAAACGCAATCATTTCTTGGAATACTGTCAGTCGTTGCACTTTCTGTTTTTGGGACGGGGCTGTATGTCTTGCAACAAGGGTCAATCGCGTCGCAGGCAAATGTGGTGACTGATAACGAGGCGCAACCGAGTGTATCTCTCGCCGTTTCATCCGCTCAACTTAATGTTGGTGCGTCTGGATTGTTAACTATCTCTGGTAATAACTTTTCGACCGTTCCGGTCACCGGAGGAACGCTGGCGATTGCATTTCCGCCTAACCTTATTGCGGTTACTACGGTAACTACAGACGGTGGGGTGTTAGATACCCCCTATTCTCAAACTATCGATAATGCAACGGGTCTTGTAATCCTTACCTTTCTCCCCCCAGCAGGAGTGACCACAGATGGCTCAATTGCAAAAATTGGCTACACTGCGCTCCAGCCTGGATCGGTGACTTTCAGTCTCATTACGGGTCAACCTGAACCAAACGACACAACGGGGTTTACCACGCTGTCTGATGTCCGCGTTCCCCCGCTCTTTCTTGACACATCATTTACTATTTTGTAATCATACAAGCATTATGGATCTCAAAACGTCGATTTCTCACATTGCGGGGGTAGGACCTGCATACGATGCGGTATTTAAAAAACATGGCATTTACTGCGTCAATGATCTTCTATGGAATATACCGTATCAATATATCGATGCAACATCTCCCACACCTATTTTGCACTGTCAACTTGATACATCAGTCGTTATCCGTGGGGTCGTTCGGAGCGTCCGATCATATTCAACTGCACGCAAACATATTGGCGTTGTCGAAGCGATATGTGCCGATGAAACAGGAGAAATACCCATCATATGGTTTAACCAACCATATATTCAACGGACACTCCATGAGGGAGATTCAATTATTGTTTTTGGTAAAGTTCGCTACGACTTTTCTGCGCGCCGTAAAACGCTCACATCCCCCCTGCTTCTTAAAAAAACGGCACTCCTGCCCGTATATCACGAATCCAAACGGCTTACGTCTGTTGGTATACGAAAAATTGTTACATCGGTGATCGACCAGTGTTCTCCAGCAACTGACCCTCTCCCCCCGCCCTATCTGCAAAAATATTCACTCATGGGCTTATGGCAGAGCTTAAAAGAAGTGCATCTGCCAACGTCGAACGCGTTGTTGGTGCGCGCACAGCACCGGCTCGCACTTGAGGAACTTATCCGTGTTTCGTGTCAATTGCGCTTACAGCGACCAAAACATTCCGATGCGCCTGCATGCACGCTCGATATCCCTCTTATTAAAAAATGTATCGCTCATCTCCCATTTACACTCACCTCGGCACAAAAAATTGCTGCGTGGCAGATTATGCAAGACGTAGCACGTTCAACGCCAATGAGGCGGTTGTTGATGGGAGATGTCGGGAGCGGAAAAACAGTTGTTGCGGCGCTGGTATCACTTGTTGCTGCACGAAGTGGATATCAATCATTATGGCTTGCTCCAACAGAAGTGCTTGTCGGGCAACATGTAAAAACCCTGTCAGATATTGGTAAACCGCTTGGGCTCACCATTGGCGTATATACGCGAACAAACAAGAAAGCAGATTTTGAAAATAATGATATTATTGTTGGCACACATGCGCTTCTTAATACGGCGATCCCCTATTCTCGCGTCGGTCTGGTCGTCGTTGACGAACAGCACCGTTTTGGGGTGAAACAGCGTGCACATCTGGCATCACTCACGCACCCCACGCCTCACCTTCTTTCTATGACAGCAACCCCCATTCCTCGCTCGCTCGCGCTCACACTCTACGGTGATCTCGATATCTCGCTTATCGCCGAACAACCACTGCATCGCAAAAAAATTGAAACACATATTATCCACCATACGAAGCGAGAAAAAGCATATGAATATATTCGCGCAACAATCGCCAAAGGGCATCAAGCGTATATTGTTGTGCCACGCGTCGATTTGGTAGAAAATATACCGGAATCACTTTTTGATACCGATACCAAATCGGTAAAAGCAGAGTATGAACGACTTAAAAAAGACGTATTCCCCAATTTCCGGATAGGAATTCTTCATGGCAAACTTACATCGAAGATTAAATTGGAAACAATGGAGAAGTTTAAAAAAGGATTGCTTGATATTTGCGTAACCACGACGGTGATAGAAGTGGGTATCGATGTGCCCAACGCAACTGTTATGATGATAGAAAATGCGGAACAATTTGGACTTGCGCAGTTGCATCAACTCCGTGGTCGGGTTGGCAGAAGCACGTTTCAATCATATTGTCTGTGTATCTCCAGCATCGATGATGCACAGACATCTCGTCGGCTTACGGCACTGACCACATGCGATAACGGGTTTGAACTTGCAGATATTGACCTGCGCCTGCGTGGTCCGGGAGCATTGACGGGGTTGCAACAATCGGGATTCACCATGCTTAAACTTGCACGGTTATCCGATGCACCGCTCTTGCACAAAGCACGCGAAATAGTAGATAATTTAATTCGCGACGGTATACCAGATGATTACAAAGCGACAATGACCGACGCACCACTTCATGGAGAATAATGGAAACAATACATGCGTTCATAGAGAAATATAAAATTATCATCGGTATTGCGCTACTTGCGGGTGCAACTGCCGGTGGAGTATATATACTGCGACCGCAAGAAGCACAAACGGATATGGACTATATTAAAGCGCTTGAACAACGGTTAAACAACGTGGAGAAAAAGCTCGATGCACTCGGGCAAGTAAAAGGGGAAACGGTGCAAGCTACGTCAACACAAAGTGTTGTAACCCCGATCGAAACAAAAGTTCCAGAACAACCCCAAGTTCAATCAAAACCAATTGCGGCTGATGACGTAACTCAACCGTCACAACAATCTCCAGCAACTGCAACAGTCAATATTAACTCTGCATCAGTGCAAGAGTTGGATAGCCTCCCCGGTATCGGACCAACCTATGCGCAAAGAATCATTGATTATCGCACCGCTAACGGCGGTTTCAAATCGATCGAGGAGATTAAAAATGTCAAAGGCATCGGGGATAAAACATTTGAGAAGTTCAAGGATAAGATTACAATATAAATCCTAAACTCTAAACCCTAAGTTCTAAATAAACTCAAGGCATTAGAGCTAAAAAGCTAATAACAAAATTATGATTAAGCAAGAAAAACAGTATGGACTCGAGGAAAGATGTTTTTTTTGCAAAAGAAGTTAGGGAATTTTGTGCAATAGTGCCCAAAAGTATGATTAATATAGACGATATGAAGCAATTATTGCGAAGTTCGGGGTCAGTAGGTGCAAACTTTATAGAGTCGTGCGAAGCCCTGAGTAAAAAAGATTTTCCAATGAGAATAAAAATTTGTCGAAAAGAAGCCAAAGAATCTGTCTATTGGATAAGACTTGTTGGACCGCTGAGCGATGATAAACTTGAAAAATACCGCTTATCCTTATTGAATGAAGCCCAATCATTAATGAAAATATTTGGGTCAATCGTTACAAAAAATTAGTGTTTTATTGCTTGTTATTTTGAGTTTTAACCTTGTTTAGAGTTTAGAGTTTAGAACTTAGAGTTTATTAATATCTATTTTAAGCTATAATCAAGCTATGAATATTATAGAGAACAAACCGTTAGCAAAACACACTACCTTTAAAGTCGGCGGTCCCACAAAGTATTTTTGTGTTGTAAAAACGATTGATGAGATAAAGGAAGCTCTTGCTTTTGCCACAGAAAAAAATATTGATTATTTTATATTGGCTGGTGGAAGTAATGTCATTGTCAGCGACGATGGATATAACGGATTGGTTATTAAGCCCGAATTTCATAATATTTCAATTCACAATGATTCAATTACTATTGGATCGGGATTTGTTTTGGATAAATTAGTTGATTTAGCTAATTTTAAAGGTTTAAAAGGGTTGGATTGGGCGGGTGGTTTGCCGGGCACGGTTGGCGGTGCGGTGCGAGGCAATGCAGGAGCATTTGGAGGAGAAATACGAAACTGCGTTTCGGAAGTAAGAAGTATGAAGTATGTATTAAGGGAAAATAAAATAGTTGCAAGAAATAATCAAGAATGTGAGTTTGGATATCGAACAAGCATTTTCAAACACAATAAAGAAATTATATTAGAGGTTGATTTGCAGATGGAAAAAGGTGAGCCAAAATTATTGAAAGAAAAATCAACATTTACTCGCCAGTATCGCAGTGAGAAACATCCGATAGAATTTCCCTGCGCTGGCAGTATTTTTAAAAACATCCCAACCAAAATTCTAACATCCAATGTTAGAAAACGGTTTGAAGGGGTAATCAAAACAGATCCGTTTCCGGTAATCCCTATTGCGGCAATAATTGATCAAGCTGGGCTTAAAGGATATAAAATTGGTAATGCTCAAATAAGTGAAAAGCACCCCAATTACATCATCAATCTTGGTCACGCAAAAGCACAAGATATCGTGGACATAATCGAATATACGGTTAAGACAATTAAAAATAAATATAACATCGACCTCGAGGTCGAACCCCAACTTTTAGGTTTTGATAAAAAATATGAATGGGAAAGTAATTAGGAAAGGAGCAATAATATGAATGAAATTGATAGAATAAAGGCAGATATATCTTCGCAAGAAATCAATCCAAGAAAAACTATTTGTGTTACATATGATGGCAAAGATAATACTTTCGAGGTTCCCCTAGATGTTTTTTGAAAAATTTAAGGAAATCGCCCTTAACGAAGAAGCTAAAAAGGAAGAAAATAAAAACAAGAAACGAGAAGATCTACGCTATGGTAATTATCTGTGGGAAGTAGTAAATAAATATGGTTTTTCGGAAAATATTATGCAAAAAGTTATCGCCAACTACGCTAATGAAAAAGATAATTATTGACAAGCATTCTTGGGGGGGTATTATAAGGATAACAATGAAAAAAGGAGGCTTAAAACTAGCGTTGATATTAGCTCTCGTTGGAGCTAGTCTTTTGGTCTCTAATTCTTCCGCTCAAGCTGCCTTTTGGAGCAATTGGCTTAAACCTAAGCCAGCCACCACCCAACTCTCTCCCAGCAAATCAACCTCTCATTCCTCGGGCACTTCTTCTGATCCGTATGAGTGCAGAGAAAATACTACTACCGAAATTACTAATGTTCCTAGATCAGGATCAATTTCTTTAGAAACAGTCAATTCATCCAGTCAAAGAACATCGACCAGCTCTACCTCTTGGGTGGTAGCAGAGGGATCATATGTTAATCCAAGTACTGGTCCTGGCTCTGTCTTTATCACATCCTTAACAGCTATCCCCGATAGTTTTATTAATATATCAGTTCGAGCTAGAAATCCTACTGCCGTATGTACTTTAACGCTTGTAACACCCGGTACCGGCACTATCACTATTACTGGCAAAGTCTACAAAGATAGTAATAACAACAATACTTATGAAGTTGGCGATAGAGTTATCCCGTCAGCTACAGTCAAATTGGAAAAACCTGCCGGAACATCTTATTCCCCAGTTGCCACAACTACATCCAATTCCAGTGGCGATTATCTTCTAACCTATCAGGGGACATCCGGCTCTTACGCTGTCTCTGCCACCGTATCAGATTACAGCAACTACTTTTCTGCCAACTTTACCGCTAATACCGGTTCGACAGTTACTCATAATGTTCAAATGACAGAAACCACCACTCCACCGCCGACGACCCCTTCTTCCATAACCCTCAAATCAGCCAGAACAACATCCGATGACCTAGATTCTCTTCCAGAATTTACGGTTTTTAACGAAGGTTCAACGATCTATGTTTATGCTCTTCCCACTAATGGCACCCAACTAAAACAAGTTAGTTTTTATGTTGATAAAAACCAAGATAATATTCGAAATTCAGACGAAGAGGAAATAGTTGATACCCAAGGACCCAACTTTGGAATGTCCATACGTTTACCAGCCGGTGCTTATGTTATTAGAGCCAAACCAACAAATACAGATAATGTTTACGGATTATCGGTTGATAAATGGGTTACAGTTATTCCTCCCAATCGCCCTCCGGTAGTATCAGATTTTAAAGCCGCTAAATTCAAAGACGATGGCACCGCTCCAGACGCATCTTCATTTTCAACCAATCCAGTCGAAGTAACTAAAGGACAAAAGGTAATGTTTACCGCCACTGTTACCGACCCAGACGATGCCAATACTAACAATGGCAAGCTACGTGCTCCAGAACTGCATAAGTCAGATGGTACTGGATACCAGAACTATACCACAGGGGTGACTACAGTGCTTAACGGTAGTAATGCCAACATTACTTTAGACACCAAGGACATCCCCGATGGCACTAATTTTTTTAAGCTTAAAGCCACCGATAGAAGTGGAGCCTCAAATAACTATGCTTTTTCAAGTAATGCGATTGAGGTAAGGGTAGATGTGCAATATGAACCTTTTGTTATCAAATTACAATCTAAACCCGAAACAGGTAAGAGCTACGGGATTAAAGATAGTATTTCCATAAAAGCTTATCAGGACAATATATTAGTTAAAGAAGTTATTTGTGAATATTTTTGTATTCTAGAGGGATTAATTAATGGAGAAGTTTATACGATTGAAATTTTACCAAGCTTGAACTGGCAAGGGATTAAATTTGAGTATAGAATAGGGAAAGGTGAAATAGCACCTTTGTCTGGGATGGTAGAGTTATTAGACAAATTCACTGCTCGTTCCGTAAATGTTTTTTTACGTCCTAGCTCACAAAATAATACTGGATTTTTTTCGGTTACAACAAAATTTGCACAATCCGATCCAGATCGTCCGAAATATATCTGTATACAGATATACCAT
>Ga0210051_1002321_pt1 | contig 19157 bp, 21 predicted proteins | sample CryGey092014_all_FD_185464 | JGI IMG/M metagenome (GOLD analysis project Ga0210051, IMG submission 185464) | Groundwater microbial communities from aquifer - Crystal Geyser CG23_combo_of_CG06-09_8/20/14_all (SPAdes) (version 2) | ecosystem: Environmental > Aquatic > Deep subsurface > Groundwater... | reverse complement strand
AAATATATCAAACCATTTTCAGATACAATAACAGGCGGATTCATACCGCCCTCAAAATGCCGCCAATCATTTACGCTAATCAATTTTTAATCGTAGAGAGAGTGTCTAAGAAAATGGGTACTTGACATAAGTGCTAAGGTTGGACAACCCATTTCACTTAGCTGATCTATGAGCCTGAATGCATTGCTTCCTTTAATCAATTTTCCCTCTTTTTTTCCAGGAAACGCATCAGCCCTACAATGGATACATCTTAAATTACATTTTTGCGTAACTTCCCATAAGGCATAATGCAATTCTGTTTTTTTAACATTTTTCATTTTTTATCAAAAAAAACACAATGGATTGCAATCATAAAAATCCATTGTGTTTTTCAAACATATTGGTCATTTTTTGACTTAATCAAAAAGACAGGAACACTCACGAACAACGACTTCCTGCTCCCGGGAATCCTCCTGGGTATTTCCCATCCACTCCTGCTGGACGGTTTTCAAATCCTCAGCACTTGTTTTTTCTTCCATTTTTTTACTATAAAAAAATTATAACGCTTGTTTTCTAAAGACTATACTAAATAGATATTTATGTCAAGAAAGATGGAAAGAACAGAACGGACCACTAAAATGCCTTTTTATTATCCAAAAAGAGTAATCTATATATTGCCGTTTGACAAAAAATATCCTTAGAGATAAACTCTGAGTATGACTATACAAACTTTAAGATTCAGATTTTTCTTTATTTTCTTTTTTCACTCATAGAATGGGTCTTTCAGTATTTTATACAAACTAAATCTGAAGACCCATCAAAGGGTCTCATTTTTTAATTTATTAATCAAAACAAATGGAAAACATCTACCAAGCCACACATCTGAAGCGATGCCACTTTAGCACTTCTTTAGAAGAAGAAAATATCCTGACTGAAGAATTAGAAAAAAAAACGGATGCAAATTCAACTAGATTGAAGCAATATATGTCCTTGCCAGACTTGACGCATTCAGTCAGCAGTCCGGTTAAAGCTACTGTCGAAATAGTTTCTAATATCCCTAGCTTTAAAAATTTTGACATCATTGACACTCCTCAAATCATTTCACCTGAAATTGTTTTTGACCTGTTTAATTTTCCCAAAGATCATCCAGCAAGAAGTGCCAGTGACACATACTATGTCGATGAAAAACACATATTGAGACCTCACACAAGTTTGATGTGGAAATATTATTTTGACATTCCCGAGGTTAGACGCAAATTAGAAAAATATGGGTCTGTCGGAGCGCTTAGTTATGGAAAAGTTTATCGAAGAGATGAAATTGATTGGCAACATTCCAATATTTTGCATCAATTTGACGGTTTATTCGTTTGCAGGAAAGATATTAAAAAAATAAAACAACCGGATCTTGAGAACATTTGTTATGAAGTTACTCACTCTTTACTAGGAGAAGGCTTAAAAGAAAAATTTCTTGTAGATAAATTCCCATACACTGACCCAAGTGTTGAAATGGATATCGCATGGGAAGACAAATGGATTGAAGTAAATGGTGCCGGAATTGTTCATCCTCAAGTTCTTAAAAATTTGAATATCGACCCAGATATTTATAATGGTTGGGCATTTGGTTTTGGCGTGGATAGATTAGCCATGCTAAAAATGAAACTTCCTGATATCAGATTGCTTTGGTCAAAAGATGAGCGTATAACTAAGCAATTAAAAGATTTGAATAATATCTATAAATCTGTCAGCAAGTTTCCTTCTGTGGTAAGAGATATTTCGTTTATCGTAGATAAAAATAACTTCAATTTAAATGCTTATTACGAATCAGTTAGGGACGTTATAGGAGATGAATATGTCGAAGAAGTTAAGTTAGTGGATCGATATGAAAATGAAGAAAAATTTGGAAAGAATAAGACCAGCTATACTTTCAGAGTTACCTATCGACATCTTGAAAGGACATTGACTAATGCTGAAGTCAATGAAATGCATGAAAAATTACACTCAGTAACTGAATCGCAATACAAAGCCCAAGTGCGAAAAGTATAATTTGATAAACAAAAAACGCCTAAAATCAAAACAGGCGTTTTTGTTATTTATTTTCTATCATTTTTTCAACAAATTTTTTAAGGTTTTCTTCTCTCTCCACGCCCTTCAAATAGTAATGTTTTCTACTTATTTACTCTAACAAGCTATTTATTCAAATCAATATATTTTGCAAATTCCATCCCAATTTTAGCTTTTTCACCCAAGATCATAATTCCAGTATGATTAGTCCCGAGCTCTAACTCATCTTCGGCGCAGAGCATCCCACAAGATTTGATGCCGCGGATTTCGACTTCCTTAATCTCTCCGCCCGGTAATTTAGCCCCTAAAAGCGCTACCGGAACTTTTTGGCCAACTTGGATATTTGGTGCCCCACAAATAATTTCTAAATTTTTAGTACCAATATCCACTTTGGCTATTTGCAATCTGTCGGCGTTGGGGTGCTTTTCAATTTCTAAAATTTTTCCCACTACAATATGTTCTAAACCTTCTCTGTTAGTTTTTTTTGTGTTCGTTATTTTCTTAAGCCAATTATATAAAAAGTTCATAAAAATATTTTTTGTTCAAGCATAACGATAGTTTTTTCTCCCTTTTCTAAAGGGAGATGTCCGAAGGGCAGAGGGATTTTTATTTTTCCATATCATCACAAAAATCCCCCCCAATCCCCCTTTTACAAAGGGGGAGACTTTTAAAACTTTATCTTTACGAATCCAAACTTACCCACTTTCAAAACAGCACCGTTATTTTGGCTATTCAAAACTGTTTTCCAGTCCGCAATTTTCTTTCCATTAAGCTCCACTCCGCCTTGCTCGATTTTTCGCCTGGCATCGCTCAAACTTTTAGCCTGACCAGACTCAACCAAAACTTCCGTCAGTTTCATTTCCGGTTTATCGATTTTAAATTCCTTGATTTCTTCGGGAATTTCTTTTTTAGAAAAAGTGTTTATAAAATAATCTTTGGCTTTTTGGGCTGCTTCTTCGCCGTGATATATTTTTACGATTTCAAAGGCCAAATCCAGCTTGGCATCTCGCGGATTGATTTTTTTTGATTTCAAGTTATTTTCTATTTCTGTTATTTCTTTCAAAGGAACACGCGTGCAATGGATAAAATATTTAACTAATAATTCATCCTGCAGTTTCATCGTTTTACCGAACATATCATTGGGAGCATCAGTCAAATTTATGGTGTTGCCCCAACTAGAACTCATTTTGCGTCCATCCAGGCCTTCGATAAGATTTACCATTAAAATATCCTGCGATTTTTGTTTAAAATGTTTTTGAAGTTCTCTCCCGGCCAACAGATTAAATCGTTGGTCGTTTCCTCCTAATTCCACATCCGCTTTAATAGCCACACTGTCATAGCCTTGCATTAATGGATACAACATTTCGCGCAAAGAAATTCGAGTTCCCATTTCTAATCTTTTTTTAATATTTTCTCTTGCGTTAAACTCAGCTAAAGAAAATTGATCGGCATGCTCACCAATTTCATTATATCCCAACTTTGTAAGCCATTCGGAGTTATGGTGAAATTCGACTTTATCCATATCTAAAATTTTTCCTGCTTGTTCTTTGTATGACTTGAGATTTTCTGCGATTGTTTCTTTGTTTAACATTGGTCGTTCACTTTCTTTATCAGAGGTATCACCAATAACACCCGTAGTATCTCCTATTATTAGAACTACCTGATGTCCTAAATCCTGAAGATCTTTCATTTTTAAAAGGGTTACGGCGCGACCGATATGTAAATTCGGACTAGTCGGATCAATGCCCAGTTTTATACGAAGCTTCTCTCCGCCTAAAAGTCTTTTTTTAAGATTTTCACGATCAATAATCTCACTCACTCCCCGAGTTAAAACTTCTTCAATTTTACCTTCTAAATTTTTGTCCATAATACTTCGATTTTACCAGCAAAGAGCCTTTTTGGCAAAATTTTACATTCCCAACTTTTCTTTCGCCAGTTTTATCTGTTCTTCATTGATCATTCCGGTTTTTTGGAGTTTTTCCATGGCCGATAATAATTTATCCCGATTTTCCGGCTTTAAAACTTCCCGGGTCATTTTTTCCCTTTCTTGCGGGCTCATTTTTTCCAGTTTTTTCATGGCTAAAGTACCGAGCATTCCCATTTTTTGCTTGTCATTGGTATTTTTATTTTTTCTGAAAAAATTAAACATAATTTTAGCAACTAGTGTTTACAGTTTGGGTATTTTAATACTATACTTGAATTATGATGCCTTGGTGGCGGAATTGGTATACGCGCATGCTTCAGGAGCATGTTCTCGCAAGGGATTGGGAGTTCGAGTCTCCCCCAAGGCACTTGAAATAGCTTTTTAGTTATTTTTTGTTGACCAGTTATGAAACGTGACTAAAAGAGCGGAAGCGATAAAAATGGAAGAATAAGTTCCGAAAGTCACGCCAATTAAAAGCGCTAAAGAAAAGTCTTGAATGGATTGGCCGCCGAAAATATAAATCGCGAGTAAAGTAATAATTACCGTCAGAGAAGTATTAATGGAGCGCGTTAGGGTTTCATTTAAACTGCGGTTGACCACATCGGCAAAGGCTTCTTTGCGGGAACCACGGAGCAAATTTTCCCGCGTGCGATCGTAAACCACGATGGTATCGTGCACGGAAAAGCCTAAAATAGTCAGCAGCGCGGCAACAAAAGGAATGCCCACTTCCAAACCCTGAAAATGCCCCAGAAGCGAAAAAGCGCCGATAGTAATCAGAATATCATGCACCAGGGCAATCACCGCTCCCAGCCCGTATTTCCAGGATTGCACCGGATAAGAAACTTTGCGGAAAGCCCAAGCGATATAAGTCATAATGCCGGCCACCGCCCAAAAAATCGCCCACAAAGATTTGCTTTTCAGCTCTTGCGAAACCGTCGAATTGATAAAATCCACGCGCATCTGTTTGGCCTCTGGATTGTTTTCGGAAATTTTTGCCAAAACCTGCTGATTAATAGCGTCGTCTTCGGAAGCATAACGAATTAAAACCATATCATCGCCCGTTTTTTGCAAAGTCAAACTTTTTAAATTCAATTCTTTAAGTTCCGCTTCAATGGCGGAATTTTCCGGGATGGGCGAAGTAAATTTAATTTCCATTAGTGTTCCGCCGGTAAAATCAATACCCAATTTTAAGCCCCAAACGAAAAGACTGGCAATACTTAAAACCACCAGAATTATGGAAAAAACGTAGGCGTATTTGGTTTTGCTGATAATATTTATCATAAATATTGTGTCATTGCGAGGAGCGTAGCGACGTGGCAATCTAATTTTTAAATTTATTAGATTGCTTCGCTTCGCTCGCAATGACAGATTTTTTAACTCCGACCAGCCACAACTTATCTTCAATCCAATCCCCTATGAAAAATTTAAGCAAAGTTCGAGAAATAGTGACAGCGGTAAACATAGAAACCAAAACTCCGATAATCAAAGTCAAAGCGAAGCCTTTCACAAAACCGGTGCCCATTTCAATTAAAATTAAAGCGGTGATAATGGAAGAAACATTGCCGTCGCGGATGGAAGTCCAGGCACGCCGGAAACCTTCATCCAGAGCGTTGAGAATATTGCGGCCTCTTCTGATTTCTTCCTTAGTCCTTTCAAAAATCAAGATGTTGGCGTCCACCGCCATGCCGACGGAAAGGATAAAGCCGGCGATGCCCGGCAAGGTTAAAGTTATCTGCCAGGGAGAAAAAGCGGATAACTTAAAAATAGAAATCATAATTCCGGAATAAATAAGCAAGGCTAGAATCGCGATCAATCCCAAAAAGCGATAATAAATCAGCATAAAAATCGCTACCAATATAAACCCGATAATTCCGGCTTTCAAACTTTTTTGCAAAGAAATTTCTCCCAAAGAAGCTTCCACGCTTTGCTGGGATATTAAACTGATGGGAACAGGTAAGGCGCCTTCATTCAATCTTTGGACTAAATTTTTCGCTTCATCCAGAGTAAAATTGCCCGTAATCACCGCTTCACCGTTGATTATTTCCGCTTGCACTGTCGGCGCGCTGATAATTTCCCCGTCAAGATATATAGCGATGGTTTTATTCAGATTGCGCTTAGTCAGTTCGGCAAATAATTGAGTGCCTTCCGCGTCTAATTTTATGCCGACTTGCGGTTCAGAAAGCCCTTGCGATTGGAATTCCACCGCGGCATTTTTCAAATTTTTCCCCGAAAGGCCGGTGGAAACATAATTTTTCCCCATACTGTTGGGATTGATTTTTTTGGCTAAAAGAATATGGGCGCTGTGGATTTCCAAATTATCCCCTTCCCCCCGCTGTTCGATTTTTTTGATAATATGCCAGCCAAATTGCGTTTCCACCAGCTCCGGAAAAATTTCTCCATCTTTTAAATTTCCCTCGAAAAGTATACTGTCAAATTCCGGCACAAATGAGCCTTTTTTGACAAAATCCAAATCGCCGCCGTTATCCTTGCTGCCGGGATCTTCGCTGTTATCTTTGGCTAATTGCGTGAAATCCTCACCTCCCAGCGCTTTTTTAAGAATTTCTCCAGCTTTAACTTTTATGCTTTCGTTAGTTTTTTTGATTAATTCATTAATAGCCGGATTGTCTTCGGCGGCAGATTCTTCTTTGAATTCCAAAAAGGGAGTTTCTTTAATCATATTTTTCGCTTCTCCAATATCTTTTACTCCGGCTAATTCAATAATCAGCCTTCTTTCCGAACCGCTTTTGGTGGTGTAAATTACCGGCTCCGCCACGCCAAAAGCGTTGACGCGCCTTTCAATCACATCTTGCACCGCTTGCATGGCTTCATCCGCTTTGGAACTTTCAATCTGGCTAAGATCGGCTTTGTATTCCAAATGAATTCCGCCTTGCAGATCCAAACCCAAATTTATCTTGGCTTTATTGAAAAAATTAAAAACCGGCGGAATTTTAGACACCGTCTGGGGATAAGAAATCAACCCGACTATGAGAGCTAAAAATACAATAACGCTAAATTTTACCAATAATTTTTGCCTTAAATTCATATCTTTATAAAATCCTTGTCATCCTGAACGCAGTGAATGATCTCGATATTCAAATCAGTACCCTGCAATACGAGATTCTTCCCGCCATTCGGCGGGTCAGAATGACAAAAATACTTTTTTAGTCTAACTCAAACTTTCTTTTTTGGCAAAAAATTTTTCTAATTCCGCCTGCGCCTGCCGCAATATCTTCCGTGAAGTCGGGTATGTCAATTTTTCTAAAGCTTCTGTAAAATTCAACCAAGCAAAGCCGGCGTGCTCGGAAGAAATATGCACTGTTTGATTTTGGGCTTCGACTAAGTAGAAAACCGCCATTTTAAAAATATTCCATGTTCTTCCGGCTTCTTTTCTTTTAGCTTTTTCCTTGCCTTTGGCCCGATAAAAATAAAACGCCCGGCGTTTAAAGGAAGGCAAAATTTGCAATTCAGTAATTCCCGTTTCTTCTTCTATTTCCCGACGCAAAGTTTCTTCATCAGTTTCCCCGATTTCCATATGGCCTTTGGGGAAATTCCAATAGTCTTCTCTATGATCGAGCAATAAATATTTTATTTGATTATTTTCTCTGTGGAAAACTACCGCTCCCACTGATTTTTCCAAAGCAAACACATTATTAAATATTAATAAATTGGATTGAAAAAATTAAGACACATTTCTTGCGTACGCTTAATTTATGTCTTAATTTATATTTCATTTATAATTTCCAATTTTTTCTGCAAAACTTTACTTCCCTCTTTATTAAACAAAAAATAACCTTTAAACTTCTTGCCTTCCAGAAATAACGGCAGCCAAAATTGATCGTCCGGCCACATTGAATCGAAAGGAATTTCAGCATAAGAAAACCATCGGGGCTCCATTTCTTCGGACTCTTTCGGTTCGCCAGCAAATCTTTTAATGTTAAACAAATGCACTTCTAAAATCTCCGGCGATTCTTCAAATTTAAAATTAACAATGCCTGTTTTTTCCAATTCTATAATTTCAATCCCGCATTCTTCTTGAGTTTCCCTTATCGCCGCCTGCTCTATGTTTTCGCCTGTTTTTACTTTTCCGCCAAAACCGTTCCAGCGTCCTGCTCCAAAACCCCGCTTTTTCATACCCAGAAGAATCTGACCGCCTTTTTTAAGGCAACATAGAGTTAAAATCTTTCTTTTATTTTCCACTGAATAATTTTATAGTTTTTGCCACTTCTTCCGGAATGCCCTTGATACATTTATATTTTTTAACTTCCTGTTTATTTACCCAGGCAAAATCAGTGAATCCGCCAATTTCCGGCTTAACTTTTCCGCCTTTATATCTAGCGGCAAATTTTACTAAGACTACCGGAATGCCATCCGGCCGCACAAAGGCTCCGCTATTAATATATATAAATTGTTTGCTAATTTCAACTCCAGCCTCTTCTTTGGCTTCACGTGATAATAATTTTTCCACAGCGTCATTAAAATCAAAAACATCGCCATTCATCCTGGTGGGTTTTTTTAAATTCAGTTCCTTCCACTCGAGCTTTCCGCCTGGAACAGCATATTTTCCCGGATGAACTTTTTCGCGCCCATCACGTTTTAAAATTAAACAGCGCTTGTCTTTAGTGCGATAAATAATCACGCTAGCGACAAAATAAAAAAGCTTGTTGTGCTTGGCATTTTTTAAACTTATTTTTTCTGCTGGTATAAGAGCCATTTATGAGTTAATGTTGTTTTATTTCCCGCAGCAATGCTTGTATTTTTTTGGAGTGCCGTCTTCTTTTTTCGCTCCGCAAGGGCAAGGATCGTTCCGGCCAACTTTATCTTTATTAATTATAGGACTGGATTTTCCTTCAGCGCCCTTATCCGCCGAAGCTTTAGCGGAGGAGGAAAATTGTTCCACTTCTTCCGCGCCTTTATATTTCAAAGCCAGCCTTCTTTGGGAAGATTCTTGAGCTGGAACTCCCAAAGTGATTCGAAAAATTGTGCGCGTGACCGAAGAACGGACATTTTCCATCAGATTGGAAAATAAATCAAAAGCTTCGCGCTTATATTCAATCAAAGGATCGTGCTGGCCATAACCTCTAAGGCCGATGCCTTCCCGCAAATAATCCGTTTCATCCAGGTGATTCATCCAGTTGAGGTCGATCGTCTGGAGCATTACCGCCCTTTCGATAATCCGCATCTGACCGGCGGAAATTTCCTGCTCTTTCTTGTTGTAAGCCAGTTTCGCCAGTTCAAAAAGATGCTGATTCACTTCGGTTATCTTTTCCGACAGATTCCATTTTTTGTCATCGCGGATGGTTTCAATTTTTTTCCGGATTTCCGGATTTGAGGAATTTAAAATCGCGTTGAAGTTTTCACTCATTTCAATCACATTCCATTGTCCTTCATCGCCGGCGCTGTGAAGAGAAACTACTTTTTCGATTTCCTCTTTGATTTGATGGAGCATTACGGATTTCATATCAGCCGAACCAAGAATTTCCCGCCTTTTTTTATAAATCACTTCCCGCTGCTTATTCATTACATCGTCGTATTCCAGGATGTGTTTGCGGATATCGAAATTAAAACCTTCAATTTTCGCTTGGGCGCTTTCAATGGAACGGGAGATAATGCTATTTTGGATCGGTTGATCTTCCGGCAGTCCTAAACTGTCCATCATGCTTTTTAATTTGTCGCCGCCGAACCGGCGCATCAGTTCGTCTTCCAGGGAAACATAAAACTGGGAAGCGCCTGGATCGCCCTGGCGTCCGGAACGTCCGCGCAATTGATTATCAATGCGCCGCGCTTCGTGCCTTTCCGTTCCAACTACCAGTAATCCGCCAAGTTCCCGCACGCCTTCTCCCAATTTAATGTCGGTTCCCCGGCCGGCCATGTTGGTCGCGATGGTTACGGAACCACTTTGGCCCGCGCGAGCGATAATTTGCGCTTCTTTTTCATGATTTTTAGCGTTTAAAATTTCATGCGCCACTCCTTGACGAGTTAAAAGAGCGCTTAAATATTCCGATTTTTCGATCGCAATCGTTCCCACCAGCAAGGGCTGCCCTTTTTGAGAGGTTTCTTTTATTTTTTGCGCGATAGCTTCAAATTTGCCTTTTTCCGTTTTATAAATTACATCCGGCAAATCATATCTTACCATCGGCTTATTAGTCGGGATTTCCATCACCTCAATGCCATACACTTTGAAAAATTCTTCAGCGGAGGTGAGAGCGGTTCCTGTCATGCCGGAGAGTTTCCGATAAAGCCGAAAATAATTTTGGAAAGTAATTGTCGCCAAAGTCCGCGATTCTTTTTGCACTTCTACGCCTTCTTTGGCTTCAATGGCTTGATGCAAACCTTCGCTATAGCGCCGTCCGGGCATCAAGCGGCCCGTAAAATCATCCACGATAATCACTTCGCCGTCTTTAACCACATAATCCCGGTCGCGTTGGAAAATAATTTGGGCTTTCAGCGCTTGTTCTAAATGGTGGACGTAATTTATTTTTCCGGTTTCATAAATATTGCCCACGCCCAGCCAATTTTCGATTTTAGAGATGCCTTTTTCCTTGATGGTTACGGCTTTCATTTTTTCATCCACATCAAAATCTTCCCCTTCTTTGAGTCGCGGAACCAATTGCGCGAATTGTTGATAGAGCTTGGTGGATTCGGAATCGGGAGCGGAAATAATGAGCGGAGTCCGGGCTTCGTCAATCAGGATGGAATCTACTTCATCAACGATCGCAAAATTAAACTCCCGCTGCGTCATTTGCGAAGCAGTTTGAACCATATTGTCCCGCAGATAATCAAAACCGAATTCATTATTCGTTCCGTAAGTGATATCGGCCGCGTAAGCTTCTTTGCGAGTAATGGGTTTCAGATTCTGCATTTCCACGCTCACTTCTTCCGTGTCAATTATTTTCGGTTCGTAAAGATAAGAAGCGTCGTGGATGATGCAAGCGGTGGAAATCCCCAGAAAATTAAAAATGGAACCCATCCAATTGCAATCTCTTTTGGCTAAATAATCATTAACCGTCACCACGTGCGCTCCGAGTCCCGAAAGCGCGTTAAGATAAATCGGTAAAGTGGAAGTGAGGGTTTTCCCTTCTCCGGTCTTCATTTCCGTGATTTTTCCTTGATGCAGAACAATACCGCCTAAAAGCTGGACATCAAAATGACGTTCCTTGATGACGCGACTAGCCGCTTCCCGCACCATGGCAAAAGCTTCCGGCAGAATATCTTCCAGCGTTTCGCCTTTTTTCAGGCGGTCTTTGAAAATAATTGTTTTATTTTTAAGATCCCCGTCGCTCAATTTTCGCGCGGCTGTTTCCCAGGAATTTATCTCGTCAACAAGGGGCTGTAATTTCCGGATTTCCCGCTCATTGGAGCCAAAAATTTTTTTGAATAAAGACATTATAGCAAATGAAAAAATTAAATCTCCCTGGCCAGCTCTGCGAGGGCTAACGATTTTTCTAAAATCTTAACTAATTTATCTTCGATTAGCTTGTTTTAAAAAGCGTACTTTGGGCTAGCAGGACAGGCAAAATGAAAAATAATTGAAACTTAAAAATTTTTCTATTAAATTAACTTATCCCAGCTTAGCAAAAAAACTTTTTTTGGTCAAAGGAAAATTTTCCCGACAGAGCGTCTTATTTCTCGCATTTTTCTTCCCAAACACGGAGGCATTTTTGTTTGGCTTCGCACCAGACATAACCGGCCGAACCGATGCAGCCATGCTCGTCTTTATCATTGCCGACCAGTTTATCATCCGGACAAGGCGAAAACTCGCAATTGTCCCCCGTCCGCCCCACGGCTGATCCATCCGGACAAATTTTCGCTTCCTGCGTGCAGGCTTTTTGATTAAATTCAGGAAGAATAATTGTTTCGTTTTTCGGTTTTTCCCCAAGCCAAAAAATAGAGACGATCGCGAAAAAAACGATCAATATAACTCCCAAAATAAACCAGGCTTTCTTATTCATTCGTTTTTTATTAATTTTTACTTAAAATCGGGCGTTCGGATCGATAACTATTTTCTTCTTGATCGATTGAGCGCCTCTTTTTCTCGCTATCCTGGTTTTGCCTTTTTCTTTGCGGATTTGCTGCTGAATTTTTTCCAAAGTCATATCCAAAGAGCCTTCAATGCTTTCCGAAATCTCTTCCGAACGATAAATACTGCCCGGAATTTTTATCATAATTTCCACCCGAAAAAAATTCTTTTTATCTTTTTCGATTTCAACCTCAATTCGTAAAATTTTTTCCAAAAATTTATTAAATTTCTCGATTTTCTTTTCCAAATAATCCCTGGTTTTTTGACTGACTTTTTCTCCATTGAACAAATAGCGGATTTGCATATTTTTTCTTCCCGCCAAGGCGGGACGAGTTAAAAATTAAAAACCCAAAAATTGCACCTCTTCTTCCAATTGCACGCCAAAATGATTTCTCACTTTCTGCTTGATTAGACTAGCTAAAATAATTACCTCTTCCGCCTTAGCTCCTCCGGTATTAATAATAAAATTAGCGTGTTCATTGCTTACCATGGCACCACCGATTTTTTTTCCGCGCAAATCCAACTGATCAATCAGCCAACCGGCAGGAATTTTTCCGTCCCGTATTTTCATTCCCTGATCTTTTTCAAATTCCGCCAAAATTTCCGGATTCTCAACTGTTGGATTTTTAAAAAAAGAACCGGCGCTGAGTTTTTGCGGAAGTTTTTTGAATCTTTCCTGAATTATTTTTTTCATTTTACCGTTTATTTCTTCAATCCGGCCCGAAGTCAGGGAAAATACAGCCGAAAAAATAATCCATTTTTTTTTTTGTTTAAAAACACTGGCTCGATAAGCGAATTGACAATCATTTAAAGAACAGTTTTTCCAGAAAAATTTTTCCTTAGAAAAATCTAAAATTTCCACCTTTTCTACGCTATCTGAAATAGAACCACCATAAGCGCCGGCATTGCCAAAAATAGCTCCACCGACTGTTCCCGGAATTCCGGCCGCCCATTCGAGGCCGGAGAGATTATTTTCCTTTGCCAATAAGACAACTTCTGAAAGAAGCAGTCCGGCTCCAACAATAATTTTTGTTCCCCGGACGGCGGTTTCCCGATTGTTAATTTTTATCACTAATCCGTCAAAACCCTGGTCGCTTACCAGGAGATTACTGCCTCCGCTCAAAATAAACCAATTCATTTTTTCTCCCTTGGCAAATTGCAAAGCTTTTTCCAAATCATTTTTATTCTCAATTTCTGCGAAAAAACGCGCCGGACCGCCTAAACGCAGAGTGGTAAAATCGCTAAGTGGAATATTTTCTTTGATTGTCAACATATTTTTTATTCTTACTTATAAAATATTTTACTCCCGTATACTGTAATACGGGAGTAAAATTAAATTCACTTTTTTACATTCTTTTCCAATAAATTAATTAATAAATAGTGCAAAGGGAATTTTTTTCTGGTCCACTCTCTGGAAAAAGGAGTGTAACCATACTTTTCAAATTCATTTTTATCCGGGTATTCTTTTTGATATTTTTTGATAATTTTTTTATAACCACCGAATCCATTATTTACCCACCTTTCCACTTGATTTATATTTGTAAACCCCACTTTTAATTTTCTTCTTATTTCTTCCTGGGTATTTCCTTCCAATAGCATCTTGGCGATTTGAATTCGGCGAGAAATCATTACGACTTCGCTAAGTGTCAATAAATCTTTTAAAAAACTCTTGACTTCTTCCCGATCTTTCAAGAGGGCGACCATAGAATAAAATTCTCCGAGATATTTCTTTTTTTCAAATTCAGATAAATTATTATATTTTACTTTACCAGGCACATTTTTGCATATTTACTCCCGTATACTGTAATACGGGAGTAAAATATTAAATCTAATATCGCTGGATAAAGTTCGTTTTATTCCGGAATATCTTTGTCAGTTTTTTTCAGTTTTTCCACTACCTCAAAAACATTGCCGGCTCCGATAGCCAGAACCACATCCTTTTTTCCAATACGATCTTGCAAGTAAGCCGCCGCTTCGGGAATAGTTGGAATATAAAGAGCCTTTCCGAAACAATATTTATTGATTAAATCCGCGAGATTTTTGGAATTAACTTGACCGGAAGTTTCTCTGGCTGATCCATAGATATCCAGCACAATAACCTTGTCGACTGAATTAAAACTTTGCGCGAATTCAGAAAACAGAGCTTCGGTGCGCGAATAGGAATGCGGATGAAAAACCGCGATAATGTTTTTATCAGGATAAATTTCCCTGGCCGCTCCCAAAGTCGCCTTGATTTCTTCCGGATGATGCCCGTAATCATCGATTAAAATAGCTCCGTTCCTGACGCCGATATATTCAAAACGGCGCGAAGTCCCCCGAAAATTCCCGATCGCTTTTTGGGTTTTTTCCAAATCAATATTAAATTTGGAACAAAAAGCGATTACTCCGGCCGCGTTAAGAATATTATGCTTGCCTATCAACTGAATATGAAAACGGCCGTAATTTCGATTCCGCGAATCCCTAATTTCAAAATCTTGAAATTTATAATCCGTAATTAGAAAATCGTTTCCTGCCAAAAAGCCGTATTTTATTACCTGACATTTGGCCTCTTTCGCAACTTCCAGAGTGTCCGCGCTGTCTCCCCAAACAAATAAAAATCCGGATGAGGGAATGCGCGCCACAAATTCTTTAAAAGCTTTCTTATAAGCGGCAAAATCCTGGTAGCAATCCGGATGATCAAAATCCAGGCTGGTAAGAATCACCGCTTTGGGATTATATAATTTCAGTTTATTTTGAAATTCATCCGCTTCAATAACAAAAAAATCTCCTTTCCCTATCAGCGCGTTAGATCCCCAATTAATCACCCGTCCGCCGATGGCGGCTGAAGGACTAAGACCCGCCGTCTGCAAGGTGAAACTTAACAGAGCGGAGGTGGTCGTTTTGCCATGAGTTCCGCAAACAGCCACTCCGTATTTTTGGTTGAAAAATCCGGCCAGAATTTCCGGATAACCGAACATCCGCAGCTTCCTCTCCTTACAAACCTTATATTCCACGTTATTTTTCTCATTGTAGGCGGTGGAATAAATTATCAAATCGGCATCCGCGGGAATGTGATCCGGAGAAAAATTTTCAAAATAACAAACGCCTAATTTCTTCAGAACCTGATCGGTGAAAAATTTTTCTTGAGTATCCGATCCGGAAACAGCCACGCCTCGCGAAGAAAGCAATTCCACCAAAGAAATCACGCCGGAACCTTTAATCCCGATCACATAAGCTTTTTTTATAGGTTGACCGTTAATGGTTAAACGGGCAAAATCAATCATAAATTTCGCGATTTATCTTAGCGCCGGTTTTTGGGTAAAAAATTAGGCGAGGCGAGATAAAGCCGACAAACAGCTTCGCCCTATGGCTTTCTCCCGCGCAAATTCTTGCTGGAAATTGGCGGAGATTCAGTTTTTGATTATTTTTAAAATTTCCTCGGCAATTTTTTCGGCCGCGTCCGGATGATAAAAAACCCGAACAGCTCGAGAAAGTTTATCGCGCAATTCCTGATCGTCCATTAGCTCGTAAATGTTTTTTAACAAGATATTTTTGCCCAGATTATTTTCTTCCAGAACCACGCAGGCTCCCACTTTAGCCAGAGAATAAGCGTTCATTTTCTGATGATTGTTGGCCGAGCCTAAAAGAGGAATAAAGATCGCCGGTTTTTCATTAGCGGCGACTTCTGAAAGAGAATTGGCTCCGGAACGGGAAATGACCAAATCAGCCGCTTTCAAAATATCTTTTAAATCTTCGTTGGCATAATCGCCAATCGGGTGATAATCGTCGTAATCGATTTTTATTCCCAATTCTCCGGCGCGTTTTTTAACATCTTCAATATGCAGTTTTCCGGTTTGATGAATAACTTGATATTTTTTCAGCAATTCCGGAAGAATTTCCAGAATTTTTTCATTGATAATACGCGCGCCCTGGGAGCCGCCTAAAACCAGAATAACTTTTTTGGATTCGGTTAAAGAAAATTTCTCCCTGGCCTTTTGGACACTGCCCTGATTAATATCTTCTCGCAAAGGATTGCCGGTTAAAACTACTTGCGAAGGAGGAAAATATTCTTCCGCTTGCGGATAAGAAACAGCCACTGAATTGGAAAACTTCCCCAAAAAATTATTAGTGACGCCGGGAACACTATCTGATTCATGGATTACGATAGGAATGCGATATATCCAGCCGGCTAAAACCACCGGCAATGAGGCGTAACCGCCTTTGGAAAAAATAGCGTCCGGCATGTAAACCAGCAAGCGCCATAATGATTGAACGATTCCCGCCGGCACTTTAAAAAAATCGATAAAATTGCGGAAGGAAAAATAACGGCGCATTTTCCCGCAAATAATCCCTTTAAGGGGAATCCCTTTTGCCGCCATCAGATCTTTTTCCATTTTTCCGGCCGGACCTAAAAATAAAAACTCAACTTCCGGTTTTTTATCTTGGATTTTTTTAGCTACCGCCAAAAGCGGAAAGATATGTCCGCCTGTTCCCCCGCCCGTCAATACGATTCTTAAGTTCATTTTTTTAAAATTTAAAAAATTAAGTTTATTCTCGACTATTAAAAAATTAAATCGCCGCGCCATCGCCAATCAGCGGGGTTCGCACCGACAAATTTTATTGTTCTTTCAAATGTTTGGAAATATTAAGGAGAATCCCCGTTCCGGCCAGGAGAAAAACCAGGGAAGTTCCGCCATAACTGATGAAGGGCAACGGCACGCCGGTGAGAGGCATTAATCCGGAAATAGCGGAAATATTGACAAAAGCCTGAATAATTATCCAGGCAGTTATGCCCGTAGCCACCAAACGGGAAAACCTGTCCGGAGCCAGTTTAACAATTCTCAATCCGCGAAAAACTAAAATAGTGAAAAGCAGAAGCGTCAAAGAACAACCTAGAAATCCCAACTCCTCCCCTATTATAGCAAAAATGGAATCGCCTGTCGGTTCCGGCAGATAATTGAATTTTTGCAAGCTTTTTCCCAAGCCCACTCCCCATATTCCTCCAGAACCAATAGCCAGTAAGGCCTGATTAATCTGATAGCCGATGCCGCGCGGATCCAGTTCGGGATGGAGAAAAACCAAAAAACGGTTCAGGCGGTAAGATTCGGTTTTGATTAAGATGAAAAAGGCTATCATGCCGGCCATTCCCATGAGAAATATGTGCCATAAATTAGAACCGGAAATGAAAAACATTATTAAAGCTATAAAAATTATCACTCCCAAAGTGCCCATATTGGGCTGTTTAATCAGCAAAAAGCTTACGATTCCCATTACCATAAGAAAAGGCGTCAAGCCTTCAAAGAAATCTTTAATTTTCTCTCCCCGGCTTTCCAACCAGGCCGCCAAGTATAAAATCAGCGAAAATTTGAGCATTTCTGACGGCTGAAAGGAAAAACCGCCCAATTGAATCCAGCGGCTGGCGCCATAAAGTTTGGAACCGATGCCGGGAATAAAAACCAGAGTCAAAAGAGCGATGCTTAAAATAAAAAGCGGAAAAGAGATTTTTTTCCAAAAAGTATAATTTATTTTTTGCGTCAGATACAAAATAATCAGCCCCGGTAAAACTCCAAACAACAACTGGCGCTTGAAAAAAAAGTACGCGTCATCAAAACGGATTTTGGAATAAGCCACGCCGGCGGAGGCAATCATCACCAATCCGAAAACCAAAAGGATAAAAACAGTAAATAAAAGAATCTGGTCTGATTGAATTTTTGTTCTAGTCATCGCAATATATCCTGTCATTGCGAGGGAGTGTGGCGACCGTGGCAATCTAATTTTTAATTTAATTACCTGCCTGCCGGTAGGCAGGGATTGCTTCGCGTTGCTCGCAATGACAATTTTTTCGTTATTTACGCTTCGCCGCTTTTTTTCTCCATTTTTCAATTTTCTTATGATGGCCGGAAAGCAAAACCGGCGGCACTTTCCATTTTTTAAAAATTTCCGGCTTGGTATAGTGCGGGTATTCCATATCGGAGTTTCCGGTTTTCAAATCACAATTTCCAAAACTTTCTTCGTTTAATGATTGGGAGTTCCCCAAGACTCCGGGAACTAACCGGCTGATTGAATCCACTACGGCCATCGCGGGAATTTCACCGCCGGTGAGCACATATTCGCCGATGGAAATTTCTTCGTCCGCCAGATGCCCGGCCACTCGTTCGTCCACGCCTTCATAACGCCCGCAAATCATAATCAGACGGTCGTATTTAGCCAGCCTTCTCGTGTCTTTTTGAGTAAAAATTTTTCCTTTAGCTGAAAACAAAATAATCCGCGTTTTCTTTTTGGCGTCTTTAAGCGCTTTTAAAGCCTTAAAAATTGGTTCGATTTTAAAAACCATTCCAGCTCCGCCGCCATAGGGCGTGTCATCCACCGTTTTATGCTTATCCCCGGCCCATCGGCGCAGATCATGGACATTAATCCGGATGATTTTCTTTTCGCGCGCCCGGTTGATAATACTCTCGCCAAAATAGGAGTCAAAAATAGCGGGAAAAATTGTCAGGATATCAAATCGCATAAGCCTATGATAACACAAAGAAAAAAAAGGAAAAAGCCCGATTTCCGGGCTTTCCTCAAGATTTTTAAACAGAAGTTCTTTTCGATTATAAACTGCTCACGACCTCATCGATGCTTTTTTGATCTTGTTCTTTTCTTTCAGGTCTTTCCGAACCAGCCGGTTCGTTAATTTTTAAATTAACGCGGGCGTTATTCTTGGCTCCGATGATTCGGAGGAGAGTGCGGAGCGCTTTAGCTGTCGCGCCTTCCCGGCCAATGACCATTCCCATATCCTTCGGATCGACATCCAAAGTAATCAGAACGCCCATTTCGTCAATTCTTCTTTCCACTTTGACGGCTTCCGGAGTGCTGACGATTTGCTTTACGACATACTCAACAAAATCCCGATCCATTGTATTTTCTGCCATTTGCGTATTCTTTTGTTGACTGATTATATTTTTAAAACAAGCGGGAAAAGGGAACGTTCGACCGGCCATTCTTGCCACGCTTCGCGGGCTTCCACGACTTGTTCTATTAATATTATTATATAAAATTTTTCAGGATTTTGTCAAATTTAAAAACCTACATTCTACCCACAAGTGCAACATTGGGATGAAAAAGAAACTGCAATCGGTATAATGGATAATACGCTAATATTACCATTAACCGATAAAGAAATGTTCTACAATCATATCGCCGCTTCCCAGC
>Ga0210051_1002305_pt1 | contig 19231 bp, 16 predicted proteins | sample CryGey092014_all_FD_185464 | JGI IMG/M metagenome (GOLD analysis project Ga0210051, IMG submission 185464) | Groundwater microbial communities from aquifer - Crystal Geyser CG23_combo_of_CG06-09_8/20/14_all (SPAdes) (version 2) | ecosystem: Environmental > Aquatic > Deep subsurface > Groundwater... | reverse complement strand
ACTTCCCGCTGATGCCGCGCATCTACATGTCAATGCAACGCGCCGATCTTACGCCGATCAAGTGGGTATTGGAGCAAACGCCGGCCATCCCCGACGACTGCCAGTGGTGCACTTTCCTGCGTAACCACGACGAACTCACCCTGGAAATGGTCACGCCCGAGGAGCGCGAGTACATGTGGCAGACTTTCGCCCCCCTGCCGCGTATGCGCCTCAACCAGGGCGTTCGCCGCCGATTGGCTGCACTATTCGACGGTGACCGGCGGAGGATCGAGCTGCTGTACTCGATCCTCTTCACCCTGCCGGGGTCGCCCATCCTGTATTACGGCGATGAAATTGGGATGGGGGATAACATCTGGCTGGACGACCGTGATGGGGTGCGCACACCGATGCAGTGGGATACGCGGCCGAACAGCGGGTTCTCATGTGGAGACATTCCACCGAAACGTCTCTACGCCCCGCTGATTGACGATGAGCGCTTTGGTTACCGTAATGTCAATGTGGCCTCCCAGCGCGCCGACCAGGGTTCGTTCTGGCACACCTTGCGGCGGATGATCGCCGTCCGCAAGAGGCAGCACGCTTTGGGACGTGGCGGCTGCGAATTTCTACCGGTCGTGAATCTGGCCGTGCTGGCCCTGGTGCGCACCTCCGGCGGAGAGACGATCCTGGCTTTGCACAATCTGTCGGCTTTGCCACAAGCCATTGCGCTTGACCTGAACTGCTGGCAGGGGTCGGTTGTCAACAATCTACTTGCTACCCGCCGATTTCCTGCCGTGGTGAACCAGCCATACCTAGTGGGTCGTTTGGCGTGCTCATCGCCATAATTCAAGTGTAAACAATGACTGTTTTCATGCCAAACGACCCACTAGTTGAATTCAAACCTTTTGAATATGCATGGCTGAAGTTGGAAAATCCCGTAACGCCTAAGAGGAAAGAGGCATAGAGGTTTACAGGCTGGGTTAGCCGTTTCTAACTCCAATCTTTCTCTCCATTATTGAAAAAGTTCAAAACTCATACTTGACAACGAGGCTAAATTGTTATATCATTAATGCGAACGTTCGCCCGAACGTTCGCATATTGCCCAGGAGAGAGATTGATGGCGCAGCGCATCACCTTGAAGCATGTAGCGGCCCAGGCGGGGGTGAGTTACCAGACCGTCTCCAAAGTTCTCAACAAACAGGTGCAGGTCTCCAAAGAAACCGAGGAACGCATCATGGAAGCCGTCCGTATCCTCGGCTACCGCCCCAACCAGGTCGCCCGCAACCTGCGCACACAGCGCGCCCGGCTGATCGGCTACACGTGGGCCCCCACTCCCTCTGACCAGGTCAATACCATCCTCGACCAGTTCCTCCAAAGCATGTCCCAGGCGGCGGAAAGCTCCGGTTACCACGTGCTGTGCTTCCCCCACTACTTCGGGCAGGAGACCATCCCGGCTTACCGCGACCTGATCGATACCCAGCGCGTCGACGCCTTTGTCATCTCCAGCGTGGAAGACAACGACCCGCGTATCACCTTCCTGCAAGAACGGGGCTTTCCCTTCGTGGCATTTGGCCGCTCCAATCCGGAATGGGAGTTCCCCTACGTGGACGTGGACGGCGCTGATGGGATGCGCCGGGTCACCGAGCACCTGCTCGGTCTGGGACACCGCCGGATCGCCGCCCTGGCCTGGCCGGAAGCGTCACGCGTCGGACGGAATCGCATGGAAGGTTACCTGGGAGCCATGCAGTCTGCCGGGATCACGCCCCTACCCGGGTGGATTCAGCGCGGTGAGGGGAATTTCAAATTTGGGCTGGAGGCGGCAGCCGCTATATTGGATCAGCCTGCCGGACAGCGTCCCACTGCTATCGTCGCCTTCAACGATTACATGGCTATTGGCGCCCTGCGCGCCGCCCAGGAAAGGGGCTTGCAGGTGGGGGTGGACGTCGCCATCACCGGTTTCGATGACATTCCTATGGTGCAATACCTGACCCCCGCCCTGACCTCCCTCCGGCAGCCGATTTGGGATATCGGGCAGCGGGTGATCTCAATTCTCTTGGAAATTCTCGACAATACGCAACCAACGGATCCACACGTATTACTAGCACCACAGTTGGTTATTCGCCAATCCAGCAATGCTGTAGCAAGCGCTTAGCCAAAAAGTTCGACTAACTGTTTGCGAAAGGAGGTGGAAGATTGTAAGAAGGCATGTTGATGTTCAAATAATAAAACCGATCCATCGAATAACAAGTTCTACTAATTCATGAGGAGAATGAAAAATGAAAAAGAATTTGACTACCCTTTCTATTCTGGTGCTGGCAAGCCTCCTGCTGGTATCCTGTGGAGCACCTGCTACCGGAGTACCTGCTACACCTCAGACCATCGTGCAGACTCGGGAGGTCGTGGTGACCCAGCAGGTTCCCATTGAACGCACCGAGATTCGCCTATCGGGATGGGCTTCCAGCCCCGCGGAGACCGCCCTGCTCGAGTCGCTGCTCTACAAATTCTCGGTCGCCAATCCTGACATCGTCGTGAAATACGAGCCGATCACGGGTGACTACTGGGCCTCGCTGAAAACCATGGTCGCCTCGGCCACCGAGCCGGATGTTTACTACATGGACATCTTCCAATTCCCGGCCTTCGCCCAGGACGATGTGCTGTTGCCCCTGGATGACCTGATGGCCGCCACTGGCACGAAGCCAGAAGACTTTATCCCCACGTTGATGAACGCCTTCACCTACGAGGGTAAAGTCTATGGCATTCCGAAAGACTTCAACACCCTGGGTCTGTTCTACAACACCGAGATGTTTGACAAGGCCGGCCTGGCATATCCCACCGCCGATTGGACCTGGGATGACCTGACGGCCGCGGCCGAGAAGCTGACCGACCTCACCAACCCCGACAAGCCCATCTATGGCTTGGGCGTCCCGGCCGATGCGGGCCGCTTCCCCATCTTTGCCTTCCAGAATGGCGGCGGCATCATGAACGCCGACTTCAGCGACACGCTGCTGGACTCGCCCCCGACCATTGAAGCCGCGCAGTTCTACACCGACTTCCGCGCCAACAAGATCGGTGCTACCCCGGCGGATGTCGGCGAAGGCTGGCAGGGTACGGTGTTCGGCAAGGGTCAGTTTGCCATGGTGTACGAAGGTGGCTGGTTGATCCCATACCTGACCAGCAGTTTCCCCAACACCAAATACGGCGTGGTCGTCCCGCCGGCTGGCCCGAAGGGTGAGGGTAACCTGATCTTCACCGTCTCATGGAGCATTTCCAAGAACTGCAAAAACCCCGAGGCGGCCTGGAAGGTGATCGAGTTCCTGACCAATGAAGAGAGCCAGAACACCGTTTTAGCAAGCGGTTTCGCTCTGCCCACCCGTGTATCACTGCAGAACAGCGATTACCTGAAGAACAACCCCGCATCCGCGGCAATCTTCCAGGGCGCTTTCGAGAATGCTTACCCGTTCGTATGGGGCGTGGTTGGCTCGGACGTGAACGACCAGATGGGGAAGGCGCTCGAGCGCGTCTATCTCGAGAATCAGCCTGTTTCCGATGCTCTCAAGCAGGCCGCCGAGGCCATCCGTCAGAAGATTGCTGAAGCCAAGTGATTTTTTGACAGCAAGACAGGGACGGGCCGGAGGGAAACGACCTGCCCCTTTCCCCAATTTCACCTTATAACTTCCCCCGCTCTCTGGCGGGTCGTAGACCTGCCAGAGAGCGTATTTCAAAAAGAGAAAAACCTATGGCTGCCCAGGCTCTCCAAAAGTCGTACAAGGTCAAAAAGCGCTCTGAGGCGCTGACCGCTTACACATTTCTGTTACCTTATTTGTTTATCTTTCTGACTTTTACCGTTTTTGCCATCGGGTACGCCATTTATCTCTCCTTCACCAAGTACAACCTGCTCAAAGCCCCGCTGTGGTGGGGTCTGGAGGGCTGGCGGCGCGTTCTGGAAGACGAGCTATTCGTCAAGAAAGCTCTGCCCAACACGTTCAAATACGTGCTCGTTGTCGTGCCCGTTCAGACCGTGCTGAGCCTGGTTCTGGCTTTTGCCATGGATCAGAAACTGCGCTTCCGCCGCTTCTTCCGCACGGTCTACTACCTGCCCTCGGTCACCTCCTCGGTGGTGATCTCGCTGATCTTCGTCTGGCTGTTCAGCCCTCAGGGTGTGATTAACCAGATTCTGGGCCTTAACATCAACTGGCTGAATGACGTGCGGACTGCCTTCCCCACGATTATGATCGTCAACATCTTCACGACCACCGGAACGTTGATGCTCATCTTCCTGGCGGGTTTGCAGGATATCCCAACGGTATTGTACGAGGCGTCATCCATCGACGGGGCCAACAAATTCCAACAATTCCTATACATCAGCATCCCCATGCTGCGGCCAGTGGTCTTCTTCGTCGTCACCGTCGGGATCATCGGCTGCTTTCAGGTGTTCGACCAGATTTACGTCATGACCTCCGGCGGCCCGCTCGACTCGACCACCACCGTCGCCTACGTCATCTACAAATGGGCGTTTCGCGACACCACGGTCAAGATGGGCCAGGCGGCTGTGGCTGCCATCATCCTGACCCTGATTATCATGGCGGTTACCTTCCTGCAACGCCGCGTCATCGAAGGCGGCGGCAGTTCGACCGGGTAAACAGAGGTACTCATGAGCACCATAACTGCACCGACTACATCTGTTCGCCTATCCGACCGCCTGATCATGGTCTGGGAACGCCTGAACAAGCCCATTTTCTATACCATCCTGATTGCCTGGGCTATTCTCGCTATCGCCCCGCTGTACTTCACGCTGGTCTTCTCGTTGAAACCGGTGGCGGATGCGTATACCCCACCGCTTGCGTTCCCCATCCCATTCACACTGGACAACTACAAGACTGTCATCCAGTCTTTCAACCTCTTTCCGCGTTGGCTACTCAACAGTATTATCGTATCCTTTACCGTGACCATTTCGCGGGTACTTTTCTGCGCCATGGGTGGTTACGCCTTCGCCCGCATGGAATTCCCATTTAAGCGGCTGCTGTTCAACGCCATGCTGGTCTCGATGATGATCCCCGGGCAGGTGACGCTGATCCCCAGCTTCCTGGTGATCGGGCCGGGTATCCTGCGCGGTGGCCTCAAGCTCAGCGAAATCCCCCTTCTCGGCAGCCTGTTCACCGATTCGAAAGCAGCCATTCCCACCGGCTTTGGGCTGGTGGACAGCCTGGCAGGGGTGATTTTGCCCGGGATTGTGGCCGCTTTTGGGGTGTTCATGATGACCCAGTTTTACAAGAGTCTCCCCAAGGAATTGGAAGAAGCTGCCATGCTCGACGGCCTGGGGCGTTGGGGGATTTTCTTCCGCATCGTCCTGCCCATCAGCCAGACCCAGCTCCTCACCCTAGCGCTGCTTACCTTCCAGGGCGAGTGGAATGCCTTCATGTGGCCGCTGGTCATCCTGCGCACTCCTGAACACTTCACCCTGCCCATTGGCCTGCAATGGTTCCGAGGTGAGTATTACACGCTGTACTCCATCGTGCTGGCCGGCTCGCTGTTCAACACTATCCCCATCCTGATCCTGTTCTTCCTTTTCCAGCGCTACTTTGTGCAAGGGATTGCGACGACAGGCCTCAAGGACGTGTAAAATATCAGGCATCAGTTATCAAATCGGTGATCAATCACTGATAACTGATGACTGACTACTGCCGACTGCCAATTGATGACTGATAACTGGATTCTCACCGAAACCTCGTTCGACCCCAATACCCAGCATCACCACGAGACCATTTTCGCTATCGGTAATGGCTACTCCTCGACGCGCGGCGCGTTCGAAGAGGGCTACCCCAATGACCGGCGGGCGGCGTTCGTTCACGGCGTGTTCGACGCGGCGCCCATCGTCTTCACCGAGCTGGCTAACGCCCCCGACTGGCTGCCATTCACGGTCTCGCTCGACGACGAGCGTTTCTCGCTCGATAGCGGCACGGTGGAGAGCTTCGAACGGTCGCTCGACCTGCGCACCGGCGTGCTGACCCGCACCGTGAAGTGGATTTCTCCCGCCGGGCGCGCCGCCACGATCAAGTTCGAGCGCTTCGCCTCCCTGGCGGATGAGCATATCCTGCTTATCCGCTGCCATGTTACCCCCGATTTCGAGGGCACCGTCGAGTTGCGCGCCACCATCAACGGCAACACCGACAACGAAGGCATCGCACACTGGCGCTGGATCTCCCAAGGCAGACTCCCCTCTCCCCCTGGGCCTGCGCCGAGCCGAAGTCTTGAGCGCAGCGAAGGAGCAGCCGAAGTGAGAGGGGCGGGGGGTGAGGTGCCCATCTTTCTCCGCAACCGTACCCGCACCTCCAATATTGATTTCATCTCCGCCATGCGGCTGGTGGCCGTCGCAGGCGATTGCTTGGACTCCACCTTCTGCGACGTGGAGAACGCCCCGACTCTCTCGCTGAAGATGGCCGCGCAACCCGACAAAACCATCATCGTAGACAAGTTTGTGGCGGTCGCCACCTCGCGCGATACCGCCGCCCCCATCGCAACGGCCTTGCAGCACGTCAACGCCATCGTGGATTGGCCGGCCGCCTTCGACGCCAACGCTGCCGCCTGGGCGCAGGAATGGGCGCGCACCGATGTGGTCATCGAGGGCGACGACGAGGCACAGATCGCCATGCGCTTCAACCTGTTCCAGATGCTCATCGCCGCTCCTCGCCATGACGACGCCGCCAGGGGCGGGGTCAACATCGGCGCCAAGACCCTCTCCGGCTTTGGCTACCGCGGCCACTCGTTCTGGGACACCGAAATTTTCATGCTCCCGCTGTTCACCTACACCGCGCCTCACATCGCTAAAAACCTGCTGAACTACCGCTACCAGCGGCTGCCCGCCGCCCGCATGAAAGCCCGTTTCAACGGCTGGGAGGGGGCCATGTTCCCGTGGGAAAGCGCCGACACCGGAGAAGAAGTCACCCCGCGCTGGGTGCCGCACTTCGCCGACCCGGCCAAAATGGTGCGCATCTGGACCGGTGACATCGAAATCCACATCTCCGCCGACATTGCCTACGCTGCCCACCAATACTGGCAGGCCACCGGCGACGATGCTTGGTTCGTCGAAAAGGGCGCCGAGCTGATCCTGGACACCGCCAAATTCTGGGCCTCGCGCGCCGAATGGAACGCCGAGGCGGGCCGCTACGAATATAACGACGTAATTGGCCCCGACGAGTATCACGAGCACGTGGATAACGACTTCTTCACCAACCGCATGGCTCAGTGGAATTTGCAGACCGCCCTGGACGTGCTGGACTGGCTGAAGACCCACGCCGCGGCGAAAGCCGCCGAATTGGTAGACCGTCTCGACCTGACGGCGGAACGGCTGGGCCGCTGGCGGGAGGTGATCGAGAAAGTTTATCTCCCCGTGGGGGAAAACGACCTGATCGAGCAATTCGAGGGCTACTTCCAACGCAAGTATGTTGACCTGGCAGCGCTGGAGCCGCGCGACCGTTCAGCGCAGGTCATCTTCGGCATCCAGGGCTGCAACGAAACCCAAGTACTCAAACAGCCCGACGTTCTCATCCTGTTCTACCTGCTGCGCCCACACTACTCCGACGAGATGGTGCGCGTCAACTACGATTACTACACCCCCCGCACCGACCACACCTATGGCTCGTCGCTCGGCCCGTCCATCCAGGCCATCATGGCCTGCCAGGTGGGCCAGCCCGACGATGCTTACGAGCACTTCATCCGCGCTGCCCGCGCCGACCTGCGCGATGTGCGCGGCAACGCCGGCGACGGCATCCATGCCGCCTCGGCGGGCGGGATGTGGCAGGCGGTGGTGTTCGGCTTCGCCGGGCTGCGCCTCACGCCCGACGGTTGGACGGTGAACCCGCGCCTGCCGAAAGGCTGGAAGCGGGTGGCGTTCAGATTCTATTATAGGGGTAGGTTACAGGAGGTTGATGTAAAACGTGATGCGTAAAACGTAAGGGGCACATTACGCTTCACGTTTTACGTTTCACGGGGTAGATAATTATGACCATTTGTGCCTTTATCTTCGATCTCGACGGCGTGCTCACCGACACTGCCGAATACCACTACCGCGCCTGGAAGCGTCTGGCAGATGAGGAGGGCATCCCTTTCGCCCGCCAGGATAACGAGGCCCTGCGCGGCATCCCGCGCCGCGAGTCGCTGCTGATCATCCTGAAAGGCCGCCCATACCCGGAAGAAAAAATCCAAGAGATGACGGAGCATAAGAATCGCTATTACCTGGAATTCATCAAGGAGAGCACCTCGCGCGACCTGATGCCCGGTGCGAAGGAACTGCTGGAGGAGATCCGTGCCGCTGGGCTGAAGGCCGCCATTGGCTCGGCGAGCATGAACACCACTGAGGTGATTGACCGGTTGGGTATCCGCTCGCTGCTCGACGCCATCTCCGACGGCCACAGCGTCGAGCGGCAGAAACCCGCCCCCGACCTGTTCCTGCACGCCGCGGCGCAGCTCGGTCTGCCGCCCGAGGTCTGCGTGGTCGTCGAGGACGCTGCGGCGGGGGTCGAAGCCGCCATCGCCGGAGGGTTTCGTTCCATTGGCCTTGGCCCGCTGGAACGCGTCGGCAAGGCCGATCTGGTGCTGCTGAGTTTGGATGGCGCACATCTCGCTGGCATTCTGGCTGCGTTGGACAAAAAGTAGAGGGCGAACTTAAGACCTTTTTTACCCAAAGGGTAAATAAGCCCCCCGACTAATCACGAACAAGGCGCTTTACTTCATCATGATCGCTTGTATCCTGCGATTGAGATAGCAGCATCGGTCTTGCATTCCACTTTTTGATGGCCTGTTCGTCAGAACCGCTATATGGACCAACCGCGCCGCAAATCCGGCAGCGGACAGCCGAATACAACAGAACGGGCTGATCGTCACCACAAAAAGGACAAGGTTTGAGGTTCTGGTGTTTGTCCATACCGAGGCCATCCTTATTACGCGCAGCGGCGCGGGCTCGGGGCACGATGGTCCCCTCTCCATCGCGCCCCTGTCCCCGCGCCATCCGGTTTTTTTAAATGCAAACTTTGATCTGGGAATAAACTTATTCGTTCTTTAATTACTATAACCAGGACCCCCAGAAAGTAAATAGGCAAGCTTCTCACATGGATAGACATTTGTAACAGTTTATGACATGAATGTCCGCCGTTTCTCCTGTCGGCGTCTTACGATTTACGCCGCTAGCGAATCTTGCGAGGTGCGTTGAAATCCTGACCGGGGTCTGACAGAGAATCAAGCCTACTGGGGATTAAACCCATTTGGTACGCTTTCGCAATGGCTGCGGCACGTGTCCGCACGCCCAGGCGCAGGTACGCGCTGGAGAGTAGATTCCGTACCGTAGAACCGGAAATGCCGAGCTGTTCAGCGATGGAAACGGTCGTACTATTCGGGTAGGCTGCGCATAACGATAAAGCCTCTAACTGGCGAGGGGTTAAATCATGCCCGGTGGGACTGTGCCGCAGATCGCGATAAGCGCCCTGGCTGAAGTAGACCCCCCCACATGCAACCATGACCACGATCTTTGCCAATTGTTGTATCGAGGCCTGGTCGTCCTTGAAGATGTAACCGCTGATACCGGCCTCAACCAGGGCTTCGATCAAGGAGGGTTGGTTGTACATGGAGATGACCAGGATATTTAGATGGGGGTAAGTCTGCAAAAGTTGGGGGACGATATGAAAAACGGGGAAGGGGGCGCGGTTCTCCGGCGAAGTCGGCACGTTGAGATCCAGGATCAGCACATCGGCCGGGTTGCGAGCCAGCAGCGGCTCAAATTCCTCCCAGAAAGCCCCGGTCGCTGCCACCTCGATCTCGGGCAGCGCAGACAGGCGATAGAGATAACCGTCAATGATGCTCTGGTGGTCTTCCAGAATCGCTATGCGGACGCGAGAAGACATATCACTTCCACTTCTCTTACACTTGCCTGATCGTCCTCTTCAAGAAATAGATTATATGGCATTCTTCTCTTTCACTTGCCGCGATGATACAAATGTCTATTACACCTCTCGCTGTTCACTTTTCATGCCAAGGTATGTAGGCGGTTATGCGCGAACCTTGGCCGGGTTTCGAATGGATTTCCATATGCCCGCCCAGTAGGTTCAAACGTTCCTCGATCCCTAACAAGCCAATTCCCATTTGGTGAGAGGTCGGAACATGATGGCTCATCCCGTTGCCATTATGGTTGCGCAATCGGCAACCATTATCATCCACCGATAAAACGATTTCACCTTTTCTGTAACGCAGCCCAACCCGCACCTGACTAGCCTGGGCGTGTTTGAGGATGTTCGTGAATGCTTCCTGAACGAAGCGATACAGACTGATTCCGACCGCGTCCGGCAGATCCGGTACCTCCTCGCCGCGATAATGGACCGGCAGTTTGGTCCGCTCGGCAAATTCACGGCAGAATTCTTTCAGGCTAAGATTGATGCCGGCAATATCAAGCACTGGTGGACGTAGACTGTGGGACAAATTGCGAATGTGGTCATTGGTTTGATCAATAAGGGCAATGGCATCCAACAAACGCTGACGGATCTGCGTGTTCTGTTCAGGCAATTCGTCAAGGATCGAGTCGAGGCTGTATTTCAACGTGATTAACGCCTGACCGGCCTCATCGTGCAGTTCACGGGAGACCCGGCGCCGTTCCTCTTCCTGGGCAGTTACAAGTTGCTGAGTCAGTTTGCGCAATTGTTCCTGGCTAGCGGTTAGACGCGCTGTCCTTTCGGCCACATGTTTCTCCAAATCGTCTTTGGCGCGTTGGAGCGCTTCCTCCGCCAGTTTGCGCTCCGAGATATCGCGCGAGACCTCTAGAACAGAAGTCACTTCATTCGCGCTATCGCGGAGTGGAACAAGCCAGGTGCTCAACCATCTCGGACCTTCAGGAAAGAGGACTTTATTCTCGCTGTACTTCGCTTCCCCTTTTTTCAGAACCTGCTCCAAACTGTTCCTCATCCGGCGATTGTCCGCCGTGGAAAAGAACCGCTCCCGTGGCTGTCCAATTATCTCGGCAGGCTGTACCCCGATCCTCTTGGCCGCGAAAGAATTAACATACTCTATTCGATTCTCGCGGCCAACAATGAAGATTAAGTCTTGCGCAGCTTCGGCCAAAGTCCGGTAACGTTGCTCACTTTCGCGCAACGCTGCCTCTGCCCGTTTGCGCTCGGAGATGTCCTGCAAAATGCCCGAACGGACGATCTGACCTTTTAGCGTTGTTGGTACGACGCTGAATTGAATATCTATGAGATGTCCGTCTTTATGCTTAAGGCGGAATTCGCCGCTGGCAGGTTTATTGATCCTCACATTCTCGGCGATGGGGCCCAACTTAGGCAAATCTTCTTCAGAAATCAACGAGAGCGTCGTTCGTCCTAACAACTCTTCCTTCGTGTACCCCAACATCCGCGCAAAGGCATCGTTTACAAATACCAATGTCCCCCTATCATCTGTAGACTGATAGATCCCATCCAAAGAGGTTTCCGCAATCGCTCGAAATCGCTCTTCACTCTCTCTCAGTTCCTGGGTCCGTTCTTCGAGCATGCTTTCGAGCTGTGACTGGTATTTTTTCAACTCCTCCGTCTTGTGGAGCAAATCAGAGGCCATTGCCAGGCGGATTTCCTCCTGCTCGCGGAGTACAATCTCGCGCGCACGCGCCGCGAATCCGGTGGACATACCGTTGAGCAAGGCAACCAGGCGGGGGTATGACCAGTGGTCTTCTTCGGGGGAGAGGCCCTCGACCAATTGTCTGGACCACAGTTCTCCCGTAACTTCCATTACGACAGGGGTAATGCAATGCAAACTTGCCAGGTTTGCACCAATTTCCCGAGCCGCGGTTGCCTCCGGCGTTTCGAGAAGCAAAAAGGCGATGACTTGATCGGTGAGTTGCAAAAACCTCTTAAGCGCCTCCGCTCTCGTCAAGAATAGACCGCCCACCGGCACGATGGCAGTGTACCACTGACGTGCGATTGTCTCACGACGCTGGTAAATGTTCTGAAGGGGATGAGGAATCGCTGCCGATTTCACTTGCTTCTTCTCATCACGGGAAAAGCATCTTATTGCTTGCGGCCTGCCCCGCAAAAAGCCATAGACCGTTCAGGCTGCTCAACGAGAATATCTTCCAGGCTTTCGGGACGCCAAAGCGGGCTCCGTACAACACCCGGCTCGACCAATTCATAGCCGTCAAACAAGCGCAAAACCTCCTCCGAGGTGCGGGAGACGGAGGGCGAACCGGCGCTGGCAGATAATCGTTCCAGTTGGGCGATCGTTTCGGCAGGAGTGCCCTCGATAGAGTAGTGTGAAATAACGAGATAACTGCCGGAGGTCAGCCGCGACCTCATCAAAGCCACACTGGCAGGAATCGGCGGATTGATCGGGGCGTTGGCGGGCATCCCTTCGATGGCGTATCTGCTTTCGCCTGCGGCGCAAGCTGGGGCGAAGGAAGAGGCGCTCATCCAGTTGGGCCCGCTTGAAAAATATCCAATTGGAATCCCGACCCGTTTTGATTTCACACGCACCAAAGTCAACGGTTGGGAGCGGACCGCGATCAATTACGGTTTGTATATTGTGAGAAAAAATGAGAGGGAAGTGCGAGTCTTTTCTGACATCTGTACCCACCTTGGTTGCCGCGTTAACTGGCATCCCGATGTTCAGCATTACATCAGCCCTTGCCACGATGGTCACTTCGACATCCTGGGCAACAACGTCAGCGGCCCACCGCCGCGCCCACTGAATGAATTCACGACCAAAGTTGAAAACGGCAATTTGTACATCCAGTTGCCAGCATTCAGGAGAACCTCTTAATTGGAGATCACCATGAACAAGAAACATACGCTCATCATGCTGGTTTGTTGCCTGCTTCCGGTAGCGGGCTTCGCCGCTGTCTTTCTCTTCAATTTCCCACTCAACTCTGCATTGCTCGTGGGAATGGCGCTGCTTTGTCCACTATCCCATTTGCTGATGATGTGGCAAATGGATCACGGCCATGCGGATGAATCACACACCGCGCATATTCACACCCAAACGGAAATTGAGCCGAAGTAGATCATCCCCGCTCTCGCGCCGCGAATTTCTCAAACTCGCTGTGCTGGGTGCGGGCGCATTGGCGCTTCGTCCGCTGGCTAAACTAACCCTGCCAGATTTTCCGCAGGCTGATAAATTGGGCCGCGTCACCGTTGGCAAGGTGGACGTCTTTGCGCGGCCAGACGCGAACAGCCAGATCGTCAGCGCGTTGTATGAAGATGGTGTGGTCCCCTGGATTCGCGAAATGGTAGGTCCCATGCCCGGGCGGATGAACCAACGCTGGGTGGAAACACCGCATGGATTCGCCTGGGGCGGGAATATTCAGCCTGTGTGGAATCAGCCTAACGTCCCTGTGACTAACCTGTCCGCAACAAGTCTTGGTCAGGGGATGTGGGTTGAAGTCACAGTGCCATACGTGGATTTGGTTCTCGATAATCCGCCTGCGCGTGCGCCGTGGTTGCAGTATCGCGAGTCCATCGGTTTACCGGCGCGATTCTTCTATAGCCAAATCGTCTGGGTAGATCAAATCAAAACCGATGAGAACGGAAAAATATGGTACCGGCTCAATGAAAAATACGGCTCCGGTGATTTATTTTGGGGACAAGCGGAAGCTTTTCGCCCACTTACAGTGGAAGAGATGTCTCCCATTAGTCCCAATGTTGACCCTGCGCAAAAACGCATCGTTGTGAAGATCTGGGCACAAACACTCTCCTGCTTTGAAGGCAAAACGGAAGTCCATTTCGCGCGTATCTCCAGCGGCGCGTTATACGATGCCTGGGGCAAACGCGTCGACGCATGGGAGACCCCCATTGGTGAATTTCCCATCTGGCGCAAGGCGATCTCCCTGCCGTTGAGCGGAGGGAGCGCTTCGGCAGGCTGGAGCCTGCCCGCCGATGGCTGGGTCAGTTTGTTTGTGGATACGGGGGTTGCAATCCATTCCACATACTGGCACAACAACTACGGGGAACCGTCTTCGCGTGGGTGTGTCAATGCCAGCCCCGAGGACGCGAAATGGGTCTTTCGCTGGAGCCAGCCTCAGGTCCCGTATGATCCGGGCGATGTCACGGTTGAATGGCCAGGTGGGACAAGGGTTACCGTCGAGGACAAAACAACATAGGCCTCGCAGGGAAATCATAGCCGAGACTCATGGGTCATCATTTGAACGAATAAAAACCAGAGGAAAAGATTTTCGAGGCGATCATTGCCAGCCCAATGATGAAGCCGCTCTTGAAGGGCTGCCATTATCCCGACCTTCTCTTTGCTGATTCCGAACAGATTGATACGCTGCGCCAACGTCTGCACTGGCCGGGATGGAAAGTGTCGGAGCAGTTACAAATTATCCCTTTTGGAATTCGCGAGTTCGCCAAAAATTTCAGCGAATGGACAGGATTATCCTTGAAATCCACGATCCGCTCGCCATCTTCAGTTTCAAGGTAAGCCTCATACACTGCGTAACGCTCAGGCACGTTCCACGTCCAAACGTCGGTGAGCGGCGCGTAATTCTCGATCGTGTAATTCGCCGCATCGGGCATGTACGAACCGATGATGGACAGGGTCTCGTCCATATCGTCCGAAGACAGCGTGCGATTCAAAGGCAGGAACTCGGCGAGGACGGACTTGAGGGATGTGTATGGTTTTGACATGTTTTTGATGACGAACAGCATCTCCCCTGACCTTTAGCCTGCCTCCGTCAAATTGGCAGGATCAATCCCTGACAGTTTTTCCCGTTACCCATCCCGCCAGCCGTTCCCAACCCCGCTTGACCTGCAAGGACTTCATCCGCCACGTGCCGACGATGCCAAACGGGACGAACAGCACGAAGACGATGTAGATCGCGCCGTTGATGAAACTGGCGCTTTCGCCGATGTAACGCCGCAAACCAAAATCGAGCAGACGATACACAATCGCGCCGACCAAAGCGCCTTGCAGCGTGCCCACGCCGCCGATCAAAATGACCAGCAGCGCCGTGACGGTGAATCCCAGCCCCGCGACATTGGGCGAGACAATCGGCTGGTACAACGCGTGCAGGAACCCTGCCAGCGCGGCGGTGAGCGAGGACAGGGTCAGCGCGGCGAGTTTGAAGTAAAAAGTGTTGTAGCCCAACATGCGGGCGCGGCCTTCATTTTCGCGAATGGCAACGCACACGCGTCCCGTCGGCGAGGTGACGAAGCGTTGATACAGCAGGTAAACGAAAATCAAAATTGCCAGCGCCACAAAATAGAAGCGCAGGCGTTCGTTGGCAGGACTGATAAACGCAGGCACGATCATGCCCTGCAAGCCCACGTCTGCGCCAGTGTAATCGCCCACTTCGCGCGACATGATGACAATGTGGAAGACGGAGGCAATACCAAGCGTGACCAGCGCGAAGGTGATCCCTTTGACGCGCGGCAGGACCATCCCGAAGAGCAGCGCCTGGATGATCGCCGCGAGAAAAACAAATCCCAATGTGGCAGGCAGGGACAGACTAAAACTTTTTATCGCAATGCCTGTCAGATATGCGCCAACGGCGAAGAACATGGAATGGCCGAACGAGAGCAGGCCTGTGATGCCGAAGATCAGGTCATAACTCAGGGCGTAGAGGGCGAGGATGAATATCTCGATGGCGAGTCCCTGGATGAATTTGGAGATCCCACTTCCGTTGACAAAGACGGTTGCAGGCGAAGCGCCATCCAGCAGGCCGACGATGAAGGGTAACAGCACGAGCGCCAACAATGCGATCAATGATCCGCGATTGGAAGCAAGGAATGCTGGCAGGCGGGAGGTGGTTCGTTGTGTCATATTATTCCTTTTTGCCGAGCAAGCCGTTCGGGAGAATGAGCAAAATAATCACCATTAGCAATACTGTGGAGGCAGGCACAAGCGGCGGTGTGGGTTTGAAGATGATTTCGGTAAATGGAATGGGAATGCCGATCTGCCCATATTTGATGATGAACTGTTGGATGAGACCGACCAGCACAGACCCAAGCGCCGCGCCTGGATAATTCGTCAGGCCGCCGATGGCGAGGGCGATCAACGCGTTGAGAAAGAGACTCTCGCCCATCGTGTTGGAAAGTCCCATCGAGGGCGCGGCGAGGATACCGCCCAGCGCGGCGAGTCCCACGCCGAGGGAGAAAACCATCGTGAAAACGCGGCGGACGTTAATACCCAATGCCTCGACCATCTCGCGATCCTGCACGCCCGCGCGGATGACCATGCCCAGCCGCGTGCGCTGGAGCAACATCCACACGGCGATGAGCACGACGATGCCGACAAGCGGGATGAAGATCTCGTTATAGACGCGCACGCGTCCGTCCAGTAGCAAAATCGTGGAGCAGTGATTCGCCCACCAATCCGCAAAAGTTGTGGCGGGACACGCTTCGCCTGCCCCGTCGAAAAAGGCAGGTTTGGGCATGACGAATTCGGGACGTCCCCAAATGGCGCGCACCATTTCGATGCCGATGGCGCTCAGGCCAAGCGTGAGCATGAGTTGGTAGATCGGTCGGCTGTAAAGCGGACGGATGAGAGTCGCTTCCATCAACGCGCCCAGCCCCGCCCCGCTTGATACGGCCACCACGACAGCGATGAAGAAGAGCCAGTTGCTATTGAGGTTTGCCAGGAATTGAGTCAATGCGTTGTTGAAGAGGAAGCCAATCAAAGCAATGATGAGCAGAAGTGCAAAACCGATAAAAGATTTCCAGGACCAACGTGTTGCGTGTTGCGTGTCTTTGCCAAAAAGTGACAGGCCATAAGTTCCAACCAGACTCGCAATGAGCAATCCAACGATGGCAAGGATGGGGGAAATCTTATCGAATGTCATGGCGGGGAAGGGCAGGCGCGTGCCCTGGTCTGTCATGAAGGCGTAAGTGACGGGGCTTTGGGCGTAGTTTTCAACGTTCCAGATGGCAATCGGATATCGGGGCAGGATAACCCCAAAGAGGAGGACGGAGACGAGGATCAAGGCCCAGGGGAGAATCCGCTTCATTCGAGCGGAGGCAAGCCGGGGCGGAGAAAGAAGCGGGTACACATCCCGAAGCGCGAACCCGCTTAACGTCAACGCGAGGGGAGTTAGCAAATCCACAAATGTATCGGGGCGGACGTAGACGGTCCAGCCGATGTACGCGCCGATCATGAAGAGCGTGCCGTGCGCGAGGTTGAGCACGTCGAGCAGGCCGAAGATGAGCGAGAAACCCGAGGCGACGAGGAACGTGACCGAGCCGACGGAGAGGCCGCGTAGGAGGGTGATGACAAAATCCTTGTCCTCCATGCCTTGCGCGGCGGCGATGAAGAGCGCAGTAAGGACGGCGAGGGTGATGAGGAGCGTGAGGTTTTTGCGGATGAATGTATTCATATGATTTCACGGTAGGGCGAGATATTATCTCGCCTTACGCGGCTCCCAGATAACGATGGATGGTGGCTTTGTCGTCCACGAGATCTTTCATCGCGCCTGATTTGACGGAGCGTCCTTCTTCGATGATGACATAATATTCAGCGAGTTGACTCGCAACGAGAAAATTTTGTTCAACCAGCACGATGGTGGAATCCTTGGAAAGCAGTTGAATGGCCTTCATCATATGTTCGATGATGACTGGCGCAAGGCCTTCGCTGGGTTCGTCAATGAGAAGCAGATGGTTATCCGCGACGAGCGCGCGCGCGATGGCAAGCATTTGTTGTTGTCCGCCCGAGAGGCTGGCGCCAGGCAAAGTGATGAGACGTTTGAGGTCGGGGAAGAGGTCAAAGATAAAATCTCTCTTGCGGGTGTAATCACCTTTGACTCGTTCGGCAATCCTGAGGTTTTCTTCCACGGTCAGGTCGCGGAAGATGGCGCGGTGTTCAGGAACAAAGCCAATGCCAAGCGAAGCGATCTCGAAAGAGCGCATGCCCTGAATTTCGCGTCCTTCATAAATGACTTTACCTTCGCGCGGGGAAGTGAGTCCGAGAATGGATTTGAGCGTGGTAGTCTTACCCGCGCCGTTGCGCCCGAGCAGGGCGATGATGGAACCTTTGGGCACGCGCACATCCACGCCTTGAAGGATGTGATATTGTCCGATGAATGTGTGGATGTTTTGAACATCGAGGATGGTTTCCATGATAGCTCGCTATTTTTGTACACGGATTTCAAGGATTACACGGATTCGGCACTGATTATTTAAAACAATCCGTGTTCTTCCGTGAAATCCGTCTTATCCGTGTACGAAGGATCTTAAACATTCAATTCATACAAGCCGCCCAGATAAGCAGTCTGCACTTCTTTGTTGGCGGCGATCTGGGAGGGCGTGCCTTCGGCGAGAACTTTGCCGAGGTGCATGACGGTGATCGTGTCGGAAACGCTCATAACCACGTTCATGTTGTGTTCCACGAGCATAACGGTCTTGTCCCCTGCTTTTTGAATATCCTGAATGAGCGCAATCAGGTCGGGGACTTGTTCGGAGGCCATGCCCGCGGTCGGTTCGTCGAGTAAAAGCACTTCGGGGTCGGGAGCCAGGATCATGCCGAGTTCGAGTTTGCGCTGGTCGCCGTGCGGAAGTGTGCGGGCGGGAGTTTGGGCGCGTACTTTCAAGCCGACTTTTTCGATGACCTCCCATGTCCGTTCCTCGTATTGTTTGAAGTGTGAAGCAGTTTGCCAGAACTTGAAGTTGTCCCGTCCCAGCGCCTGTGAAGCGAGGCGGATATTTTCAAAGACCGTGAGACTGGGGAAGATGTTCGTGATCTGGAACGAACGTCCGATTCCGAAATGGATGGCGCGATGGACAGGCTGGTGGGTGATGTCGCGCCCCTTAAAAATGACGTGCCCGCTGGTGGGTTCGAGGTTGCCGCTGAGTAAATTGAAAAAAGTAGTCTTGCCCGCGCCATTCGGGCCAATGATGGCGTGTAATGAGTTCTTGCGGACTTTGAGACTGACATCGTCCACGGCAACGAGCGCGCCGAATTGTTTGCGGAGGTTGTTCGTTTCAAAAATAGTTTCGTTATCCATGACACCGTCCAAAAATCGCCCTCACCCTAACCCTCTCCCGAGGGGAGAGGGGACTCCCTTCTCCCCTCGGGAGAAGGGCTGGGGATGAGGGAAAATCCCTGAGAGTCACACGACCCCCAGGGACTCATTGTATTACGAAATTACTGTCCGCTCAGACTGCCGTAGGGCAGGGCGCCACAGCGAGCCTTGAGTGTTTCGGGCAGGAGGCAGGGCGGTTCGGGGCGGGTGGTGTCAACGTATTCGTAGAAGTTGGCGTCGGGGTCGGTCACGTTGACGAGTTTCAGGATGTACATATCCTGG
>Ga0210051_1002303_pt1 | contig 19245 bp, 19 predicted proteins | sample CryGey092014_all_FD_185464 | JGI IMG/M metagenome (GOLD analysis project Ga0210051, IMG submission 185464) | Groundwater microbial communities from aquifer - Crystal Geyser CG23_combo_of_CG06-09_8/20/14_all (SPAdes) (version 2) | ecosystem: Environmental > Aquatic > Deep subsurface > Groundwater... | reverse complement strand
TCCCCCGAAACAAGTTCGGGGGGATTCTGTCTGTCGCCTCCCGCCGTGAGCGTGGTCCTAAACTTCCCCCGAAACAAGTTCGGGGGGATTCTGTCTGTCGCCTCCCGCCGTGAGCGTGGTCCTAACCATCCCCCGAAACAAGTTCGGGGGGATTCTGTCTGTCGCCTCCCGCCGTGAGCGTGGTCCTAACCATCCCCCGAAACAAGTTCGGGGGGATTCTGTCTGTCGCCTCCCGCCGTTAGCGTGGTCCTAAACTTCCCCCGAAACAAGTTCGGGGGGATTCTGTCTGTCGCCTCCCGCCGTTAGCGTGGTCCTAACCATCCCCCGAAACAAGTTCGGGGGGATTACCGAATCAATCGGGTATGTCCGTCTTCGTTTCAGCAGGGACAGTATTTTTGACGACCTACTTAGATGCCCATGGAGTCGGGATCAGTGTAGCTCACGATGTTGTGGTGGAACTCCGTGCCGCGGGAGTTATCCGAGAAATTCGCGATAAGAATCTGTCGGCGCGGGCCGTTCTCGACGAAGATGTTGTTGAACACCTTGTTGTCCTTGCCGCCCTGCACCATCAGACCGCCGTCGTAGCTCCGGTAAACGATATTGTGATGTACCGTGCTCCCCTTCGCCCAGCAGGTAGAAGAGCGGGTAGGAGAGGAAACTCTCAGAGCCGTTGTCGGTCCCGTCCATGCTGGTCCATCGAGTGCGCCATAAGAGAGTGCCATCCGGCCGCGTGCTCCGCGCCGCGAAGGTCACGGCAGCGCGGTTCATCAGGTCGATGAGGTGGCGCTGCCGCACCGCCCAGTTGGGCGGATTCCTGCGCCCCGTCACTTCGATGGTCTTGATCTCGCCTTGCGTCTTGGGTGGTGAGGACATGCATCAACCCTCCTGGTCGTATGTGATTGGCCATAGCATGTTCTCAGTGAGGTTCTGGGACAACGGAACCGGCGTCAAGATACATGTCTTTGGCCGGTTGCACAACAGGTTCGTGTAGGTCCCGGTTTGCGAAGGAGGAGGGAGGAGGGAATCGGTGTCCGGGTGGATGGGTGAATCGAAGAGCGACTAATCGGGTGCGCCCTGCCTCAATGTGGGGGAATTGTCGGAGCCGCTGGTAGATCAAAGGTGCGATGCCGCCCCGACCCCAGGGTCTCCTCTTCCTACGGACGGCTTCGCAGGTAGTCCGTGAGGTCGCGGTAATAGTTCTCATGAGGTCCAATCATGATCAATTCCAGGACGTCATCTTGGATACGATAGGCGAGCAGGTACTGAGTAGCATGAATCTTGAATTTGTGGACAAAGACACCACGCAGTTCCCCCTTCTTCTCCTCTCCGAGGTATGGGTCTTGCAGAATTCTGCGAACTTGCTGGTCGAGTAGGTGCTTCTCCTGTCTGCTGAAGCGGCTTACCCTCTTCTCGAAGGATCGGGATTGTGTAACTTGCATGGTGCATCATCCGAACCGGTACTCAGAAGTCGCACCCTCGTCGAGCTCCCCAATTCCTGTCAGGATTTTCTTGATCATCTTGTAGGTCAGGTCAGGATTCTCTTCAGCACACTTCCCGATCCTGGCCCAATGCTCGATTTGGCCGGTCACGGATCGGTCATCAACATTGCTGACAAGTCGAGCTTCCCTTGCCAACCTGTCAGAGATTCTCACTGCGGTCGCCATAAAGCTACCTCCCCTGCGGATTCAGGTGTAATGATACGCCAAACAATCCTCCTCTTCAATAGTTTCAGTTGCGGCAAGTGATTTACATAATTCCTCCTCGATGTTCGTTCATGGCTCGTTGCAGTTTCCAGAAAGGAACAGGTACTCGGACACCTGTTGTCAATCCGCGGAGGTAGCGGCTTGGTCAGGGAGGCGGGGAAAGAGAATCTGTGTCTGGGTGGCTGGTGGATTCGGAATCGGCCATGACATTTTGGGCATCGCACTCCCTGAAAAATGCCGCCGTCATTCCGTCCCGATGCTCGGGATCTTCGACATTCCGCAATCCGCATTCGGATGGTGGGGGACAAGAGAAGGAATGGCAAAGCGCCCGCCTCGACTGCTGGGAAATGTCTGAGTGGCAGCAGTATTAGGGTCAAAGGCGCGGCCCCAATCTCCCGTGAAGGTTAGTCACCCCGTGTCAGGCGAAGGAATGGTTGCGAGCGCAATGCTGACCTTGCGTGCAAGGTAGACTCCTACGGTGAACCATACGACCAAGCCCATCCAGTATCCACCTGGTGAATGAGTGAAAATACCTCCGACGACGAGCAAGAAGAACCCCGCCCAACCCTTTCTCATTCGTTTGCCTTCGAGCCGTCGATTGACAAAGTCAGCGATTGTATTGGGCCACTTGAACACCCAGTAAGCGCAGAAGAACGGGATAAAATGGTAACCGACCGCCTGTGCGGGAGTTACCGGATAGGCAGCGTCGGCGACGTTAAGCACACTGTGCATTCTGTATACGCAAAACAGGTAGTAAGCAAGCCCACCCAGGTACAAAACAACGAGAGCGGCAGCTTTCGCCAGGGGAGCGTGCTCAATATTTGGGTCTCCACGCGACACAAGTAAGAGAACCCCCACCGGGACATAGCCAAGCCACCATCTTGGAACATTGCTCGACATGGTTTACCTCCTTACGATGCCCATTGTTGCTGGACTGCAAATCACCGATAGAAGAGACGGCCCAATCCCACGACTGCATTCATCCGGAGTAGAAAGCCCAATAAGACCAGGACGAAGCCACAGACTTTCCATGCGTCTTGATCTGATCTCAGATGACTTACGCTCTTGAAACAATGGCGCTGCCAAGCAAAATGGTTTCCCATGATGCCAAGAACGACACCCCATATGAGCCAAGAGAGGACAAGCATATCACCAAGAATTGTGCGATGTATGGTGAATCCGTTGTTATAGAGAATTAATGATGATCCCCCGATGGCCTCGAACAGCAACGACAACCCGACCGGAATGTGGAAAAGCGAAACGACAAATTCCAGCTTTAGAATGGTTGAAGCCGAATAACCGGAACAGGAAGCCAGCACGAAGGATAAGACCGCCGCCGGAATAATGGCGGCCTGCCACCAAAGGCGGTGTCCCAGGCACCAAGGGACAGGCACCAGGAAGGCTGTCCAATTCCACCCGTATACGTTCTGGGCCGAGGCCCCCTTTTCGCGGGACATTTCCCGGGTTTCACCTTCACGGGCGTGCTCCGCCTCCACCTCAACAGAGTCGACCTTCGCGTGGGAGTCCACCACAATGCATCCGCTGTGACCGCACTCTGGGCATTGCTCCAGGCCTTGGTCGTACAGGTGATCACATTTATTGCACTGCTTTGACATGGTTCATCCTCCTTTTGTGAACAACGCTCGTGACACACGGTCACCCACTAAAGTTCTCGTATCAATCACATCTTTGATTGTGATTCCGCTGAAAAACCACCGTATTCTGAATGGCCAAAATCTTGCACGAAAAGGCCCTCAGGGTCACATCCTCCATTGCCATTTCCTCACGCCCTGACTTCACCCATCGCCACGATGCTCGTGATATTGCTCCCACGACTCGATGCACATTTGCGCACCGTCACCCTTACTGTGAGCTCACCAGTGCGGGCGAGAACACGGGCGCAGTCTCGTACCGCAGTGGTTTGAGCTCTTTGCGCTTTGCAATGATCTCGTCAATCTGGTGCGTCACCTTTGCAGAGAAGTAGGCTTCACCGCATTGCTGGCAGATTTGCGCGGGAAGGTTTTCGCAGATCAGCCAGTCCCCCTCGACCCGAAGCTCAATCTCGGTGACGCCTTCGTGCAAAGCACCGCTGCAGAAATCGCACAAGTCGTTTGCTCTATCAGTTCTTCTCATTTTCTTTCACCTCTTACGCTTCTTACGGGTCTTGTAATCGGACTCCCACTCGGCGTCATCCGGCTCATAAACTGTGACAATGCGCAGGTTGGGCGCTTGTGGAGATCTGGAACACTTTATGTGTAACGGATCGCCAGACTTGAGCCAGGCCAGAATCAACACTGAAGGGTAAGGCTCGTCGTGCGGTTCACGCTCAATGATCTCGCCCAATGCTAACGCCCTCTCCATCATCACTGCAGTTATGCCACGCTCGCCCATGACCACCCAGGCATGTTTGGTGACACGGTAATTTCGAGCCTTCAGACAAGACCAGATAAATGCCATGTCCATCTCTGCTCAGCCACCTCTGTCACTACGCTCACTTCCGTTTGGGCAAACTCAAGCGACCGACGCGCGCTCTGCGTCATAGACGACCCTCCCTCTTTCAATCTCATCAACGAAGGAACCACCGTCCTGCTTCATGTCCTTGTACTCTTGCGGTGTATAGACAACGATGTCAGCAGCGACCTTCGGTTTCACGAGGAGCGAGACTTCGAGAAGTCGGTCGAGGAACGGAAGGTTGGTCTGTTTGATGACCGCGATGTCGAGGTCGCTCCAATCCCCAACCTGGTCGTGAGCCAATGAGCCGAAGACAATGACTCGCTCTGGCTGGTACAGCGCGACCAGTCGCTCAACCAAACGGTCAAGTTCTGTTCGCAATCGCTTTTTTCTCTGGTCTGCAAATGAGGACATTGTTTGGGGTTCTCCGTCCTTTCCAGGCAATTCTATAGCGTGGCAGACATACGGGTCAACGCTTCTTCATGAAAACCGATGACGACGGCGGCAGGCTTCCCGTATCGTGTGATGAGAACTTCTCCCTTCTCGATTTCCCGGATGAGGGTGGAGATGCCGTTCTTCGCATCGGTGATGGCGTGTGTTTTCAATCTGGCCAGAAATTCCCTTGGACACGCACAAACCCAACTCATCCACATGCGAGACCCGCACCTGTTCTCGCCGCGGCCTATCGGAAGATGCTCTCCTTGTCCTCCAAGACTATCTCCTCGCGCCTTTCGGTTGTTCTCTGTACAGGGTCTACTCCAACTCATCGCCGGGAAGAGGCGGTCGGGAGCGGACGCGCCGGAGGACCTGACCAAGGTGTTCCGGTTTGCCGCGGCGCAGGCGGCTCTGAAAAGCCGACAGGGCTTCCTCACTGGCAATCTTTGTCGCCACCGCGTACAGATAATATTGGTTCATCGAAACGCCCTGTTCCTTTGCATAGTGCTTCACCTTGTCATGAAGTTCCGTGGGCACTCGAATCGACTGGACAGGCATCGTATTTCATTGGCCTCCTCTCATCGTATCCTATGAAGCAAACCACTCGGAGCCACGACCTCAAAGCCAAAGGACGCAAGCTCCGCACCTGCGAAATCCCGTGTGTTCAGTGTAACCAGGAAATCGCAGGCGCCAGCGACGGCACATTCCACCACCATGTTGTCTGCCTCATCGGGCAGGTTGGGTCTCCAGCGAAAGTACACCGCGCACAACTCCGTCCGCAACGCCAGGGAGTCCAGCATCCTCTCGACCTCGTCCTTGCTGAGCATGAAAGCTTCGAGGTTCTCGGGGCGGGTGACCTCGATTCGTATTCGAGAAAAAACGAAGCAGACGCTACAACCCTGACGGGTAGGGAGTCCAACTCCCGAAGCAGATAATGAGACGCCCCCCGTCGTGAGTAGAGCGCCGCGAATAGCACGGAGGTGTCCACGACAATCCGGAATGGTTCGCTGCTCCGTCTCATTGCTCAAGACCGCCATGATGATACTTAATCAAGTGACACAACGTCAAGGAACACAAACAGCGACGAGAATTCACAACCCTTGCCGTCGGGCGGACTCAGCAAGCTCACGACAAGGCAGCACCGGTCTCCATCGTCCGACCAACACAGCCTTCCCCCGGAAAGTCAGGATGACGACCTTCTTCCGGGAGTCCTTTCCTGCTCGGAAGACAAGGCGGCGGCGGGAATCCGGCTCCACCTTTGCCAGGGTCTCGGCGACTTCGTCCAAAGATGGCGCTATCACAGCAACTTCGCCATGCACCAAGCCAACCCATTGCCCCGTGTGGCTCTTGTCCATCTGCTTGTGAAGCCTCCGAGCCGCACGCTGGTTCAGCCGTCGCTCGTCCTCTAACGTGAGCCTCTTCCGTGTCATTGTCGCTTTCTTCATTGCTCTCCCTTCTCTCCGAGTTGAGGGCGCACCGCAAGTAATGTCACCACTGTTCCTTCTCTTTCGCCGTCGGTATACTCAGCAATGCAGATGGAGTCAACATCTTGCGTTGCGCGTCATGACCGCCTCCTCGGCCCCACCTTGCTCAAGTCGATCTCCTCGAACCCCAGCTTGAACGCGGGAGAGGTGTCCTTCAGCCGGTAGTCGTCCTTCTTCGCATCTACGAACTGCGGGTCGGCGATCACCGAATGGACGTCCAACCCCTTCGCGCGCCACTGGTCGAGTGTGAGATCGATCAGGAAGGTGACGGGACCGCCTTTAGAGTTCCAGTATACGTTGTTGTCTGCTTCCAGACTGGGGTCACGCACGAACCGCTTGCCTTCATCGTAGTAGACGATGTTCCTCTCGAACTTCAGACTCGACTCCTTGTCGCTCCTCCCAAGGCAGACCTGGTCGTCGCGTCCCAGGGCGAAGATGTTGTTGACCGCAACATTGTCCTTACCATAGTGAACCGCCAGCCCCCCTGACGCAGTGCGGTAGACGACGTTGTTCTCGATAAGGAGGTTTGAGCTGCCTTCGTCTGGATAGATGCCGCTGGCGCCGATGCCGTCCCACCCGACATCCCAGATGTCGTGAATCAGATTGCCGCGAATGACAGTCCCTGGCGAGACGCCCAGCAGGTAGATGCCGCCCATGTCGCATAGCTTGCCAGGTCCGACGTGGTGCAGATGGTTGTACTCGATCCGATTGTGGTGTGCCTTCGACGGGCCATAGCCCCACTGCCAGCCGCAAGAGATGGCTGTGTAGCTGAGGTCGCGGATCTCGTTGTGAGCGATGACGTTGCTGTCGCTCTGACCGACCCAGACGCCGATGGCGCCGTGGAACACCTTCCCAAGGCCGTGGATAAAGTTGCTGCTGACCTCGTTGCGGCTGGTCTCGACGTTTTCGGACGGTGGGAGGGGACACTCCCCGATCCTGACTCCACCCGCTCCGAGGTCGTGGAGGTGATCCGCAACCACGCGATTATCCTTGCACCCTCGCCGGAACCAGATCCCGTAAGGTCCGAGGTGCGCAATCTCGCATCGCTCAACCGAGCAGTGGCGCGCACCGTCCGCCTGAATTGCGGCGGGAACGGTCATCTCCGCCTGGGCGTCGGAATGCCCCTCCGGCTCCAGAACGTAGCCGCAGTGCTGGAACGACAGTCCCTCAAAATGGAGGTGCTCCACAAACCCCCCCTTGTCCGGATTGCCGGCGAACCGGACAAGCTCCGTCAGCACAGGGGCCACAACTGCCGCCTTACTCATGTCCTCGCCCGGTCGGGGCCGGTAGTAGACCTCGCCGGCGTCGGAGTCGAGATACCATTCGCCCGGCGCATCGAGGGCGGCAAAGACGTTCTCCACGTAGTAGCGTTGCCCTCCCCAGAACGGCCACTTCATGTCACCCGTGAATGTGACCGTGTTGGTCGTCTCGTCCACCGACCTGATGCGCAGCGTCGCTGTCTCCCACCAGAAGAAGACCACGACGTTTGCACCGGCGACGTCATTCCACTGTTTGAGGTCTCCCGCCCCGAAACGAAAGGCGCGTCTGGGGTAGTCTCTCTCCTTCCCGGTCGCGGAATCCACGAGGGGCGCCGCTTGGCCGACGATGCGATAGTGACCCTCGTTTGGGCTGCGGGCCAGCGTCGCCCTCCACCCGTTGACCCAAAGCTCTCGAAACGGCCACTTGCGCTCTTTTGCCTCCGGCACGTTCGCGACCCAGAGACCCTTCGACTGCTCCTTCCACCCGGCGATGGCTCGTCCGCCCGAAATCACCGGCTTCGCGCCCGGCGCGGCCTTGTAGGTGATGGGACACTCCGCCGTGTCTGAGTCCTGCGGCTCAAGCGTGACCGGCTCGGACAGGCGGTATATGCCCGTCTGCACTAACACTGTCACTGGCGCGCCCAATCCGCCATTTGCCTTCAGCTTGCGGATCACGTCCCTCGCGCCTGCGAGCGTCGCCAGCGGCCCGTCCGTTCGCGCGGCGGTTGGTGCAGCCAGCTTCCCCGACCGCGCGTCGCTGCCAGTAGTTGCGACATACAGAACCATCGGCTTGATCGCAGGTTGCGCGACGGCAACGAACCGTACGAGCACCAACGTCAGCGCCCCAATGAGCAAAGCAGCTCTCATATCCTGTTCCTTTTCGCGTCTGCAGGTGGACACCATGGGTGTGCATCATCTAAGGGTCCATGATGTCGTGCGATCATAACCACGGTAGTGAGCTTCGTCAACAGCGACTCCGATGAATGGCATGCGACAGACGCTTCGTGGATTCCAGCTTTGACACAGACTTGGGCCGGTGATAACATGCTGGCCAGAAACAATCCGCGTAGACACATTGCTGGGCGCTGGGCAGGTTTGGGGATTAGACACTGGAGTTGGGTGATTGATTCGTGAGCTATCATTTTGAGTGGGATCCGGTGAAGGCAGAGACCAATCTGCGCAAACACGGAGTATCGTTTGAAGAAGCAACCACAGTTTTCGGCGACCCACTGGCGATGAACATGCCAGACCCGGACCATTCCATTGATGAAGAACGGTTTGTGCTTCTCGGTACGTCCCACAGACTACGCCTTTTGGTTGTTGCATACGCAGAGAGAGGAACACGAACGCGATTGATTAGTGCTCGAGAAGCAACACGACGAGAGAGGAGGCAGTATGAGCAAGGCTGGAGTTAAACACCCGGCAGACCCCGATACAGACCAGGATACCATGCGCAGCGAATATGATTTCTCGAAGGCGGTGCGGGGAGTTACGGCGGCTCGTTATGCGCAGGGAACCAATGTTGTGGTTCTCGATGCTGATGTAGTCCGCATGTTCCCAAACGCGACCGCTGTCAACGAGGCCTTGCGTGCACTTGGCGGGATCATTCGGCAGGCCCAAAGGCCCAAACGCCGAGGCGTCTGACGCGCCGTTTTCCGGAGATGGGGCTGCTTTGTCATCAGGCTGGGGTACCGCGAACCGACCCAATATTGCTATCCAAGCCTCCGGGGTTATCGGATAACGCACTCAGGGTTGCTGAGTAAGGCGTCAAGGGTTATCGGGTAACGCACCCAGGGTTGCTGAGTAAGGCGTCAGGGTTATTGAGTAAGGCTCTGGGGTTATCGAGTAGGGTATCGGGGGCTATAAAGTGACGATTTCAGGTTGCGGAGCAGCCGGCCAGGGTTGCTCCAATACCTGTCAGGGTTGTTGCGCAGCCCTGCCGGGCATCCCGCGCTTAACAAAAAGATTACAAAAAGCCTTTGCAGGCAGCACGCGTGTGGGGACGAGGATACTCTTGCCCCTATCCGCTCGGCTGTCAGGGGTGTCAACGGGCTTTCTCCGCTCCTTCATTGAGCCGTTGGCGGCGGGCCGCCGGCAACGCAGCGGAAGCCGGTGCAGGGAGCGGAAGCGAGGTAGGGAGCGGAGCCTCGGCTGGAGGCGCGGCTGTCCCACTCGGTGAACCCGTAGCCTCCGCCACGAATGGCGCGGTCCCACGGTTCCCATGTCCCGCCGTAGTTGAAGGGGTTCTTGATCGGCGACTGCTGGTAGTAGGTCGGTTCGTAGCGGTCGGCGCACCATTCCCGCACATTCCCCGCCATGTCGAAGAGACCGAAGGGACTGACGTCGCCGGTGAAGGAACCGACCGCAACGATCTTGTCGGTACCGACGTTGGCTTTCTTCGGATCCCAGGCATTGCCCCAGGGATACTTCCGGCCGTCGCTGCCACGGACGGCCCATTCCCACTCCGCTTCGGTGGGCAGTCGCTTTCCCATTGCCTCGCAATAGTAGAACGCCGCGTGCCAGCCAACGAGAACAGGCCACTTCTCGCGACCGGGGATCACTTTCAACTCTCCGGTTGACCGGTCCTGCACGACTCCGGATTCGGGCCAGGTGACCTTCGGAAGGTCGCACGTGCCAAGACGATCCTTCAGGGGTTTATCTTTCCACTTCGCATTGAAGAAGGCGACGTACTGGGCGCAGGTCACTTCGAACTTGTCCATCCAGAAGCCGTCCACCGTTACTTTGTGGGGCGGACGCTCATCAGGACGGTCCGGTGCGTCCGGGTCGTCGGCGCCCATGACGAACTCGCCCGGGGGAACCCAGACCTGCGGACCCTTGTCGGCGGGGAAGACGCGCTCGGAGGCCGCCGGAGCGACAGCAGCCAGACCGAACGAGGCAGCGAGCATGGCAATACCACTCACGCCCCCGTAGGATAAAGATCCAGCTTTGTCACGTCGGCGGGCGGCAAGCCGACAGGTCACTCCCAATGGACAAAGCTGGAGCTTTATCCTACGGGGGATTGAGGATATGAGTCTCATGTTCATTTGCTCCCTCCTTTCGTGGAGATAAGAATAGCCGCTACTTTGCCGGTGAACGGCGGGACGTTGACTTTGGCGATGCCGTCGCTCACGGAGGGTGCTGGCAAGGCTTGAGGCTCTGCACCGCCGGTGATGAGCGTGGCGCCTCCCGCCTGCGACAGACCGTGAGCTTTCAGGTCGAGGGACAGACTGAACGCGTCCTTCGTCTGACGCAGATCGAAGACGGTCAGCAGCGTCGCTGTCTTGTCACGTCGGACGAACACCCGTGAGAAGAATCGGTCGGGTAGACCAGACAGCCCGATCTGGTCGCGGAAGTCTGTCTTGCTGTTCAGGTCGTCGCGAAGCGTATTCCGCAGAACGAGAACGGCCTTCTCCTCCCGCAATGCCGGGCCTAACTGCTCGTCCGGCCCGCTGAGCGCATCACTGACCCCGTAGTGATCGAATCGTCCGCCATACAGGTAGACGTAACCCAGAAACTCCGGCCAGGTCGGGTCTTTCAGGACTCCGTCCAGCAAGTCCGCGCGACCACCGAAGAAGTTGATGCAGCCGCAGAAGAGCGGGTAGTCGGGGTGGGTGTAGCGGTAGAGCGCCGGTTCGGAAAAGGGGCCGAGGTGAAACGTGGTCAGGCTGTGAGTCCCATGCACCATCAGGCGGTCCCAGACGAATTCCTGACAGATGGCGTAGTCCGCGTCGGTCCCCTCTGCCAGACGCTTGTAGAAGTCGAGCAGCAACTGCGACTGACCGGCAGGGCGGTCGTGGCCGTGCTTCAGGTTGAAGCACGGGCAGCAGTAGGGACCCGTGGAGTCGAGGTAGCAGGCGTCCAGCTTGTATTGTTTGCGCCAGCGGGTGGCCATCCAGTCAAAGCAGAAATCCATCCATCCATTGGCTCCCCAGCAGTTCCACCAGTAGCCGTCAAGGTAGCAGGCTTCGCCTCCACCGGCATGGTAGCCGCCGTCGGGTGCGATCTTGCAGGCGTCGAGCCAACCCCCCTTGAAAGGATTGGCGTCGGGCAGGGGAACGTCGGGTGGGATCTTCTGACGATATCGCGCCTGACCGGCAAACCGCCCCAGGGCGGGGTCGCCGGTGGTGAGGTTGTGGTAGAAACCGAGATGTCCACCCAGCTCGTGGATCTTGTCCACGGCGCGCTTGAACTCGAAGAAGGAGCCTGCGTAGGGGTTCGGGTAGGGGAAGGCGGCGTATCCCATATCGCCGCCCGTCATGTTGCACCACTTCTGAAGATAGGTCAGCCCGAAAGGCTTGCCCCGAAGAACCGCATCCGGCAGGTCGTTCCAGGTGTATGTGCAACGCCCACCGCCGGACTCGGACCAGCCGTTGCACTCACGCAACCACTTCGGGAGTGGTCGTGGCTTGAAGGTCCCGTAGAACCATTCCCGGTAGCGGTCCGCGCTCCAGTGCCAGTCGCCCGAGTGCACTCCGACGGAACAGGGCCCGGGCTGCCACTTCTCTCCGGGCCACAGATACGACCACCGAGTGACCGCCAACTCCAGCTCGCCATTCGACTGATCATTGGACGCGTCGAAGCGCGTGTCATACATCGGGTCCTTGTCGTGGCTCGCCACATACAGACCGCCCCGCGTTCCCGACAGGTCCATCCAGGTCATGGAGAGCCAACTGGGGGAGTAGCGACCACTGAGGTAATCCCGGTCGAATCCCCGTTCGGTGCTCAGCATGTAGGAAGGCATCTTCGGCAGATTCGCGGCCGGGGACGGCACGAGGAGTCCGCATATCTGCGGGATTGCCAGCGACTGTTTGCTGTCGCTGTCGTCCACCCGCAGGCCGTGCAACAGCGGGAACGCCACGCGGTGCACCACGACCGATCTGCTGGGATGGGAAGTCACGGTGTTGTTGAGCGTCAGTTCCCATTGGCTGATCTCACTGTCCGCGGGAAGCGTCACCCGCACCTCCACTTCGACTCCGCAGGGGAAGCGATGCCGCTGGAGGAGGGACCCCTTTTCCACCTTGCACTCCTGGCACGTGCCCGCGTTCGGTCGGAGAACCTGCACGTCGTCTTCGCTGAAGTGCAGCGGCTTCGTTTTGAACATGACCGTATCCAGCGAGAATACCGGCGCCCCTTGTTGCCGCGGGCGATATTCCGTCCGGGTCACCTTGTTGGTCACGGTGACCAGATCGCCGGAGAGTGCGTTGAAAGTGAAGGCCACCTTGTTGTTCTCGAGGGAAATTAACTTGCCGGTATCCCCCGCAACCGCGACGGAGTCGAACGGCAGCTCCCTGCCCGGAGAGAGATAGAGGAGCCTGTCGCCATTTCTGACGACCATCCCGATGGACACATTGCCCACCTGTTGGAAGGCCTCCGGGACCGCAAGGTGAATCGGAGCCGTCTTCCCTCCGCCAATCTCCACCTCGGCCATCGGCGAGAAGCTTCCCGCGCGGGACTTGAGTTGCAAGCCCACCGAGACCGTCGCGGATTGATCGGTCAGGTTGGTTGTAGAAGCGTTGATGAGGGCCGAACCTTCCGGGTTCCGCTGAATTAGCAGGTTCTCAATACCCAGCGGCCGGTCGCCCAGAATGAGACGGCCAAAATGCGCCGGCTGGTGGTAGCCGCCTGCGGGCAGGTGCGACCATGTCTGCCACTCGCCCCCTGCCGACGCGTCGTTGCGACAGAGGTTGAAGCCAAGAACCTTGCCGGTCGCAGGCTGAACTCCCAGCGTGGCAAAGGGAATGGCGATCTCCAACGCCCATTTCCCTTGACCTCGCGCGGCCGCCACTTCCCACACGCCGTTCCAGCCCTTGTCCATTCGCAGGCCTTCGTACTGGGCGCCGAGGGCGTTTGCCACAAACTGGTAGTAGTCGGCGCCGCCCGGCTGGGGCGAAACGAACAACTCGGTGGAGTCATCGCTGTAAACGGGACCGTCATGGTCTCGCACGGTCATCCTGGGCTTGACGGACTTCGACGTGACCACGACTCCGAGATACAGCGCCTCCGCGGTGTAGCCGATTCGGAATGAGGTTGGATCGGCAGGAAACCCGCCTCCGGCAATCTGCATGTCCTGCACCTCGACACACCCGGCCCAGGCAGGCTCATCCAACTTGCCGTCCAGCGCGATCTTCCCTGTCATGGGGCTGGCGCAGACCGTTGAAGGGCCAGCAGGGAACTCCCACTTCGACTGCGCGCCGATTGTCTCCCTCAGTTGGACACTCCTAAACTGACGCTCCACCTCTTCCTCACCGAGGGGAAAGGCGTAGACCTTAAACTCATCATAGGCACTGCCGCCGCCTCCGATAGTCAACTTGGTGATCGTCACCGGAAGTCGTTCTTTGGGGCGTGTCGTCACGGCGATTCGTTTCCCGTCCACGAACAGTTTGGAGGTTCCATCCTTTGCCCAGGTGAATACAAAGAACCGCCACTGGTCCTGCTTCCAGTCCGGCAGCTTCAGCATGAAGTTGTCCAGGTTGTTGCCCTGAGCGCTGTGGTAGTTGTAGAAACCTTCCGACATAGTCTTTGGATAGCGCCAGAAGGCGATCTTGTCATCCCCGCCCGCGCCCGACTGCTGGTACGCGTCGAAGAAGGTGTTCCAGTTTTCGCTCGGCTTCTCCGGGTCCCAGTCCACGGGTTTCACCCAGAAGCAGACGGAGCCTTGGCTGACGGAGAAGCAATCACGAATGGGGAAAGTGATCGCAGTGTTCCGTGCAAGCAGCGCCTGGCCTTTCACGCCCTCCACGAAGGTGACTTGCTCATTGCCGGACTTACGGACTTCACCCTCGCTCTTCCCGTTCGCAATCTCGGCGGTGAGATTGCCTTCGAACGGCAGATGGAACAGCAACCCCGATTCGCCAGCGCGGGAGTGGCCTCCGGTAAGCCACACAGCGACAGACAGGCACAGGAGCTTTGGAAGAATTGGTCGAACACGCGCATTGCCCGCAATAGACAGGTTGAGTTGCATGATGGCGCCTCCTTCACCACACCGGGGCGACCCGGGCGAAGTGACCAACTCCAACCAAACCATAGCCTCAATGGCAAATGCGGTCTTGCGTTGGAATCACCCGGAACCCGATGGGCCGGCACGATAGCATGGCATCTGAGGGATCGTCAAGGGACTGGCGGCACGTCTGCTTTCTGGCCAATGACTACGCAGTCCTGTGCTGTGATAGAATAGCGCCTGTCTCCCGGATCGCAAAACATCCCGTTGCGGGACAGGAGCACCATACTGCTGTGACAATGGAGCTGCGAGCATGATTGAGATGACGACACAAGAACGGTTCAAGCGCATGTATCAGCATAAGGAAGCAGATCGTGTCCCGATGCTGGGCGGTCCCTGGGGAACCACACTGGAGCGGTGGCGACGCGAGGGGATGCCGGAAGACGCCGACTATGTCGAGTACTTCGGGTTGGACCGCGTCGCCGGCGTCGGGGGAGATATCAGCCCTCGCTACGAGCACCGAATAGTCGAGGAGACCGACGACTACATCATCACCTTCGACTCCTGGGGCACCACCTCGAAGAACTGGAAACACGCGGCGTCCACGCCCCACTGGCTTGCGCGAACCATCGTTGATCGCGAGTCATGGTAGAAGGCGAAGGAGCGTATGGTCATCGGGCGGGATCGCGTCAACTGGGATCACCTCCAGGCGAACTATCGAACCTGGCGCGAGAAGGGATGCTGGATCGTCGGGGGACTCTGGTTCGGCTTCGACGTGACTCACGCCCGCATCATCGGAACCGAGCAACTGCTGACATGGATGATTGATGATCCCGAGCTGGTAGTGGATATCTTCACGACCGAGTTGGACTGCAGCCTGCAAATGCTGCAGATGAGCTGGGACGAAGGATACACTTTCGACGGGATCGGGTGGTGTGATGATATGGGCTACCGCAACGGTACCTTTTTCTCCGTCGCTACTTACCGCGAACTGCTCCAGCCGGTACAACAGCGGGCCATTGACTGGGCGCACGCGAAGGGCATCGTGGCCCATCTGCACTCCTGTGGCAATGTGAACGCCCTCATGCCCGAGTTGGTGGGGATGGGATTGGACGCTCTCAACCCGCTGGAGGTGAAAGCCGGCATGGACCCGGTTCACCTCAAGGAGACTTACGGAGACAAGCTGGTTCTCGACGGTGGGTTGAACGCCATGCTGTGGGATGACATTGACCGGATCGAGGTGGAGATTCGTCGTTTGCTCCCGGTCCTCAAAGAGAATGGAGGTTATGTCTTCCGCGAAGACCACTCCATCCCGGACAGCGTGAGCCTCGACAACTACCGGCGCATTCTCCAGGTAGCCAAGGAACTGGGAAGCTACGACTGACCCGGTTGCGGGGGATGCCCACACGACCGTCACCTCGCAGAGATCGCCCCAACGCCTCGCGCAACTCGCGTCAGTTCAGGTCTGGATGAACGGTCTACTTCAGCGGAGGCTCGAAGACGTCGAAGGCTCCCACCACGACCGGTCCGTCGCCCCGGGCGACCAGCTTGACCGTGTGCGGGCCGTTGGTCAGGTTCTGCGCCAAAGTGAGGCGGAACTTCGCTTTGTCTCCCTTGAAGTCCACGCGGCTGGCGGTGCAGCGCGTGACGTCGAACGTGAAGCGGTCGCCCGTGCGGTTCATCGCCGAGTCACGCCACAGGTCGGGCTCGAGGATGATCTGACCGGACTCACTCGTCCATTGCTGCTTTGCGTTCCCCTTGCCGTCGGCGCCGGTGACACTGCCCACCAACTCGAAATCGCCCGTGTCGCTGGTCATCGTGAGGGTCCAATTCTGCGGCACGACGTTGGTTCCGAGTGTGAGCATGTGGGGCGCGCGGTCGCGCGGGGGATTGGGTGGAGCAAGGGCATTCTTCGGGTCGGGCTGAATGTAGCCGGCATAGAAGGCATCCGCCCGGTCGGCAGGTTTACCGTCAACAAACACGTCTGCGGTGCCGCTCCCGGGCGACCGCCAGCCGATCAGGTCAATCCGGTTCCCGGTGAAGGTCACCGTGAGTGCGCTGTCCTTGCGGCTCGTGGTCAGCCCTTCGCCTTCGCTGGGCGACCATTTGCCTCGAGCGCGCACCGCCTTGCGATCGGTCGGAGCCACTCGCCTTTCACGCGAGCGAGGGTCGTAGGCGAAACGGTGCGGCCGGTTGAAATGCCGGGCGATGTTCATGTTGGTCATCTTCGCCGCGTAAGCCGTCTCATGCACGGAGTCGGCGAGCAGGGATTCGACGCTGAGGTTGTTGTCCACCATGTACTGAGTCATCTCAAGTCGGTTCTCGACGAGTTCCACGCCGTACTTCTGACACATCGCCCGCATGGCAGCCGGGTCCTGGTGGCTGTTGGCAGCGTCCGGCTGGCCCCACAAGGGCAGGTGCGGCTTGCACCAATGCAGCGTGCCGACGACAATGTCGGCGGTGGTGTGCTGCCGCAAATCCACGATCACCTTCTCCAGGTCCTCGGTCTTCCCATAGTTGTAGAGGAGAACCACATCCGGCTGGTCGGGGACGACCAGGTGGCGCGCCCAGCCGCGAGTGAAATGGTACGAGGTGGAGTTGCCCGCGGTCTTTTTGTAGACGACCTTCGGCATGTTCGGAAAACGCGGGCGGAGCATCTCCACCAGTGCGCTGCCGTCGCCAAGGCCGTTGGTGAAGCTGGAACCGATGGCCCAGATGAGCAGCGGTTGGTCGGGATCGAACCCTCGCTCCAGCTTCTCGACGGTCAGCGCCATGTTCGCGCCATCGGTCGGGCGTGGAGACGCCTCGTACTCCGGCGCCCCGCCGGGAGGCGCTATCACGGCCCCGTTAGCCGCACCCACAACGGAGGTCATCGCAAGGCCGAGCAGAAGTCCCAAGGCTCTCACCTGTATTTCCCCTCCTGCGAGGATAGTGTTTTCATCGTGCGCAGTAAGAAACCTCACATGAGGTATTCTCGCCGATCCGCCTTCTTCCTCCAGCGCTGAGGGGACGGTAGCAATCGTCTCATAGTGCCTCACCCACCTTTTACGAACACCGGGTAGATGGGCACTTCCGGGTCGCACGCCGCGACTTCATCGCCACGCCATGTCAACCGGAATTCACGGCGACTGACCGGCATGACCTCGGTAGTCTCGCGGAGGGGCAGGTCATACGCGAGTTCGAGGGCTGCGCCCGCAGGCACGTCGCGGGAGGAAACGATTAGGTAGTGCCCCTCCCAACGCAGAGGCAGTGGGTTTCCCCAGGCTTCCAATCGCAACGTCTCCCGTGGTGCCCAGCCGGGAACACGGAGGCGCACCTCACTGCGCTGCTTCGGCTCCACGATCAAGCGACCCTTCTCCGACCGACGTGTCTGCACCGTCGCCCACGGCGTTTCAATGTCGAAGTGCAGATTTACTGACACGACGCCCTCCGCAGACCGGGTGACCACGTGCTGATAGATATCCGCCAGAGAGTGCGTGACGGCGGCAAATACGTCGAGAGTTGAGCCTTGACCGAAAGGATGGCTGTAGACGCCCCACGCTCCATGCTGCCGCGGGTTGTTCTCGTCCACGGTTTGCGAGGGTAGCAGTCGAGCGCGGACGAGCCGTTCCACATCGTCTAACAACTCCGTGTGCCCGGCGCGCAGCGCGAGCCATAGGGCGAGTTGGGCGACGTCTCCGCAACTGGCATGCTCACCGACTGGGTCGCCCTTCTCGTCGGGGAAGCGCGTTTTTCCCAGGTCGTGCGGAGTCCAGCCGGATTCGGTGATGTTGTGTCGCCAGAGCGAGTTCATGTAGGTCGCCGTCACGGCCTCAACGTATTCGCTCTGACTCGTGAGCAGACCGAACAGCAGCAGACCCCGCAACGTTCCGAGGTAGGAATGATTGTGTCCGACGTTGTTTGGATCAACGATCTCTGCGCGCACCGAGCCGTCGGGATTGACCGTGTTTGCGAGATGATGCCGGGCGATGCGCTCGGCCACGTCGAGGGCGAGACAGTCCCCCGTCGCCTCGTAGAACCACACAACGGCTTCCAGCGCGCGTCCGCTGTTCGCCGTCCCGTCGAACCAGGGCTTTCCCGGCTTCTGGTCATGACTCGGGTCGTCCGTGTGCGGGACCTTGCCCCAGCAGACCAGTCGAGTGAAATCGAACCGTCCGTCAGATTGGAGACAGCGATCCATCGTCTTCAAAAGGCGATGGCCGGTCTCCCGCGCCCAGGCGCTATCGCGGAATCGTACCAAGGACGTGACCGCCAGCAAACCTTCGCGGAAGTTGTGCGGGTTGATGCGCGCCTTTTCCTTCAGCCATTCTACGGAAGGATCATTCATCAACAGTGCGTCCGGGTTCCCCATCAGCCGGTGCAAGTTGCGCAACATCGCCGCCTCGATCTCGGCCGGGATAGCAAAACCTGTCGCGTTCTCAAGACGCAGCATTGCGTCCCACCATCTTCCGGTGTCATGAGCGACCTCGTACCCGCCCGTGGGCATCAAGTCCTCGTCGGGGTCCAACCAGGCAATATGACACTTCCCGGCAAGTGTCAGTAATTCTTCCATACTATGCATCAGTCAACTCCAACGTGATGTTCGCGTTCGTTTCGCTTGCCCTTTCTTTCATCACGAACCCAGGCGTGAATGCACGGGGAGGCTTCTATGCGAAGGGCGGGAACTCGTAGGAGGGGCGATGGACGTGGCGCTTCAGCCCGAGGTGGAGGTGTGCCTGCGCGGAGGGTCCCAGGCGAACCGCCACGTGGCGACCATTGATCTGCACGCTGTCGCTATCCAAGCCTTCAAGCCGGGCGGTCGTGAACTCGTGTTCGCCGAAAGTACCGGACTGGATCAGCACCGCGCGGGACGCCACCACATCGGTGTTCACCAAGATGAGACTGACGCTGTCTCTGCTGACCTCTTCGACCAGGGCGGCCACGTGCTCCGGCAGGCCCGTCCGACGTGTTTCCGGATCGAAGTAACGCACGGGTGC
>Ga0210051_1002302_pt1 | contig 19257 bp, 18 predicted proteins | sample CryGey092014_all_FD_185464 | JGI IMG/M metagenome (GOLD analysis project Ga0210051, IMG submission 185464) | Groundwater microbial communities from aquifer - Crystal Geyser CG23_combo_of_CG06-09_8/20/14_all (SPAdes) (version 2) | ecosystem: Environmental > Aquatic > Deep subsurface > Groundwater... | reverse complement strand
TTTAACCTTACTTCTTTGTTGATGACGGGCAAAACCCATCTTAATCGTTCTTCTAATATGTTTTTGGGCATTTTTATACTCATTCATTAACTCTAGTAAAAAGTGCCAAAAGTGTTTAGACATTACCCAAATACATTGACAAAATAATTAAAAAATAGTATGATATAAATGTTATGGCTTTATCTTCAAGAATGCAAAATTTAGCAAAGCAGAGTCTAATCAAAAATCCCTCTATTTCTAGAGACAGCCTTCATGATGTTGCTTCTAAAATGATGGGCAAAAAGGGAGTAACCAGTTCGGTTAAAAAAGTACTTAAAGATACCGGCCATTTTTACGGGTCTCAACGAATGAACAAACACCAATACGGCCAGGCAATCAGAAAAATATCAGAAGAACTAAAGAAACAAGGGATAAAGGAAAATAGTTTTGCCAAGAAAATTGGAGAATCGTTAAGAAGCCAGCAAGGACTTGTTAGGGGGAGTGAGGCCGAAAAAATATTCGAAAAGGATATTCAAAGAGAACTAGCGGCGGGCGAATCAACAGAAATGGATCCTGAGACTAGAAATCGGTTGCGAACTAAGCTAATGCAGGGTCAAAAACTTACCAAGCGTGATTTAAAAGGGGTGCCAGAAGAAGAATTAGATAAACTAAAGGGTATGATCGAGGCGTTAAAACACATCCATCAGCGGGAAAGAGCAGAAGATATTGAACGGGAAGCGAAAAGTCAAACTGACGAGAAAAAACTGCGAGAAGAAATTCAATCCTCAGCCAGTTCCAGTCAGAATGAAGGTAAAAAGGAACCGGATAGTGGTGGAATCGCTAGTCCAAAACGGCAATCTACTGTGCCGCTTCAAGGCGGCTTCGGAAACGGCAGCAACCTGGAACGCCGGGAAACTAGGGAACAATTTTCTATTTTAGAATCAGGCTCGGAACTGAAAAAAGCATCTTCCCGAAGCGAAGAAAATTCAGATACACCCCCGGTTAATCAGGAACCTTCGTCGGATGACGAAGAAGGGGGGGTCTCTGATATGGAAATAGGCTAAAATGGCAGAAAAACAACCCATTTTTAAAGGGTCTTTTTTTATTTCCCGATCTTTACCTTAAGCTGTTTTTATGCTATTCTAAACTCAAATTAATAGACTAAATTTCGCAAGAGGATATGTATATTACATGGTTTGGACAAAGCTGTTTTAAAATTCAATCGGGCGAGGTGACGTTGATTACGGATCCGGTGGGAAAACAAAATGGATTGAAAACACCCCGTTTTTCTAAGGTTGATATTATTACCGTTAGCAGAAAAGAAAGTGATTTGAGCAAAATAAAATCAGAAGCACTGATTATTGATAAACCTGGGGAATATGAGGTAAAAGGGATATTTATTCAAGGAATCCCCGTTAATCAGAACCAAGGAAAAGAAATCGCAGTTGTTTATTGGCTAGAGATTGAAAATATAACTTTAGGCCATTTAGGTTCTCTTAACACTACGCCGGAAGATGAAGAACTGGAAAAATTGGAAGGATTGGATATTTTGTTTGTCCCAGTGGGAGGAAATGCCGTGCTGGATGTTAAAAAAGCGTCGCAAGTAATAAGCCAAATTGAACCTCGGATTGTTATTCCAATGTACTATAAAATACCGGGAGTAAAAGAAAAATTAGATTCCGTAGAAAATTTTTGTAAGGTTATGGGAGTAAAATCTTCAGAAAAAATTGATCGATTCAGAATTCAAAAAAAAGATCTCCCTCAAGAGGAAATGAAAATAATCGTACTTCAAAACCAGTAAAGGACTATTATGAAATCATTAGATTCGGCCAAAAAAACTGCGCGCAAAAAGATAGTTAAGAAATCTTCTGATAAAAGTATTAGGGATAGTAATCTAAAATCTCAAAAGAGTGAAAAAAAATACCCCTCCTCTTTTTCGGAACAGGAACAGACTAAAAGGTCAATGCTTTGGTTATTAGTGGGAGGAATGATGGTGATTGTTGTTGTGGGATGGGTATTTTTTTTAAGGATACAAATTGCTTCTAATCTTAATAAGGGCGGAGGGTTTTCAGAAATTAGTGGAACAATCAGTAAGATATTCAATAGCATTGGTGAAGGAATGGATAATTTTAGCAGTACTCTTTCTTCTAAATTAGAGTCTCTCAATTCTGAATCAGAAGAGCAAAGTTTAGAAGAAGCACAAATTAGAGAATTAGAAAAGAAAGCTTTTCCTCAATTTGAAAATGAAAATACTAACAATTAAATAGTTTAGAGCTAATTCAAATCAATGGTTGATGTTAAAAAGAAACCGAATAGCAGTTCAGCTAGGGTAGTTGATCGTCAGATTACTGACGAAATGAAAGAATCCTATCTGGATTATGCTATGTCGGTTATTGTTGCTCGAGCTCTTCCTGATGTGCGAGACGGATTAAAACCAGTACACCGTCGGATTCTCTATGCGATGTGGGATTTAGGACTGAAGTCTACCGCTAAGTTTAGAAAGTCAGCTACAGTGGTCGGTGAAGTATTAGGAAAATATCATCCGCACGGTGACGTGGCCGTTTACGATTCATTAGTAAGATTAGCGCAAGTTTTTTCTCTTCGTTACCCCCTGGTCGACGGCCAGGGTAATTTTGGATCAATGGATGGCGATGCGGCAGCGGCGATGCGTTATACCGAAGCCAAATTAGATTCCATATCAGATGAAATTTTATCAGACATTGAAAGAGAGACGGTGGATTTTGTTCCTAATTACGATGCCTCTAAGCAAGAGCCTACCGTTCTTCCCGCCAAACTTCCCAATCTGCTACTTAATGGAACAATGGGAATTGCGGTTGGAATGGCCACTAACATTCCACCGCACAATCTGGGAGAATTAGTAGACGGCATCATTCACGTGATTGACAATCCCAAAGCAACCGTAGAGGATCTTTTAAAATTCATTAAAGGCCCTGATTTTCCCACGGGAGGCAGTATTTATAACATTAATGATATAAAACAAGCTTATGCTACTGGCAAGGGTGGCATTGTGATGCGTGCCAAAACCGAGATTATAGAAGAAACCAACGGAACTTTTAGAATTATTGTTACTGAAATTCCTTATCAAGTGAATAAAGCTGATTTAATTACAAAAATCGCCCAGCTGGTCCAAGACAAAAAAATAGAAGGCATTAGGGATCTAAGAGATGAATCGGATCGAGAAGGGGTAAGGATCGTAATTGATTTAAAGAAGGATTCATATCCTAAAAAAATATTGAATCGGCTTTTTACTCATACGGCTCTGCAAGACACTTTTCATGTTAATATGCTGGCTTTGGTAGACGGAATCCAACCTCGGGTTTTGAATCTCAAGATGATACTTGATGAGTATATTAAGCATCGTCAAATTGTGGTAAGAAGACGAACCCAGTTTGATTTACAGCACGCTGAAGAAAGAGCCCATGTTTTGAAAGGATTAAAGATCGCCCTTGATCATCTGGATACAGTAATTAAATTAATCAAACATTCCAGAGATAAAGAAGAAGCCCACAAACAGTTAATGAAACGGTATAAACTGAGCGATAAGCAGGCCACGGCTATTTTAGAAATGAAATTGCAGCAACTAGCTGGATTAGAAAGATTGAAAATTGAGCAAGAACTACAAGAAAAGATTAAGTTAATAAAGGAATTAAAAAGCATTTTGGCTTCACCTAAGAAAATACTGGCGATCATTAGAGAGGAATTAACAAATTTAAAAAACAAATATAGCGATGAGCGCCGGACCCAGGTGTTTCCTAATCCAGTAGATAAGTTTACCCAAGAGGATCTTATTCCTAAAGAGCCAACGATGATTGTGGTAACCAGAGATGGTTATATCAAACGGCAAGCTCCAAGTATGTTTAAGACCCAAAGCCGAGGAGGAAAAGGAGTAATTGGTCTGATCACCAAAGAACAGGATGTTGTCGAACATATCTTTTCCACTAATACTCATGCTGATGTTCTCTTTTTCACCACCCGAGGAAGAGTATTCCAGTTAAAAGCATACGATATCCCTTCTGTTTCCCGAACAGCTAAGGGCCAGGCATTAGTCAACTTTTTACAGCTTGCTCCAGAAGAAAAGGCAACCGAAGCAATCCCTCTAGAGGATCTTTCTAATTATAGATATTTAGTAATGGTTACTAGACTGGGGATAATTAAAAAGGTTGATATCCAAGATTTTGTCAAAGTCCGTCGATCGGGATTGATTGCCATTAAACTAAAGAAGGATGATAATTTGGAATGGGTTAAACCATCTTCTGGTAAAGATGAAATAATATTGGTTACCGCTTCTGGTCAGTCAATTCGATTTAAAGAAAAAGATATTAGACCAATGGGGAGAAATGCGGCCGGTGTTCGCGGAATCCGATTAAGGAAAAACGATCAAACCATTGGAATGGATATTATTTTTGAAGGGAAAACCCACGCCAAGGAACAATTGCTAGTAGTAATGGAAAATGGGTTTGGCAAACGGACTAACCTGAACAATTATAAGGTGCAAAGACGAGGAGGATCAGGAGTTAAAACCGCAAAAATTACCGAAAAGACAGGTAATGCCGTAATGGCTTTCATTGTGAATGCGCAGCTAGAAAAGGAAGATCTGGTGATTATTTCTAATAAAGGGCAGGTTATTCGTCTTCCCCTAAAAAGCGTTTCGGTTTTAGGACGGGCTACTCAAGGGGTAAGATTAATGCGGTTTAAAGAAAAAGATAACCAAGTAGCTAGCGTTACCTTTGTTTAAGAAGACGCTTGTAAATTATAAATATCCAGGTTAAAATTCTATTAATTAAAAGACATGGGATTACCATCCAAAAAATTAACCAAAAGTTCCAAGCGACGGAGAGCAAGTCATTTTGCCTTACGGCCTGTTGCTATTACTAAATGCACGAAATGCAAGAAGCCGGTGAGGCCACACCATGTCTGTCAATTTTGTGGAACATATGCGGGCCGAGAAGTTATAAAAATAAAATCTAAGCTGGATAAAAAGAAAAAGAAAAAGAAAGAAGAAAAAGATAGAACAAAAGAGGAGGAACGGAAAAATAAGAAAAAGTAATAAAGAATTACTAATTTCTCCCGCTCATGAGCGGGATCCCGCTTGAGCGGCGATAACGACTAATTAAATCCTCAATATTCAATTATCAAATGATTAAAATTGGACATTTCAGCATTTTTAAATTAGTCATTCATCATTACTATGTCTAACCGTCATCTTGCCAGAACAATTGCAATGCAGAGCCTGTACGAATGGGATTTTAAGGGAATGGTTCAAGAAAAGTTGCCTCAGATCCTAAAGCACAATTTGAAAGAATTTGCTCCTGATTTTGATGATAAGGGTTTTGCGGAAAGTATTGTTAAGGGAGTGGTGGATCACTTAAAAGAAATAAACAATCTAATTACCAAATATGCTCCAGAATGGCCCTTGGAACAGATTACTATTGTCGATCGTAATGTTTTAAGAATCGGTATATTTGAACTAAAATTCTCGCCAGAAATACCCCCTAAAGTTGCTATTAACGAAGCAATTGAATTAGCAAAAACCTTTGGTGGCGAATCCTCCGGGAAATTTGTAAATGGAGTTTTAGGAACAATTTTTAAAAAGATGGAAAATGGAGAAGAAAAGAAACAAAAAGACAGCCAGTAAAAAATAATTTAAGTTATCTTTTTTATCTGTCTTAATCCCTCTTAAGGAGCGATTAAGACAAATGAAGAAGGTTGAAGAGAGGAAAATGAAAAGGATGAAGGACTTTTCAAAATTAGAGGAAAAACTGGGAGTAAAATTTTCCAATATAGAGCTTCTTCGACAAGCATTAGTACATCGTTCTTATTTAAATGAACATCCTCGTTTCCCCTTAGGACACAACGAAAGATTAGAGTTTTTAGGAGATGCAGTTTTAGAGTTAATCGTAACAGAGTATCTTTATAAAAATTATCTTAAACCAGAAGGCGACTTGACTAACTGGCGGGCTAGTCTAGTAAAAAGTGAACAGTTAGCAAAAGTAGCGGAGGAGTTAAATATCGGGGACTATCTTTTTTTAAGTAAAGGAGAATCGCAAGATAAAACGCCCATGGCAAGACAGACAATACTGGCTAATGCTTTAGAAGCGATTATTGGAGCAATTTATTTGGATCAGGGAGCTAAAACCAGCAGAGAGTTCATTAAAAGGAATATTATAGTTAACTTAGATAACATACTAGCAAATCATCTTTACAATGATCCCAAAAGCAATTTTCAGGAAATAAGCCAAGAGAAGACGGGAATCACGCCTGTTTATAAGGTGGTAAAGGAAAGCGGCCCGGATCATCAAAGAGTTTTTACCGTCGGTGTATGGCTAGGCGAGAAGATGATTGCTAAAGGGAACGGCTCTAGCAAACAAAAAGCTCAAATAGAAGCGGCAAAATCTGCTCTTAAAACAAAAGGATGGTGAATTAATTCTTCCTCGCTATGACTTTTTCTCATTTAGTGATAGTGATAATCAGCCTGCTAATTATGTTGTCTGGATTGATCGGGGTGATTCTCCCCTTTTTCCCAGGAATTATCTTAATTTGGGTTGTTCTTTTTATTTACTCCAGTATCACTCAATTCCAGGTAGTCACCCTTGATTATCTTTTTTTAGCCACTCTAATCGCTTTTATTGCTTTATTTCTGGATTACGTTGCTGAATATTGGGGAACAAAAAGGTTTAATGCAAGCATCTGGGGTGTCGGAGGAGCAATTATGGGAGGTATTCTTGGTTCCGTATTTGGTTGGCTACCCGCTCTGTTCATTGGGCCTTTTGTAGGCGCGATGGCTGGCGAGGTGTTTTCCGGACGGGATGAAATATTCAAGATCGAGCTAAAAACTTATACCATTATTGGTTTTGTCGGAGGAACCCTGATTAAAGTATCAGCCGGAGTAGCAATGATTGGCCTCTTTATTTATAAAATAATTCAAAATTTTTAAGATCGTAGCTAATCTAGTAAAAAATTACTATTTAACAATTAAAATCTTCTACTAGAGGATATTTTAATCTAACTTATGTATCTAGAAAAACTGGAAATCCAGGGTTTTAAATCTTTCTCGAATAAAACGGTATTAGAGTTTGACAAAGGGATTACCGCGATTGTTGGTCCTAATGGCGCGGGGAAATCTAATATCGCCGATGCTGTGAGATGGGTCCTGGGAGAACAGAGTCTAAAATTATTAAGAGGGAAAAAATCTCAGGATGTTATTTTTTCAGGATCGGGAAAAAAATCACGGTTGGGAATGGCAGAGGTAAGCATTTACATTAATAATCGGGACGGTAGCGCTCCCATTGAATATTCCGATTTAGTAATTACTCGCCGTATTTATCAAAACGGGGAAGGTGAATATTTTATTAATCGCAAAAAAATACGTCTGCAGGACATTCTATTTTTAGTGGCCAAAGCTAATTTCGGACAAAAAAGTTATAGTGTTATCGGTCAAGGAATGATTGAAAGAGTACTTACTTCCTCGTCCCAAGAAAGAAAAGAATTTTTTGACGAAGCCGCAGGAGTAAAGCAGTATCAAATAAAAAAAGAACAAGCTGATACTAAACTAGTGCGTACTAGAGAGAATTTGGGACAAGCCGGAATATTATTACAAGAAATAGAGCCTCGTCTGCGTTCTCTAACTCGTCAAGTAAGAAGATTAGAAAGAAGAGAATTGATCGAAGCGGATTTAAAAAACATCCAGCGGACTCATTACTATCTGCAATGGAGAGAGCTAGATCAAAAATATTTGGCGCTAAAAGAAAATTTCAAGAATCAGAATTCCCAATTAGAAAAATTAGAATCTGAAAAATCAGAGATCCAAAAAAAGATTAGCGTTATCGCTCAAGAGGACACTCGGACCCAGCTTTTTCATAAATTTCAGGCGGAATATCAAACCTATCAGGAAGAAAAAAACAAACTTCTGCAGGAAGAGGCCGTTTTAAAGGGCAAAACCGAGCTGAATTACTTTCAAAAAGGGAAAGGTGAAATTGCTTGGTTAGAAAATAAAAAATCTGAATTAGAACAAACTCAAAAAAATGGCCGTAAGGAAATAGAAGAACTCCGACCGAAATATCTTAAAGAAAAAGATTTTCTGGAACAGCAGTTGGTGGAGCAGAAAAGAATAGTAGAAGAATTTTCCCAGTTAGAGCGGGCGATCGAAGATGGTTTCCAGAAACTCCACAAAAAGCCGGAGCTGGACTTACCATTTATCCAAGATTCCATTGAAAAAATATACTTGGAACAAAAGGGATTTTGGGAGAAAGTAGAAAAAATACAGCAAGTGAAAGAAATTGCAAAACTACGTCGAGAAGCAAATAGTATAATAAGACAGTTAGAAAGCTTAAGAGATCAAATTAGGAATATTAGAACCGATCAAGAAATTGAAGATCTGCCTGGTCTTCAAAAAAGCCTCACTAATCTTTTAAAAACAAAGGATAACTTAGTAAATGAAATAAACAGCAGAAAGATTAAGATTCAATCGATGCAGGAAAAGTTAGATTTATTAGACAGAAAGAATAGTGATAGCGATGAAGAATTTAAAAAAATAGAGCGCGAACTAAGGATAGCCGAAGCATCAACCAAAGATCCAGAATCAATGAAGGAGTTATGGAAAGAGGAGAAAAATGATTTACAGATAAAACTGACTCAATTGGAAAGTAAAATTGGTATTGTTCAGAGTAAGTTGGATTCCTTCAATAAAGAGGAACAGACTAAGAAAGACGAATTACTAAAACAGCAGGGTGAAATTCAAGAACTGCAGATTAAAATAAATAAAATCTCAAATGAGATAAATAACGACAACATTGAAATTGCTAAGATAGAAACAAAGCAAGAAGATTTAGAAAGAGAAATTAATGAAAACTTGGGTTTAGACGAACTTCGAATTATTAAAGAAAACAAAATAGCCACTGATCCGGAAATCAAAAAAATCATTCCTTCCGAGAGAGAAGAAAAAATTAAACGGCTAAAAAACCAGCTGGATTTGATTGGAGGTATTGACCCCGCTATCCAAGAAGAGTATCAAGCTACCTCCGAAAGATATAATTTTCTCACTTCCCAAATTAATGACCTTGAAGCGGCCACCTGTTCTTTAGAGAAAATAATCGAGGAACTAGAAGAAAAAATAAAAAAGCAGTTTAGAGAAGCATTCAATAAAATAAATCATGAATTTAGTAAATATTTCAAACTCTTGTTCGACGGCGGAAAAGCCTCCTTAACTCTTAGAAAAGAAGAATTAGTACTTCCTCAGGAAAAGGAAGAATTAGAAGAAAGAGAAGAACAATCACTGGAACCAACTGAAGAGGGAACGACTAAACCACAGATGACTAAAAAAGAGAAAGTGGTTACCGGAATTGATATCCAAGCTTGTCCCCCTGGAAAAAAACTTTCCGACCTCAACATGTTATCGGGCGGTGAAAAAGCATTAACTTCCATTGCGTTGATCTACGCTATTATTGCTAATAATCCTCCCCCCTTTGTTATTCTAGATGAAGTTGATGCCGCTTTAGACGAAGCAAATTCCATTAAATATGCTAAAATTCTAGAACATTTGGCGCATAAAACCCAATTTGTAACTATTACTCATAATAGAGCGACAATGCATCAGTCCGCGATTCTATACGGCGTGACAATGCAAGAGGAAGGAATCTCTAAATTGCTTAGTGTAAAGATGGAAGAGGTGGATAAAATGAGAGAATTAACAAAAAATAGTTTTTAGGATTAGGGAGCTTACTTTTATTTTTATTCTTAATCTAGGTGATTTAATTATCAAGCATTGACACGGCAGCAGTTATTGGTTAATATCACTTACATACTTATCCGCAATTACTTACTTAAAGAATAAATATGTTAGTTATTCGTCTTAAAAGAATAGGAAAGAAAAATAAAGCGCAGTATCGAATGATAGTACAGGAAAAATCAAGAGCAACTGCCTCTCGTTTTTTAGAAGAGGTAGGATTATATAATCCTCATAATGATCCGGGAGTAGTTGAAATAAAGGAGGATAGAATAAAACACTGGCTTTCTCAAGGAACTCAAGTCTCTCCAACGGTTCATAATATTCTGATAAAAAATAAAATCATAGAAGGAAAGCCAATTCCACTTGGTAGACCCAAGAAGAAAGCGAAGCAAGCAGAAGAAGAAAAACCCGCATCCGTTGAAACAATTGGTAGTAAAGAAGCCAACAAAGATGAAAAAGCTTTGCCGGCAGAACCTGAGAAAACGGCCGGGGCAAAAGAGCCTAAGCAAAAAAAAGAAGCAAGGGAAGAAAAATCAGAAAAGAAAGAGATTATTGCCCAAAAAGAATTTAAAAAGAAATCAGAGAATCAGGAAGGCAAGTAATTAAATACCATCATTGACAGATAAAGCAATTCAGGTATATTTAGAGTTGAAGTCTCTGTTCTGGTATTCCGAAATAGCAAAAAGGAAACTAGAGCTAAAGGTCGGCAGGGAGAAAGAGTTTACTACACACTTAATCAGTAACTTAACAAGGAAATGGCAGAAAGACACCAAGATCAAGAGTTTGTAGAATTCGTCGTAAAAGCATTGGTGGATAATCCTAGTGCAGTCCAAGCCGAAAGGACAGTTGATGAAATGGGAGTACTAATTACTCTCAAAGTTGACCAAAAAGACCTAGGACAAGTGATTGGACGAAACGGACAGACGGCAAAGTCCATTCGGACCCTTCTTCGGGTAGTAGGAGCAAAAAATCAGGCAAGAGTTAATCTAAAAATCTACGAGCCAGAAGGATCACGCGGTCCACGAAGCAGCGCTTCAAGCGAGGACACTAGTGCAATAGACGATCTCAAATTATAAAATAAATCTTTTCAAAGACAAAAGCCGTAGGCCGTGATATAATGGATTTACGGTTTTTGTTTTAAATTTTTTTTATACGGATATGAGATTTGATATCTTAACAATTTTTCCGAAAATTTTTGATTCTTACTTTAGCGAAACAATTATTAAACGAGCATTGAAAAAGAAGTTAATTCAAATCAACATGCATAATATTCGTGATTTCACTACCGATAAACATCATACCGTTGATGATCGACCATACGGCGGTGGTCCCGGAATGATTTTTAAACTAGAGCCAATCTTCCAAGCATTAAAAAAAATAAATCGTCGGAAAAAATCCAAAATTGTTTTATTAACTCCGACTGGTAAGCAGTTTAATCAACAAATGGCCAATCGTTTTGCAAAACTAGACCAGCTTATTCTCATCGCCGGCCGTTATGAAGGAATTGATGCTCGAGTAGATAAATTAGTATCCGATAAAGTATCAATTGGCCCCTATGTTTTGAGCGGCGGGGAACTTCCGGCGATGGTGATAATAGAAGCGGTTACCAGGCTAATCCCGGGTGTATTGGGGCATAAAGACTCAGCAAAATCAGACTCTTTTACCCTTAATAAAGAATACCTGGAATATCCCCAATATACCCGTCCCGCTAAATTCAAGAAATGGAGCGCACCCTCGGTGCTACTTACCGGAAACCATAAATTAATCGAAGCGTGGCGTAAAAAGAAATCTAATATTGCTAGGAAAAATAAGACAGAAAAATAAACATGCTGAAAATAACAAAAGGAAACTTCGCTATATTAGAAAACCGCAACTTTTTAAAACTGTGGTTTTCTCAAGTCTTGTCCCAGCCAGCAAGCAGTATGTTGAATTTTATTCTGGTAATCAAAATCTTTGAAATTAGCAGCTCTAATTTTATTGTAAGTTTACTTGTAGCATTAGTGAGTGTACCGCCCATTTTATTCAGCAGTACCGCGGGAGTTTTAGCCGACAGCTTCAATCGTAAGCAGATTCTCGTTATTTCTAATTTATTAAGAGCGGTGATTGTGGTTGGATTGATATTTTTCGGAGAATCTTACTATTCCATTTTGATATTAGCCTTCTTGGTATCATTGGTCTCTGTATTTTTTAGTCCTGCTGAAACAGCTAGTATTCCAACCCTAACCAAGAATGAGAATTTATTTGCCGCAAACAGTCTTTTTCTATTTACGCTCTACACCAGCTTTTTGATCGGATATTCTTTAGGCGGTCCTTTGCTCTATTGGATGGGCAAGGACGTTTATTATGTTTTAATTGTTTGTTATCTTTTAGCTACCATTATGGATACGTTGCTTCCTCCGCTCAATTACCATTTGCAGGAAAAAAGGGAGCAATTAGGCAGAAACTTGAAAAATAGCTTTAATAAAATATGGAACAAGATAAGAGAAGGAGTTGAGTATATCAAGCATTACCCTTTATTATTAGTTACCATTTTGCAGATTACTTTTGTTTTTTCCGCTGAAAGAGCAATAATCGCTTTGGTGCCGGATTTTGCAACTAATATTTTAAATTTTAATACTAGCCAGATTGGTTATTTTTTAATTGCCCCCGTAGGCTTAGGCGCACTGATGGGAGCTTTGATTGCCAATCGCCTTAAAAGAAAATTTTCCAGAAGAAAAATAATCAGTATCGGTATACTAATTGATGCGATTACTTTAACTTTATTGCCACTTTATAGCGTGTTCGAGAAATATGCTATTAACTTTGCTTACGCCTCTTATTTTTATTGGCTACTTATTTTTTATATTGCAATTCTGGCGTTCTTTTCAGGATTGGCAGATGTAGCAATAATTGTATCAGCGCAAACTATGTTGCAGGAAGCAACTCATAATGAAAAACGCGGCCGGGTTTTTGGTAACTTAACAATGTTAATGAACTTGGTGGGATTACCCTTAGTTTTATTAGTTGGCTACTTAGCTACGTATATTTCTGTTTCCAAAATTATTTTTGTTATAGGATTAGCTACGATTTTAGTGGCGTTTTTGAGCATCTGGATGAATAGAAAGAGGCTGGATCCTATTCACAACTAAAACCCTTGACAGGCCTTAAATAATAGTCTATCATTTAGTTGCCAATGGAAAGAAGGTAATTTTGCTAAAATTAGCTAAAAATTAACTCTTAATTGCCACTTGAAGTAAACCCAAAAGTACAAAAGTACATTTGAATTTAGGAGAAAAAACAGTGATGCCTAAATTAAGAGTTGGACATCTCTGTTTTTTCTTCAAGCAAAAAGGGTAATTAGGGAGAAGAAAAAAAGAACTTTGACAATTATAAGGTGATAGGAATTTCAGATTCTCACTATTGAGAATCAAAAGAACGTCAATTCATTATAAAATTTTTAGAGCCTGATCTCGTGTATTTTATACGTGATCAGATCTTTCTCTGACTGAGAGTTTTCCGCCTTCGGCGGACCAGCTATAGGCTGGGACCCTGATAAGTGGAATTCTCTCTTTTACTGAGAGTTTGATCCTGGCTCAGGATGAACGCTGGCGGCGTGTCTTAGGCATGCAAGTCGAACGATCCCGCGCAAGCGGGAGAGTGGCAAACGGGTGCGTAACACATTGGTAACCTGCCCCCATCTCGACCATAACTCGGAGAAATCTGAGCTAATAGCCGATGTGCTCATCCCGCATATGCGGAATGAGTAAAGATTTATCGGATGGGGAGGGGCCTATGGTCTATCAGCTAGTTGGTGAGGTAAAAGCTCACCAAGGCGACGACGGATAGCGGGTGTGAGAGCATGACCCGCCTCACTGGGACTGAGACACTGCCCAGACTCCTACGGGAGGCTGCAGTCAAGAATCTTCCTCAATGGCCGAAAGGCTGAAGGAGCGACGCCGCGTGCAGGAAGACGCCCCTCGGGGTGTAAACTGCTTTTCTAAAGGAAAAATTTTTGATGGTACTTTAGGAATAAGCCACTGCTAACTTCGTGCCAGCAGCAGCGGTAATACGAAGGTGGCAAGCGTTATCCGGATTTATTGGGCGTAAAGAGTTCAAAGGCGGTCTTGAAAGTCAAAAATAAAATCTTAAGGCTCAACCTTAAGTCCGTTTTTGATACTGCAAGACTAGAGGGTAGGAAAGGCAAACGGAATTGCCGGTGTAGTAGTAAAATGCGTTAATATCGGCAAGAACACCAAAGGCGAAGGCAGTTTGCTGGAATGCTCCTGACGCTGTACGAACGAAAGCGTGGGTAGCGAATGGGATTAGATACCCCAGTAGTCCACGCCGTAAACGATGGATACTAGATATTGGAAGTCTCGACCCTTTCAGTATCGTTTACCTAAGCTAACGCGTTAAGTATCCCGCCTGGGGAGTACGGCCGCAAGGCTAAAACTCAAAGGAATTGACGGGAACCCGCACAAGCGGTGGAGCATGTGGTTTAATTCGACAATAAGCGAGGAACCTTACCAGGGCTTGACATCCTCGGAATCCCGCCGAAAGGCAGGAGTGCCCGCAAGGGAACCGAGTGACAGGTGCTGCATGGCTGTCGTCAGCTCGTGTCGTGAGATGTACGGTTAAGTCCGGAAACGAGCGCAACCCCTGTAGTATGTTAAAGTATTCATACTAGACTGCCCCCTTTAAGGGGGAGGAAGGAAGGGACGACGTCAAGTCAGCATGGTCCTCTGATGCCCTGGGCGACACACGTGCTACAATGGCTAGTAACAATGGGTCCTGCCAAACGGTAACGTGGAGCTAATCCCATCAAACCTAGTCTCAGTTCGGATTGAGGTCTGAAATTCGACCTCATGAAGCTGGAATCGCTAGTAACCGCGCATCAGCCATGGCGCGGTGAATACGTTCTCGGGTTTTGTACACACCGCCCGTCACGTCAAGAGAGTCGGTAATACCCAAAATCTCCTATTACTAGGGGCTTAAGGTAGGATCGATGATAGGGACGAAGTCGTAACAAGGCATCCGTAGCGGAAGCTGTGGATGGATCACCTCCTTTCTAAGGAGTATTGGAGCAAGGTTTTTAATCTTGTCCTCCTAGATGGTCGAGCTTGAAAAAGTTCATGAAACAGAAAAAATTGACGTTCCTGCCAATCGGCAAGTTCCTATCACCTTATAGTTGTCAAAACAAAAAAGATTGGAATTTTGGATATTGTCAAAACCAGTCTTTTTTGTTAGTATAGTTTTACAATTAGTAGTTCGGGGGCGCATAGTCCCGACGTTCGCTGAAAGCGAAGTCGGGATCCCGACTGAAATGTCGGGACTCAGTTGGTTACCCGCCCGCTCCGAGTGCGGAGCAGTCGGGCAGGGAATGCGTCACTGACCCGCCCGCCTTGACTTCGCCCATATGAAAAGAAGAAAAAATAAATAAGCGCGTGTAGCTCAGTTGGTTAGAGCGCGTCACTGATAATGACGAGGTCCCTGGTTCAAATCCAGGCACGCGCACCAAACGTTAATTTAAATTATTTTAAAAGAAGTCAGGCCAAGTCGCCTGCCCGCTTCGAATTCGAAGCAGTCGGGCGTGGGGTGCGGTAATGACGAGGTTGATGGTTCAACTCCTCTCGCGTCCACCAATAATAATTACCGTGAGAAAACGAGAGGACGCGTAGCTCAGTTGGTTAGAGCGTCACATTGACATTGTGAAGGTCAGAGGTTCAACTCCTCTCGCGTCCACCAAAGAACCAATCCAGATATCAAATGTCCTATTACGTTTATATTACAGAAAGTCAAAAAGATTTTTGTTATTATATTGGTGTGACCTCGGATGTCAAAAAGAGACTTTATGAACATAATGCTGGTTTGTCAAAATCCACGAAGCCAAGACGGCCTTTTAAATTAGTTAGAGTAGAGAAATATAATGATAGAAAAACGGCTTATCAAAGAGAAAGGTTTTTAAAATCAAAAAAGAGTTCTAAAATAATTGAAAAAATTATCAAGAGTTAGTCCCGATGTTCGCCGCGAGCGAAATCGGGATCCCGATTCCCGCCTCAGCGGGACATCGGGACTCAGCTGGTTAGAGCGTCACATTGACATTGTGAAGGTCAGAGGTTCAACTCCTGTCGTCCCCACCATGTAATAAATTAATACGCAAGGCGAAGCGCCCGGCCCACTTCGAATGTGAAGCAGTCGGGCGGGGGCGGGGCGTTTCCTTGACATGGAAAAGGTCTCCCGTTCAAGTCGGGATATGCCCACCAAAAGTGCGGGATGAAGGTTAGAGGTTCTCCGCCACTTTAATTTAAAGTATGTTAAGATACGGCGGATCCCGCCCTGCGGGAAAATCCAGTATCGCCCACCAGAAGCTATGATAGCCGAGCACAACTCGGCTTTTTTGAATATCCATAGTATAATTATTCCGTAAGGAATAATTTTTATGTCCCAGATAAACCTTAAGAGAAAAATTCGCAACATTCCTAATTTTCCACAAAAAGGGGTAATGTTTAGGGATATCACTCCTTTGCTGCAAGACAGCCGGTATTTCCAATACACTATTGATCAGTTAGCGCTGCCGTTTAGGAATAAAAAAATTGATATTATTGTTGGCATTGACGCCCGAGGATTTATTTTAGCGGCCGCTTTAGCGTATAAACTAAAAACCGGCTTGGCCATTATTCGCAAAAAAGGCAAGCTTCCCTTTAAAACAATTGCGAAAAAATATTCACTGGAATACGCTAGTGAAGTAATAGAAATGCATCAGGATGCGATCAAACCGGGGCAAAAAGTGTTATTGATTGATGACGTGCTGGCAACCGGCGGAACGATGAGAGCCACCATTGAGATTGTAAAGAAACTAAAAGGGAAAATTGTCGGTATTAGTTTTTTAATCATATTAGAAGCACTACAAGGAGAAAAAAGATTAAAAGGATACCAAATAGATCATTTAATCGAATTTTAATATGAATGTTTTAGGAAAAAATCAGGTAGAGATAGGAATTATCGGAGGGTCCGGTTTCTATAATTTTTTAGATCAGGCGGAAGAAGTAGAGGTCAGCACTCCCTATGGTAAGCCTAGCGACAAAATATCCGTCAGCTTGTATCGAGGACAACGAATTGCTTTTTTACCCCGCCACGGAAAAAAACATCAGTTTATTTCCCACCGTATTCCTTACCAGGCAAATATGTACGCTTTAAAAGAGTTGGGAGTAAAAAGGATAATCGCACCCTGTGCGGCAGGCAGTCTTCAGTTTCAGATTAAGCCCGGCAGTTTTGTAATTTGTGATGAGTTTGTCGATCGGACCCGCAATCGCCAGGACACTTATTACAACGGACCAAAAGCAATTCATATTTCCAGCGTCCAGCCCTATTGCCCGGAGCTGCGAGATCTGGCAATTAAACAATGCAAAAAACTGAAAATTACCGTGGCAGAAAAGGGGACGGTGGTGGTTATAGAAGGACCCCGCTTTTCTTCTGGCGCAGAAAGCCAGTGGTATTCTAAGCAGGGCTGGGAGGTAATTAATATGACCCAGTATCCCGAAGTAGTTCTGGCAAGAGAATTGGAGATGTGTTATTTAAACATATCTTTAATCACTGACTATGATGCTGGTTTAAAAGGGAGCGAAGATATTAAGCCGGTAACCGCTAAAGAAGTTATTAAGGTATTCAACGAAAATATTGATAAGGTAAAAAAACTGATTTTTGCTCTTATTCCCGAAGTTGCTAAAAAGAGAACTTGCCATTGCGGTGAGATTCTAAAAGATGCTCGGCTTTAAATAGAAAAGGGATATCATCAGCAAGTCACTTCCCCGTATTTCTTTAGTTAAGAAATACGGGTTTTTATTACCCTTGACAAAATTTTTATTTGTGATACTATTACGCGTTCAAAATTAGCTGGAACATTGAAAACAAAATAATCAAAATCAAACAACTTCATAAGGGAGGCAAATTATGAAGCGCCTTTATTGCTGGTTGGGCATAATCGCCCTGCTTATTAGTGCTCAGACTTGGGCACAACAGAACATCTCAGGATCGCTTTCAGGAACTCTAGGACCAGGAACCTATTTGGTAGATGGAGACTGTCAAGTTTCCGCGGGACAGTCGTTGATAATTGTTCCGGGCACGACCTTTCTACACACCGGTCACTTCACCTGGAACATCTATGGATCGTTGCACGCGGTGGGTACGTCCTCATCCCCAATTGTCTTTACTCATCAATCGCCCAATATGCTGAACAAGTGGGCAGGGATTCGCTTCCAGCAGGGAGCATCAAGTTCAAGCGTTCTGATATGGTGTCAATTCCTATGGAGCCAGAATGGGGGGAGTCCTTACTCTGAAGGTGGTGCCATTTATTCAGACCACGTAGCCATCACCATTAGAAATTGTATTATCGATTACTGCCATGCATCAGATGGCGGCGGTATTTACTTGGATGACGCCGATAATAGTATTATTGATAGTTGTACTATCACTAATTGCTTCGCTAATAGCGGCGGCGGCATTCAAATTAATGGATCCAATGTCTATATCGCCAATTGCGCGATTGGGAACAATTCATCGACTAGTACATGAAGTTCCTGTGGTGGCGGCGGGTTCCGCTGTGACAATTCAACTGTGATTTTTGAAAGTAACATTATCTATGCTAACAGTGCGACTACAAAAGGTGCCGGCATTTATCTAGTCAATGCTCAAGCTGCTCTAAGTAGAAACACAGTTGTAGCTAATCATCAACCGACCACAGTATCGATATCCCGAGGTGCTGGCATTTATGCCGATCCGGTAAATGGAGCAACCGCAGCAGGGGAAAACAACATTGTCTATTTTAATCAGGCCTATGCTAATTCCCAGTTCTACGGTAATGTCGGTTTCAACTACAGCTGCGTGGCGACAAGTATGGCTGGCACGGGAAATATCACCACCAATCCGCAGTTTGTAAATTATCTCTATTATAATTACCAGCTGCAATCCTCATCACCCTGCATCGATACCGGTGATCCTACTAGTCCCCCTGACCCGGACAGCACCAGAGCTGACATGGGAGCAATCTATTTCCCCCAAGAATATCAGCAAGGGATTCCCAGACCAGTAGATGATCTGATTGCCATTAGATCAGGCAATGATATTCATCTATCTTGGTCGGCGGTAACTCAAGACACATCGGGCGCTCCAATCAGCGTTGATTATTACCGGATTTACCGAAGCAATAATCCATGGTTTAATCCGGCCGCTCAATACCTGATTGATTCAACGACGGCCACTTCGTTCTCTGATCCCATTTTGGATTACCATTACTTTTACCAAGTGACTGCTGTCTACATCAACGAGTAGTACAAAAATTAAGCCCCATGTGCTTTTTTATGGGGAAACGCATGGGGTTTTTTATTTGGCAAAAACAGCCCACAAAACATTGACATTTCCATATTTTAATGGGTAAAGTCCGATTATTCGGACCTAAAATGTTTAATTATCAGCTTAAATAAAAGGTTTTCCTGATCTTTAAAACTTAATTTTCTCTGGTTGTATCTCCAGACGTATTCTCCTAGGTAGATTGGTAA
>Ga0210051_1002301_pt1 | contig 19262 bp, 17 predicted proteins | sample CryGey092014_all_FD_185464 | JGI IMG/M metagenome (GOLD analysis project Ga0210051, IMG submission 185464) | Groundwater microbial communities from aquifer - Crystal Geyser CG23_combo_of_CG06-09_8/20/14_all (SPAdes) (version 2) | ecosystem: Environmental > Aquatic > Deep subsurface > Groundwater... | reverse complement strand
TAATTACCTACCAACAAATCTCCGGGAAATGGCAACCAACCTTTTAAAAAACTTGGCCAAAAAAACAAGCCAGTAACTAATAAAAAAAACAAAAGAATTAACAAACCCTTTTTATGCTTCATTGGGAGTGGTTCTTTAGTATTTGGTAAAGTCTCATCGAGTAATGGGGATCAGGCCGAGGATACTCAGCCACCAGTTTTAACGGCCACTCTTGAGAAACTTTTTGAGTTTCATTAAAAACAAAATAACTTGGTTTTTCCTTGGATTTTTCCATCGCCTCGAGGGGAATTTCTTTAACTGGCCAAAATCCTTTTATTTCCACATTGGAATTATCCCATAAATAAAGCTCAAGAGAGGCAGGCATTAAACCAAAGGTACCTTCAGTGCCAATAAAAATTTTGTCAGCCTTGGCTTTCTCGTTAGCAAAAGCTACAATCTCTTTAATCCCATAACCGGCTGGCCAACTGTCTATGTATTGATTTCTGTCATTCTGAGGAATAAGGGCCATTTTAGGATTAGAAAGAAGTCTAAAGTCAATATAGAGAGAAAAAGTAAAAAGTAAAATGTAAAAAGTAAAAAGTAGCCACTTCCTCCTTATCCTTTTAGTTATCTCTTCTAAACTCCAAGCGGCTAAAACCAAAAGTGGCAAGCTCATAAAAAGAATAAAACGAGGATATAAAACCTTACCAAAAAGGGCCAGGGCAACAAAAGGAGCAAAAAACCAAGAAAACAAAAGTAGTTTTTCTTGAGTTTTCTGCCAAATGAAAATTAAAGAAAGAATAACTAATATTACTATCGGTAAAGTTAAATAATTAACCAGCCAGTCAAGCTGTCCTTTTAAATTCCCCCAGAAAAACAAAAAGGGGTGGGATAACCATTCTCTTATCGGATAAACAAAGGTAGTATCCTTCTGAGCAATCATATGAAACCAGGGAGAAAGACGAAGGATAGAGTAAAAAATTTGAGAAATCACCACAGCCAAAAAGACTAATCCTAACCACCTCAGTAAGTTAAACAATCTTTTTTTATCCCTCCAGTCAAAAAGAAGCAAACTTAGAGGCACAAGATAAATATTAAAAAAACCAGAAGTCTTAGTCAAAATACCTCCACCTAAAATCCAGCCCAAAATTAAAGCCACATCAAGCCTGAAGGTTTTGACTAATAAAACTAAGCCAACAAGGCTAAAGATACTAAAAGTCCCTACCATGGCATCCATTAAAGCCATTCGGTCATAAAGTAAACAAAATGGAGAAGTAAGATAAAGAAAGGCGGCAAAGAAAGCCAGTCGTCGGTTTTCAAAAAGAACAAAACTCAAGAACCAAATTCCAACCATTGACACTAATCCAGTTAAAACTGAAACTACTCTTCCGGCAACTAACGGATCTTGGATAAATTTCATCATTACCATCGTTAACCAGACAAAAAGAGGTTGCTTTCCATCAGTTAGGGAAATAAATCGCCAGGAAGCATCATTTTTAGCAATCTGGGCCCAGCGAAGATAAATTGCCTCGTCAACAAATATGGGAATAATCGTGAGATTAATAAGCCGAATAAAAAGAAATAAACCTAAAAACAAAAGGCTAACAATTATTTCTATTCTATACTTTTTGACCAAGGTAACAACCATATGATGGCAATTATACAAGAATGGAGCCAAAAAAACTTATTTCGCCAGAAACAAACTTGTTTATTTCGCCAGAAACAAACTTGTTTATTTCGCCAGAAACAAACTTGTTTATTTTGTCGCATATCTTTTAATGAAGTAGACTAAAAAACTTAAACTGATAGGCAATGCTGTTAACCAAAGTTTAATTGTTGGCACTGGGGGGTTCCAGTGACCATAATATAAAAAGGGGGTATAACGCAAAAGAGAACCTAGGGAAAAACTAGCGGTAAGCCAGAAAAGAAGTTGGCTTGAAAGACTCAGAGCTACAAATGGTAGAACCCAGAGAAGATACCACGGCTGAAATCCAATATAATATGAAATTGCAAAAACAGCTAAATACATTAGTAAAATAACAATAATATTAAGCTTCTGGTAGTCAACTTTTTTCTTCCTAACTCTCTGCCAAATCACTAAAATAAAAGCCGGAAGCAAAATGACTGTCGAGTATTTAATCCCAACCGAAAAAAGCAAGGACATAAAGGAAGCAAAATAATTTTTCTTTAATAAAAAGTAAAAAAACAAAAGGGCAAAAAAAATCATTACTCCATCATAATGGCCACTAACTAAACTTTCTAACAAAATAAGAGGGTTGAGGGCATAAAAAGCGAGATGAAAAATTGGATTTTTTACATTTAAAACTCGCAAGATTTTATCAATCAGCCAAATCGTCCCTAAATAGAAAATCGTCATCATTGCTTTAAACCAAAAAAGTTGCAGGATAAATTTTCCAAATCCCAAAACAAAGGGAAAAATTGAAAGCCCTATCCAAAACGGAGGAAAAATGCTGGGTCTGTGAGTCCAGTGCATAAATCCCAGCATTGGATCTTGGGGAAAATCTAAAGGCTTAACCTTATAAGGATTCTGGTGGTAAAAAGCAACTGTTTTGGCATCAAAAATATAATTAAAAATATCATGAGAAAAAGCCGGATAAGAAAAAAGCAAAACTAAAGCAGTTAAACCAATCAACCACCAAAGATTCTTAGGAAGTAACCTGTCTTTTTTAGCCAACCACAAAAGTAAAACGTAAAAAACGAAAAGCAGCAATAATATTCCTAAGTAAAAACCCGTAGATAAAGGGCGATTAAAATAACCAATCAACTGAAAGTTTTTCTGAATACCCTGCCACCACGAAACGCGCGTCAAGGTTAAACCTAAATCGATTTGGGTAAAAGAATAAAGAAAAAGCAATAGTATACTTACAATCCAGCCAAAACTAACCAAATTAATCATAGTAACCCCTTAAATCACTTAATTTAACCCTTAAAATTTCTTTTAACATTTCCCATGATTCCTTGATGAAGCTACGCTGTTTTCCCCTGGCGATGTCTTTGTCTTCCCAAACTACTGGCACCTCGGCGATTTTGTAACCTAGCTTGTCAGCGATAAAAAGAAGCTCAACGTCATAGGCACTGACTCGCCAACCATAAACTTGAGTTTTGGCTCGAAAAACCTGAAGTCTAGGAAATAAATCAAGGGCAACCTTTCGCCTTAAGGCTTTAAATCCACACTGAGTATCTCTGATGCCCCGTAAGAGCAATGAACGACGAAGACCGAGAAAAATGAATGAGGCAATTTTCCGATAAAGGGGAAAGTTCTTTCTGGCGGCACCCCGCGAACCAATGACGATGTCGCAGTCTTGGAAAAAGGGCAAGAGTTTCTTAAGTTGATTAATGGGAGTGGCTTGATCCATGTCAGTCAAAAGAATCCATTCACCTTGCGCCTTTTCAATACCCCTTCTGACGGCAAAAGGTTTACCGCCGTGTTTATCTTTAAGATGGACAAAATTCTTTTTGTCAGCAACAATTTTTTCCACAATTTGCCAACTATTATCCGTTGACTCATCATCGAAGATAATTACTTCCCAGGAAAATTCTTGTTTTTTAAGAAAACCACCAACATCCTCTAACACCCCCCGATGTATGTTTTCCGATTCGTTATAACAAGGAATAATAACTGAAAGAAAGGGTTGCTTATTGCGAAGCAACAAGCTCTGCTTATTGCGAAGCAACAAACTTTGTTTATTCATTACCTTGATAGTGTACTAACTTCATAACCGCAATTCCACCTGGCGCTGTCCAACTGCCAACAATTTCTGCCCTTCCAAAACCAGCAATTTCCCATAAAGAATGACCCAAGGGTTTACAATCAGCCATCTCACAGACTACCAATAATTGCTCGGTGACTGTTTTTCTTTCCGGATCAACTTGAGGATTTTCAAGCGTTATCGGTTTTCTTCCCCAAATTTCCAAAAAATAACGATAGGCATGGTCTGAGTTTTGTCCGGTAATTAGGGCAAAATTGAATGGTTTCCCTTCTGTTTTATCAATAATCATTCTGGCAATTTGTTTTGTTTGGTCAAGTTGGCGATTGGGCGGATATCGAAAAGGGATACCCCGAAGGTTAACAAAAACAAGACAACCCAATAAGAAAATAACCAACCAGCCGGACAATTTGTTTATTCTGGCAATCTTATCCAAAACAAGTCCGGTCAATAAAAACGGTAAAGGAAACATAAAGCCAAAATAATAATCATAAATAGACTTTTGATAAAAAATAAACAGACCAATACCTATCACCAACCAAAAAGAAAGCAACATCAGCGCAAACTTCTCTTTCCCAAGCTTTACTCGCCCTCCCTGCCAAAAAAGCATCATCAAAGAACAAGCCAACAATAAAGCTGCCAGCGCTTCTTGATTATTGGTCACCAACCGGTTAAAAAGACGAAAAGTAACATCGGCGATAATGGGTAAAAATCTTTTAATCGCAAAACCTGTTTCTTTTCCAAAAAATACAAAACGATAAAGAGTTTGAAAATTGGGAAAGTTATGCCTTAATTCGAATAATAAGAATGGCAACCAACCTAAAAGAAATCCGCCAATTGCCCCAAAATAATACTTTAAATATTTAAACTGACAAAAAAACCTTAAAAGATAAACCGCAATAACAACCATCAAAAATGTTGCTAGATAATGAAGCTGAATCAAAATGCCAAATAAAAATCCTATTAATAATAGAAACTTTGGTTTGTCTTCTACTACCATTTTCCAGGTTACCCAAATAATCAAAAGTGAGAAAAATGGCATCAAATTCGGATTCCAAGAAGACCGAGAATAAGCAACAACTAAAGGCGAAATAGCGTAAAGTCCAGCGGCTAACAATCCAACCCTATTATTAAAAAAATCTTTTCCTGCTTTATAGACCAAAAATACTGTGGCAATGCCGAAAAGAGCCACCATCACTGCCGGACCAACCGGATCTAAACGAAAAGCCCATAAAAATGGAATCATAAAATAGTAGTAAATTGGTCCCAGGAAAAAACCGCCTACGCTGGCGGTCGGACCTAATAAAGTAAATTTATGGTCAACGATTATTCTTTTTACCACTAAAACATCTCGACCCTCGTCACCTAAAAACGTTATATAATCAGCAATCCGGTAAAGCCGCAAAAAAGCCCCAAGCAAGACAACAAAAACAAGAAGAATAAACTCAATTTTGTTTTCCTTAATCCAATTGATTAACCTTTTCATCGAAGCTTTCTCCAAAGTTTAAAAAGATTAATAAGACTTCCAATGACGACCTTAATATTCGCACCAGTCTGCTTGCCTTGCCTTCTTGGATAATGACCAACTCCAATTTCGGCGAATCTAAATCCTAAACGCTTGGCTTTTACTAAAAATTCAATCTGGGTCACTTTTTCTTCGGCTTCAAGAGGCTGAATTTCCTCAAAAACCTTTCTTTTTATAAGTTTAAAACCACAAGAATAATCTTTAACATCAAGACCAAATAAAATTTTAGCAATTAAGTTCCAGACAAAGCCGTAAAAGCGCCTAAGGGCTGAATCAGCTCTTTTTATGCGGTATCCTAAAATCAAGTCAGCTTCTTTTGTAAAAGGTAAAAATTTTTTTATATCCGAAAAATCAAATTGACCATCGGCGTCGGTAAAAGCCACCCAGGAATATTTACTGGCGGCAAAACCAGACTTTAAAGCCGCCCCATAACCACGATTAGGAGCGTGAGTAATCATCCGAACCTGGGGATTTTTCTTAATTAAGCCCTCAACAATTTCTCTAGTTTTGTCTGTCGAACCATCATCAACAACGATAATTTCCCATTTTTTGGTAATTTGAGGAAGAATCTTAGCCGCTTTAGTAACCGTCGCCTTAATATTCGTCTCTTCGTTGTAAGCAGGGAAAAAAACCGAGAGTTCTTTAACTTTCATTTTTTGCTTTTCCAAATGACACGGGTATACATGAAATAGTTGTAGGGAACAACAAGGAAAACAATAATAAAGGGTAAAAGAATTTGGCGGTATTGTGGACCGAGAATTTTTACTCCCAACGTCCCGGCAACAGTCATAATCAAAAGCGCTCCGGCGGAAGTAAGATTAAAATGAAAGAATTTTTTCAGAATTTGGATTACCCCGCGAATTTGTTTAGCTTTAAAAGTCCAAAGATTATTAAAGGTGAAATTGGAAATTATTGATAATTCGGTCGAAAGTGCCCAAGCCAATGCCTCTGGCCAGTACCAAATAGCAGCAAAAAGCTGAAGAGTAGTCGCATTAATTACATAACCAATAAAACCAACGACGCAAAATTTAAAAAACTGTTGCGAGCGTTCAAGGCGGATTTTGGTCGCCTGAATTACTGTTTCAATAATGTCTCCAATAAACTGTTTATTAAAACCAACTTTTGCCGTACCAGCTCGTCTATTCTCATAAATAGCTGGAATTTCGATAAATTTTGCTCCTGTCTTAGAAAGCTCATATATCATCGTTGATTGAATCACAAATCCCTTAACGTTTAACTGACCAAGATTGACTTTATCCAAAACTCCTTTTACCCGAATCGCCTTAAAACTACCGGCTAAGTCTTTTACTTCCCTAATTCCTCCCCACCAATAATTAATCAGGTCGTTTGAAATAAAATGAGTCAATTTTCTAAACCAATTGAAGTTGTCTTTGCCACCCTTAACATGGCGAGAGGGAACCACCACGTCATAGCCTTCTTCAATTTTTTTAAGCATTTCGGGAATATATTTGGGATTCCACTGAAAATCAGCATCATTAGGAATCACCACATCAGCTTCTAGCTTCTCCATCGCGTATAAATAAGCCTGAATCATGGAAATTCCCAAGCCCCTGGGTGTTTCTAAAAGATAAAGGTTTTTTCTGGTTTTTGCCATTTTTCTAACTATCTCGCCCGTGCCGTCAGGAGAATGACTATCAACAATCAAGGTAAAAAAATCATATTTAGGATTTTCCTTAGCAATTTTATCTAAGGCCTCAACCATTTCACCCACAACTTCTTTTTCGTTATAGGTAGCGATTAAATGAACTACTTTCATCTTCCTATTCCTTCATAAACAAATCCTAACTTTCTTAACTTACTTCGATTACAGATATTTCTGCCATCAACAACAATTAGTGATTTCATTAATCTTTTGACTTTTTTGAAATCTAAATTTTTATATTCACTCCATTCGGTAATTAAAAGAAGAGTATCAGCGCCCTTTAGGGCTTTATATGGATTATCAACAAATTTCACTCCAGTAATAATTTTTTTTGCCTCGGGAATTGCCACCGGGTCGCAGGCTCGAATTTTTGCTCCTTGTTTTTTTAATTCCTTAATCACATAAATCGATCTCGCCTCGCGCATGTCCGAGGTTTCCGGCTTAAAAGCCAAGCCCAAAACAACAATAATTTTATCGCGAAGCAACAAACTTTGTTTATTTTTAATCGACCCGCCATTCAGTCTTACGACTTTTTTAATAAAATAATCGACTTGAGCTTGGTTGGCAGCTTGAACCGCTCTTAAGATTTCAAAATTATAGTCTACTTGCCCGGCTAAGTTGATTAGTGTTGCCACATCTTTTGGAAAGCAACTTCCCCCATATCCCAATCCAGCGCCAAGAAAATCCGGACCAATACGACTATCCATTCCCATTCCCGCCATTACCTTATTAACATCAGCCCCAAATTTATCACAAAGAACGGAAATGGCGTTGGCAAAAGAAATTTTGGTTGGCAAAAAAGCATTTGAGGCATATTTGATCATTTGGGCGCTGGCAGAGTCACAAATTAATCGTTTTCCGGAAATTTTCCGATGAAGTTTTAGTAATTTATTAACCACTAATTTTTTTTCAGCGCCAATAATGACCCGATAAGGATGAAGAGTGTCCTCCAGGGCTTTGCCCTCTCGCAGAAACTCTGGTATCGAGGCCAACTCAAACTTAATTTTGGTATATTTTTTCATCCATTTTTTGATTTCCTTATTTATTCCTGGAGGAGCAGTGCTTTTAATAATAATAATCGCTGGTTTTTTAAGATTTTTAGCAACTGATTCAGTTGCTGACCTAAGATAGCTTAAATCAATTTTCCCATCTTTATTTGGGGTACCAACACAAACAAAAATTACTTCTGCATTGCAAATAGCTTCCTGATAATTTTTGGTAAATCGAAGTTGACCGGCCTTAAAATTTTTAATAATCAGTTTATCTAACCCTGGTTCATAAAATGGAGTTTTACCGGCAGTAAGTTTCTTAATTTTATCCTCGTCTATCTCCACTACCCAAACTTTATGGCCAAAATTAGCAAAAACTGCGGCTGTTACTAAACCAACAAATCCGGCACCGACAACGGCTAAATTCATGGTTTAAATATAGCATAATTTTATGGTAAGATGAAGCCAGAATGAAAATTGATATTTTAACTTTATTTCCGGAAATGTTTAAGGGACCGTTTGAAGAATCAATTGTTAAGCGCGCCCAGGAGAAAGGGTTAGTAAAAATAAAAATCCACAATCTTAGGAATTGGGCAATTGATAAAAGAGGCTCGGTTGATGATAAACCTTATGGTGGTGGAGTAGGTATGGCGTTAAGGGTTGAACCTATTCATGAAGCACTTCAATCTCTAAAGTCTAAAGTCAAAAATCTAAAATCTAAAGTCATTCTTCTCGACCCGGCTGGAAAACCGTTTAATCAGAAAAAAGCCTTGGAACTCTCAAAACTTAATCGTCTAATCCTGATTTGCGGTCATTATGAAGGAGTGGATGAACGCGTCAGGGAATATTTGGTTGATGAAGAGATTTCCATCGGCGACTATATTTTAACCGGTGGCGAACTACCGGCAATGGTTGTAATTGATACCATCGTTAGACTAATTCCTGGCGTTCTGAAAAAACCAGACGCCATCAAATCCGAATCCTTCTCAAAATTGGAAATTGGAAATTGGAAATTGGAAACTTCTCTAGAGTATCCGCAGTACACCCGCCCAGAAAATTTCCGCGGCTGGAAGGTGCCAGGGGTTCTTTTATCTGGCAATCACAAAAAGATCGAAGAGTGGCGAGAAAAAAAAGCTTTAGAACGAACTAAAAAACGAAGACCTGACTTATTAAAAGGCTAATTCATAAATCTGGATTTTGGCGATGAAGTTCATCTATAGCTTCGTTCCAAGACATAAATTTCATCCCAAGTCGTTCTTGAGTCTCCAGAGTCTTAAGACCACCGCGTTCAGGTATTAGAGCCACCCCCGGATGATTCTCGTAATATTTACTCATCCATCCCGTCTCAACCACGCCCTTTACGCCTTTGAATTCATGAATCAGATATGAAGCAAAAGAAAAAGGCGTAGTTACTTCCCTACTGGCGACGTGATAAATGCCTGTAATTTTTCTTTCTGATATCCTTTTGAGAGCTTCAACTAGCTCATCTATGAAGGTAGGGGTAATATATTGGTCAATAAACATTGAATAGAGTTCACCGTCACCGTAAAGTTTCAAAATTCGACGAGCAAAATCAAGCTCTTTAAATGAAACACGAAAAGGATATGAAATTCTGACAATGGCGAAATCTCCACCAACTTCCTGGATTGCTTTTTCCCCGATTAATTTTGTCCAACCATACCAGCTTATATCTTTTGGAGATTGGGCTGTCTTGGCCTTTTCAGTATAGGGACCTTCATTTGGTGGAAAACCGGGGAAAACAAAATCAGTAGAAATTTGAATCAAAGGAATCTTATTTTCCCGACAAACTTCGGCTAAATTCCTTGGACCAACAGCATTTACTATAAAAGCCTTGCTCTTTTCTCCTTCTGCTCTTTCTTCTTCGATTTTATTAACATTAGTTAAAGCGGCAAAATTAATCAAAACTTCCGGCTTTTTCTCTTCAACCCAACTCCTAATGGCTTCTTTATCAGTAATATCAAGCTCCTTAATGTCAGTGGAAAAAAGAGATTTATAGTCAGGAGAGCAAAGTTCAACAAAACGAGAGCCGACTAAACCGTTAGCCCCAGTAACCAAAATTCTTTGGTTGTTTTTTAACCGCTCTTTTCCTGGCTCTTCTTCTCTTGTCATTTTCTCCTTAATTAAAAACGCCCCTAGTGGGGCAGGTTTTCACTCTAGCCTATTTTAACAAATTTCACTATCTTTTTCCATATTGTCTTTGATAATACTTTTGATATTCACCTGATTTGATTCTTTTCCACCAAGACTGATTATTAATATACCAGTTAATTGTTGTTTCAAGATAAATTTCAAAATCGTATTTTGGCTGCCAACCAAGCTCGTCCTTAATCTTTCGCCAATCAATAGCGTAGCGCCGGTCATGCCCCGGGCGATCTTTGACAAACTCCATCCATTCGTCGGGATTTTTCCCCATGAACCGACAAATCTTTTTGATTACTTGTAGATTGGCAATGTCTTTGGTCATTCCCCCAACACAGTAAGTCTCCCCTACCTTTCCTTTCTTCAAAACCAAATCAATCGCTTGACAATGGTCTTCAACATAAAGCCAATCTCTAACATACAAACCATCTCCATAAATAGGCACCTTTTTTCCTTCTAAAAGATTAGTGATAGCTAAAGGAAGAAGTTTTTCCGGAAATTGATAAGGACCATAATTATTTGAGGTATTGGTAATTGTTATTGGCAAACTATAAGTTTTCAAGTAAGCTCTGACTAAATAATCGGAGGCTGCTTTTGAAGCGGCATAAGGACTGTTTGGAGCAAAAAGAGTTTTTTCATTAAATTTTTTCCTTGAGTTTAAGGATAAAGCGCCAAAAACTTCATCAGTAGAAACATGATGAAAGCGTTTAATCTTAACCTCCAAAGCAGCGTCAAGCAAAATTTGTGTTCCGATTACATTGGTCATCACAAAAGCAGCCGGCGCCATAATCGAGCGGTCAACATGAGTCTCGGCGGCGAAATGGACGACAACATCGATTCCTTTTATTGCCTCTCGAACTATCTTCGGATTACAAATATCACCTTTGATAAATTGGTAACGAGGATTCTTCTCAATTTCCCGAAGATTTTCGAGATTGCCAGCGTAAGTGAGCTTATCGAGGTTGACTATTTTGTCCTTTTTATATTTAGCCAGCCAGTAGCGGATGAAATTACTACCAATAAAACCAGCCCCACCGGTAACCAAAAGTTTCATTTTATTCCTTTCTTTTTTGCCCAATATTGGCTAGCTCTTAAAAGTGATTCGAATGTCCCGGCATCGGACCAAAATCCTTTTAATTCTTCCCAGCGCATTGTCCCGGCTTTAACATAAAGATTATTGACATCGGTAATTTCTAGCTGACCTCTTTTGGATGGCCTGCATTTTCTGATATAATCAAAAACTTTATTGTCGTAAATATAAAGACCGGTTACCGCATAAAGAGATTGTGGTTTCTTGGGTTTTTCTTCAATTTTAATAATTTTTTTTCGATTCTTTTTATCAAAAACCGGAACACCAAAACGCCTTGGGTTTGGAACTTTTTTCAAAAAAATTACTGCCCCCTCTTTAAAACGTCTGACGGCTGGTCCAATGTTAGCATCTGTCGTATTATCTCCTAAAATCACTATCAAGGAACCCCCATCAGCAAAATCCTCGCAAATACTCAAAGCATCAGCAATTCCCCCCACAGCATCATTTTGATAGCCATATTCTAAATGTTTCAAACCCAACTCTTTGCCATTTTTTAAAACTTGAATAAAATGCCCAGAATGAGGACCGCTGGTTACCACCATCACTTCTCTAATTCCTGCCCGAACAAGAGTTTGGATAGGATAAAAAACCATCGGTTGATTATAGATTGGAAGAAGATGTTTGTTGGTAGCGAAAGTCAGAGGATAGAGTCTAGTTCCCAGACCACCGGCTAAAACTACTCCCTTCATATTAGTTTTTAGTTTTGAGTTTTAAGTTTTAAGTTTTTTATGTGTGTTTGTCGGCGACAACAAAAGCTCCGTAGGATTCTGGTTTGGTTTTAGCGGTAAAACCATTACCGTTAACCATTCCAACCACCTCTTTAATCATCTCCCGAGTAGGACCGACGTCACCAACATCAATATGAATCTCTAATTTATATCTTTCGCCATTAAGATTTTTAGTCAGTCGGGGAACCAATTTTTCTGCCAATTGAATTGATAAAAGAGTCTCGGTATAAATTTTATCCCGCAAACTCCCAATTTTATCAATTTTATTTTTTTGCCAAAAATATCGACCACCTTTGCCTTTTCGGTGAATAACAACGGCGGTAACAAAGGCAATTTTTTGTTTTCCATTTGGTTTTCCCGTCTTCGAATCGGTGCCAATTACTAAACTATAAAAATAATCTGGTTCTTCGTTCATAAATCCGACTAATTCTTCAACCATTCTTTTGATGGCCATCCGCCCCTTGGTAGGACTAATAAATATTTCATTACTATTCATAAATTAAGAGTATTTTACCATATCTTCGGTCAAATTGGTATAATTAAAGTATGGAAATCAAATTGAAAAATATCGGAATTAATCGCTGGCGGGTTGAACGCCTGCCTGCCGGCAAGGCAGGGCTACCTGGAATGCAGGCTGGAACAATTATTTATGCCAAAAAGGAACTTCTCTCTCAAGTTTACAACGACCAGTCCTTAATTCAACTGATTCAATCAGCCTCTTTACCAAAAGTCATTTCGCCGGTGGTTGCCATGCCTGATGTCCATGAGGGTTTTGGCTTACCAATCGGCGGAGTAATGGCTACTGACGGTCTGGTTTCTTCAGGAGCGGTGGGGATGGATATCAATTGCGGCGTCCGGCTGCTTTTTAGTCAAATGAAATACGATCCTAAAACCTTTTCCCAAGAAGTTCTTCGTCTTTTGATACACAAAATCGAGCGCGTCATTCCTATTGGTTTAGGTGGAAAACACCGTCAACAAATAACCAATATCCCCTTTAAAGAAATTATCACTAATGGGGCTCAGGCTTTAGTAGAAAAAGGCTACGGTAATCCTGAAGACACCGAATCGATCGAAGAGAACGGAAAGCTCGCTGGAGCCAAACTCAACACTCTTTCGCCTCGGGCAATCAACCGGGCAGAAAAAGAAGTAGGCACCCTCGGTTCGGGTAACCATTTTATTGAAATCCAGGTTTTGTCTGAAATTTTTGCCCAAGATTTAGCCAAAAAATGGGGTCTATTTGAAAATCAAATTTGCGTTATGATTCACACTGGCTCACGGGCGTTAGGACATCAAACTTGTTTAGATTATACCCATAAATTTTTCCAAGAAGAATCAAAATATGGCATTAAAGCCCCGGTTTATAATTTAGCTTCACTCCCGGCTGACTCTCCAACCGGTGCCGCTTATCTTTCGGCCATGGCTGGTTGCGTCAATTTCGCTTTTGCTAATCGTCAGCTAATTACTCATTTTGTCCGCCAGGTATTCTCTGAAGTCCTCACTACCCACAACCCACCACTCACCCTCTTGTATGATGTTGCTCATAATATTGCCAAATGGGAGACTCACCATGGTAAAAAAGTTTTAATCCATCGCAAGGGAGCCACCCGAGCTTTGCCTGCTGGTCATTCTCAAAATCCACCCCATTATCTTGAAACCGGTCATCCGGCCATTGTTCCTGGAAGTATGGGGACTTCTTCTTATGTCATGGTTGGTTTACCCCAAGCTGCAGAAACTTATTATTCAATTAATCACGGGGCAGGTAGGACTATGAGCCGAGGAGAAGCCAAAAGAACAATTAAAAAGGAAGATTTTGAACAAAAAATGGGGGAAATTCTTTACAACAAACCTTTTGGGGTTATTGCCGATGAAGCTCCCCAAGCTTATAAAGATATCGATTTAGTGGTCGAAACCTTAGTTGAAGCCGGGTTAACCAAAAAAGTCGCCAAACTCCGCCCTTTGGCAGTAATTAAAGGAGATTAACTCCGCATTAAAAGAAATATCACAATCACGCTGGCTATCACCGCCACCACAATATATTCCCAAATAATCCGCCAGTGGAGTTCTTTTTCAATCGCGTGGTGAATAATTCCCCAAATAACATAAGTAATTCCTAAACCAATAGTTATCCAAATCTGCGCCATCCGATTAAAATTAAATATCCAAAATAGACCAAACCCAACCGACAAAATCGCCATTAATGATAAATAATGCTTCAGGTCTTTCATATCTAATATCTAATATCTAGTATCTAACATCTATTATAATATTGCTCCTGGGGTAGTCAAAATAACTGATAATAATAAGGCGCCAATGAAAATCAAATGGGCTATATTTCTGCCTGAAAGCCTAATAATCCTTCTTTGATAAACCAAAATTATATCCAAAACTAGAGCCCCCAAAATAATTCCCAGTAAAAAGATAGCAATGGTCTTTGTCAACCAGAAGGGCGAAAGCAATGGTGGAGCAGTTGTCTCTCCTCTTGCTTGAGCTAGAGCCACTGGAAGGGCTAAGGGAGTCTTCTCTTCAACAATTGAAGCCTCGCTGGTTATCTGGGGTCTTTGGGCTATTGGCGCTGGGGTAGGCGTGCCAAAAAGTTGGACCACTAAAGTTGTCTCCACCCCATTTAATGTTCCATTAACCACCGCCAAACCAGTTTCTTTATAATTTGAATTTAAAATATTATCCCGGTGGGTTGGCGAATTCATCCAAGCTTCAACTACCCCCTCGGAATTCATAAAATCTCGAGCTAAATTCTCTCCAGCGTAAGTATATTTATAGTCAACTTCCTGAAAAAATGCCCAGGGGTTTCGACCCGAAGGAGAATTATGAGCCCAATAATTAAAAGCAAACATATCCCCAGCTTTTCGCTGGGCTGCCTCATTTAGTTTTCCGTTAATTGTCAATGGCGATAATCCCTGTTCGGCTCGTTTCTGATTAGTGAGGGCAATCACCTGTTCTGGGGTAATATTTGAAGCAAAACCCAAAACCGCAGGCGCGACTAAAAGATAAAAATTAATGGCAAACTGATATATCAAAAAGAAGGCGACAACAACCGAAAGAGTTGAAGGATGAAGAATTTTTGCCCGATGATTATTTGAATGACGGGGAACGAATAAATGTCTTACCCACCAGAGCAGGTTCATGAATTTATAATAGCACTTTTTTATTTTTTGCGAAAGAAACGGAAGTAGAAAACAAAACCACCGCCAATACCTGCTAGTCCAATCAGAATTAGAATCCACCAGTTGCGAGGCTTAGTTTCTATGCCGGCAACTTCCCCTTCTTCTGTTGCTAACGCCGGACCAAGCTCTCCGGAAGGAGTAGCTTCACCCAACACTCCAGGTAAAAATCCTGGGGCAACCGCAGGAGCCCCGGCCACTCCGGTAATGGCTCCTGGTGTTATCGGCCCTGTAAAATCACCGGGCATACAGCCATTACCTGCCCTTAGCCAAAACCAATATGTCCCACTACCTAAACCGGAAACAGTATAGGTGTTTACATTACCAACGTCCGGATTTCCCCATTTAGGCGGCCAAGAAGGATCATCAGAATAAGCAATTAAAAAATAAGTATAGGGGGGAGCTGGTGGGGTCCAAGATAAGGTCACCTGACCCCCTTCCGGTCCAGCTACGACGATAAGATTTGTTGACGTTCCAGGCTTAGTATCGGCACAAACTGGTGGTCCTGGAGGTCCGCCTAATTCACCAGCAGGTGGACCACCTACTCCTCCGGGCTCTCCTGGAGATGGGGTAGGCGAGGAAGTTGGAGTGGGTGATGGTTCAAGAGGAGTAATAAAAACTAGAGTCACTACGGAAGAAAAGTTATTATTTTTATGAGGCTCATCAGTGGTGGTGGAGATACTCACCGTATTGGTCAATTGGGTCCCTTCGGCGGCATCCGAGGGAACCATTACCACCAAAGTCAAACTCCCCTGCTGTCCCGGCCAAACTTTACCTAGACTCCAGATTACTTTTCCATCCTGATAAACTCCCCCACCTGAAGCGGAAACAAAGGTTACTCCCGAAGGCAGGGTATCGGTGATAATAGTCTCTTTTGCCCAAAGCCGACCTTGATTTTTATAAGAAATGATGTAAGTGATTTCTTCTCCGGGAAGAACCGTTTCCCGATCAGCGCTTTTACTGATAACCAAGTCAGGTCGAGGAAAAATAATATTACCCCAGAACCAATCAAAGATATTAACAATTCCAAAAAACCAATTATTGCCAATAATGTTGGTGTTGATAAAATTAAAGATATTAGCGGAAGCGTTAGCCTCGCCGGTGTTAAGCGAAACTGATTCCCCTTCGATTTGATTATTCCCAGTGTCGGCTACTATTGAGAGGTTGTTTTCCACCCTAGCGGTGTTGGTATTTTCCACTACCAAAGAGGTTGTTGCTTGGGCTTCTGTTTGATTTTGGGAATTCTCCCCCGTATTTTCATTCTCGGCCATCACCTGGACATTCTGGTTTCCCTCATCATCCGCCAACCTTACCCAAGCTAAAGTCCAACCCGGAGTAACGATTAAATTTCCCCACCAGCCTAACAAACTCCCGGTCCAAGAACCAAAATTATTAATCAGTAAAAACAACCAGCGGGAACCGAAAATATTGGTATTGACGATATTAACCAAATTGGCTGAAGCATTAGCTTCCCCAGTTTGAATACTACCACTACCAACGATTTCATTCTCTCCGCTATTGGCTAAAATAGAGATATTGTTGGTTAAGTCTGCTTCATTGGTGTTGGTAACCTCAACCCTTGTTTCGGCGCTGGCCTGGGCCTGATTTTGGGAGCCTTCACCGGTATTTTGATTAATAGCGGAAACCTGAATACCTTCCTCTCCATCTTCACCTAAAAGCTCAAGCTCGTAAGGTAAAACGATATCGCCTTGAAGTTTGCCAAAAATATTAATGATTCCAAAGAACCAATTTCGGCCTGTTAGATTGGTATTGACTAAATTAAAAAGATTAAGCCAAGCCCTGGCGTTGCCGGTCTGAATTTCTCCCTCATCACCAATAATTTGGTTGTTGCCGTTTAAGGCTAAAAGATCAATATTATTAGTCAAGGTAGCCGTGTTGGTATTATAAACCGCAAATGAGGAAAGAAAATTAGCCAAAGCGATATTAATCGAACCATCGCCGGTATTCTCATTTCTAGCCAAAACAGAGATCAAAACGGGATCAAAATTTTGACTCCCTTCAATTTGGGTTAAATCAATATCATTTTCCGATGTCCCAAAAATATTAACAATTGCTTGCCAGAAATTCTCCCCGACTAAATTAGTGTTAACGATGTTAACCACCTCGGCTGAGGCGGTAGCTTCTCCAGTTTCCACCATCGCTCCACTTCCACTGGCGACATTTTCTCCGGTATTGGCAGAGACAGTTGCCGTAAATTCCTCCTCCACCTGATTTTCATTAGTAATAATAGTTATTTGTTCCGCTGAAGCCGAGGCTATATTTTCCGAATTCTCCCCCGTGTTTTCATTTTCGGCAACCACCCCATCCCCACTGGTATTTTGCTCGATCAACTCCGGTGTCGGACTTGGGGTTAGCTGGTTAGAAGCTAGCGGGGTAGGTTCTTGAGCAGGGACCTCCACCACCCCCAATCCTTGAGTAATACTATTATCCCCAGTATTGGCAATGACTTCCACATTATTCTCAACCGTCGCGGCATTATCGTTACTAACCGTGGTTGTTTGGTTATTTTCTGCGCTTGCTTGAGGGGAAGAATCCGTTTCAGTTTGCGTATTTTCCGCCATTGTTTGTTCCGTTTGTTCCGTGGTCTCCCCTTCTGCCAAAACCCCTGCCCCAAAAAACGGCTGAAACAATAAAATTACCGCCAACAAGACGGAGAGGAATTTCTTTATAATTTTTCTTGTAAATTTCATCTGAAATCTTTGCTATTTGCTATTTAATATTTACGATTTCTTTGCAAGGGGGCGAAGATGCACCGCTCCCCACCCCCTTGCTTAGCAAACTTTACGGACCAACCACCAAATTGACAGTATTAGTGTTGGTGGAAGTTGAACCAGAAACGCCTGTTCCCGCCCCACCGGTTGACACCGAACCGCCATCGGTTGCCGTGTTTCCGCCAGTATTGCTACTAGTAGAAACATTATTGACAACCGTGGCATCGTTGGTGTTAGTTACTGTCGTGGTCGTTGAGCTCTCCGCGGTTGCCGTGGCTGAAGAATCAGTCACGCCCGTATTGGAAGCCCTCGCATTTCCCTGCTCAACTGCCACCGTGGTGTCATTGGTATTAACTGTCGTCGAGACCGAAGTCTCGTTAACAGCCGAACCGGTTGAGATAATTCCTCCGGATGAACTGCCAGAAGCGTCGTTCTCGCCGGTATTAGCGGCGGTAGAAACGCTTGTCTCAACCGAAGCACTATTAGTATTGATAACCCCTGTACTTCCGGTTGAACTGGCGTTAGCCTCGGCATAAGAATTGGAAACAGCCGTATTCGACGCGGTAGCATTGCCACCACCAGCCCCAGCCACGACCGTGGTTGAGGAATTAACGGTTGTTCCCACATCGGTTACCAAGAACGCTTCTCCGGTGTAAATCTCTCCACCATCACTACCCCCATTGGCGGTATTCCAGCCGGTATTGGCATAAGCCTCAACCGAATTGACGGCAGAAACATCATTAAGGTTTGAAACCTCAACGAATGTTCCACCACTGGCGTTGGCGTCGGCATAGGAGAAATCAACATAAAGATTTTCGGCAGTCACATTCCCCCCGAAATCTCCGCCAACCAGAGTGTAGTTGTTATTCATCGCCACCGATGAGCCAATCAAAACTCCGGCATCACCAGTGTCGATATATCCTCCATCGCCACCCCAATCGCCATCACCGCCATTGGCCTCGTTCCAACCGGAGTTAGCTTCGACGAAAACTAAGTTTCCGCCTAAAGCAGCGTTGTCATTGACAACTAAAACTCCGACGGCAGAATCGGCATCAGCATAGGCTCCATTCCACAACGGAGAATCACTTACATAAGCGTTTCGCGCCGTGGTTGAGCCGCCGATATTACCAGTAACGGTGGTATCATTGGAATTGGCCGTGGTATCAGCAAAAACTGCTGCTCCGGCATCGCCGCTAAGGATTACTCCACCGTCACCACCGTAACCAATCCCACCTTCACCACCATTGGCGGTGTTGCCTCCGGAATTGGCAAAGGCACCTGGCCCGAACCATCCACCAATCACATTGCCAACCAGGAAGGCTCCATTCTCATTCACTACTCCTACCCAAGCCAAAGAATCAGCATTGGCCTCAACATAAGAGGGATCAATGCCAACATTCTCGGCCTTGGTTGCCCCTCCCAAATTAACGCCTAAAACCGTCTCATTGGAGTTCACTGCGGTTGAAGTATCCGAGCCAAACAAAGCCAA